>WFLX010008821.1_pt1 | contig 38054 bp, 28 predicted proteins | sample 4967041 | NCBI WGS metagenome assembly WFLX01 (sample SAMN12857096, study PRJNA449069) | gut metagenome | isolation source: stool from male and female vole | host: Microtus ochrogaster | place: USA:Florida | collected 2017
GCCGTCAAGAAGATTTCTGGCTATATCTCCAAGAAGGTTGCTGAGAAACTTGACTCTATGTTCAAGACCGATCGCAAAGCTTTCGAGGAAAAATGGGACGACATTAAAGTGTTCATTGAATACGGTATGCTAACCGACGAGAAATTCTTTGAATCAGCTAAGAAATTCTATCTTCTCAAAGATGTCAATGGTAAATACTTCACTCTCGATGAGTATCACACTCTCGTAGAGGGAGAGCAGAAAGATAAAGATGGTCGTTTAGTATATCTCTATGCTACAGATAAGACGGCTCAATTCAGTTTCATTCAGGCAGCCGAAGATAAAGGATATAGTGTCCTTCTCCTTGACGGGCAACTTGAGCCGCACATGGTAGGTCTTCTCGAACAGAAACTCGATGGGGTAAGTTTTGTTCGTGTTGACAGTGACACTCCTGAAAAACTCATCCGAAAGTCTGATGATAAGGGTTCCGGTCTCACTTCCGATCAAACTGAAGTAATGACTATTCTCTTTAAATCTCAGATTCCTGATGTAGAGAAAGCACAGTTCATGGTAGGTTTTGAATCTATATCATCGGATGCTTCCCCTGCAACAGTAACTCAAAATGAGTTTATGCGCCGTATGAAAGATATGGCGGCCATGCAACCGGGAATGAGCTTCTATGGAGATATGCCTGCAAGCTATTTATTCACTGTAAACACAGACCAGCCTGCTGTGAAGACAATCATAGAAGATACTGAGAAGGCGATTGGAGCAAAGACTTCCGATATTTTGAAGCAGATTTCATCTCTTAACGATGAGATAGCAAAGGCTTCAAAAGACGCACAGGATAAGAAGGAAAGTGTTCCGGAAATGAAAGAACAGAACGATAAGATTGCATCTCTTCGTTCCGACCTCGACAAAGAAGTAAGCGATTATGCAGCTACTCTTCCAAAAGTAAAGCAAATAATTGATCTCGCACTTCTTCAGAGTGATCTCCTCAAAGGAGCAGCCCTCTCAGAATTCATCAAGAGAACTGCAAAACTCCTCTAAGATTAGAGATTAAGAATAGAAAAAGGACTGAATCTAAAAATTGGATTCTGTCCTTTTTTTTATATTAGTTAGCATGCTCAGCATACTTTAATAAGCCTCGCGATGCTAATTATGCATTATGAATTATGCATTAGCAATTAAGCTTCTCCCCTAAAAATCTTCTCAAACACATCAGTCACTTTGTTCACTTCCACTATCTTTATGTTGAATTTATCATGTATGCCCTTAAGATTCCCCGAAGGAATAAAGATAGTCTCAAACCCCAATTTAGCAGCCTCAGACACTCGCTGGTCGATTCTTGTCACAGTCCTTATTTCCCCGGAAAGACCCACTTCCCCTGCAAATGCAGCATGACGAGGCACCGCCACATCAAAATTTGAAGACATTACAGCGGCAACCACCGCAAGATCAAGAGCAGGGTCAGTCACCTTCAACCCACCGGCAATATTTAGAAACACGTCTTTCTGTCCAAGCTTAAATCTGGCTCGTTTTTCCAAAACAGCAAGCAACATATTCAAACGCCGTTGGTCGAATCCTGTCACACTCCTCTGTGGAGTACCGTAAGCTGCTGAAGAAACCAATGCCTGTACTTCCACAAGGAAGGGTCGTGCACCATCAATTGTCACACCGATTGCCATTCCGCTCATTTCATCCTGCCGATTATCACTCAGAAGCATCTCAGATGGATTCTTTACCTCCCGGAGCCCCTTAGCCACCATCTCATAGATTCCAATCTCATTGGTGGATCCAAATCGATTCTTTATTGCTCGCAGTATGCGGTAGAGATATTGCCTGTCTCCTTCAAATTGAATTACAGTATCTACTATATCATCCAAAGCCTTCGAACATGCAATCGCTCCATCCGTATTGGTATGACCCACAAGACTCACCGGAACTACTGATTCTTTGGCATATCTAAGAAGGGCAGCTGCACATTCTCGGACCTGACTCACACTTCCGGCAGCTGACTCAATGTCTGCAGAAGCAATTGTCTGTATTGAATCTACCACAACAAGTTGGGGTTTCACATTCTCAATCTGTGTAAATATTTTATCAAGTTGTGTCTCCGTAAGAATAAATGTATTATCGGAGACTTTCCCAAGTCGATCTGCTCTCAATTTCAGCTGAGAAGCAGATTCCTCACCGCTGACATAAAGAATCCTTCGGTTGCGTATGGAAAGGATATTTTGTAATAGGAGAGTGGACTTACCGATACCAGGTTCTCCTCCAAGTAATGTAAGACTCCCTGCCACCAAACCACCTCCAAGCACTCGATTGAGTTCTTCCGAAGGCATGTGAATCCGAGGCTCATCGAGAGGTTGTATTTCCGAAAGTTTGATAGGTCGGGCACCCTCGGTTGAGAGCAACCCTTTATTTTTTGAAGATTGTTTTGTAGATACTTTCTCCTCAACGAAAGTATTCCATTCTCCACATGACGGACACCTCCCCATCCATTTTGGAGATTCATATCCGCATGAATTGCAAAAATAAACCGATTTTATAGTACTCTTTGCCATAAAAATATCAATAATCATCAGAATCCATCATATTGTCTTAGTCTGAAAAAGGTTGACTCATTAAAAATTTTGCAGTATCAAAAGACGATAAACTTGAATACACAAAAATAACGAAAATACAATCAAATACTCCTACGCATGAATTCCGAGACGGTAATGGCAGTAGCGGCTGCTACATTTAGAGACTCAGCATGAGGTCCGGAAGCAAAACTCGGGATTAGCAGTGGAAGATTTATCTTTTGGCGTAATTCTTCACTCAATCCATTGCCCTCATTGCCCATGACCACAAAAGCTGGCAAGGAAAGGTGGGTGGTGTATATGTCACTGCCGTCAAGAACCGTTCCGCAGACCGGAATGTCTGGATTAGAATTGATTATCTTCGGTAGATTAGATTGTATGATTCGAACCATTCCTATTGCTCCCATCGAAGACTGAACAGCCTTAGGATTGAAAGGATCCGCACACCCGCTACCAAGTACCACTCTTGCAACCCCGAACCATGATGCAATTCGAAGAATCGTGCCAAGGTTTCCCGGATCTTGGACAGCATCAAGCATTAGTGTTAATCCTTCTTTGTAGTTTTCCTCATCTTTATCTTTGCCTTTTGGCATACGATATATGGATATGATGTCTGGAAGTGACTGGAATTGCGACAACTCTCGCATTTCTGATTCTGATACGGTAAAAAGAGGATATTTTTCGTATCTTCCAACATCAGAAGCTGCCGATTCAAGCACTATGATAGTCTCCGGGGTAAAAAATTGAAGAGTATCTGTTACGCATTTCTCACCCTCTGCAATAAACAGACCAAGTTTCTCACGCTGTTTGCGTAAATTTAGGCGCGAATATAGATTCAATTTAGTTTTCGATAGTTTCATGCCGCAAATTTAAAAAAAAATCATGGTTTAAGTGGGGAAAAAAAAGAAAATTTTTGTAATTTTGTAGAAACAAAAGAGAATAACAATATGAAATATATAGGTGCACATGTAAGTACAGAGGGTGGAGTGGCTAATGCTCCCCTTGAAGCCGTTGCCATTGGAGCAAAAAGTTTTGCCATTTTTACAGGGAGCAGCAACCGCTGGACATCAAAAGCCATCGCAGAGGAAGAGGCTGAAGCTTTCAAAGAAAATTGCCGTCGCGGAGGTTTTACAGCTGCTCAAATATTACCTCACGACAATTTCCTCATAAATTTAGGCAGTCCTGATGCTCAAAAACTTCATCTAAGCCGAAAATCATTCTTGGAAGAGATGCAAAGATGCGAGCAATTAGGTCTTACTATGCTTAATTTTCATCCTGGAAGCCATGTGAATGAAATAGAAGAGGAGAAATGCCTCGACCTTATTGCTGAGTCAATAAATAAGACTCTGGAAAAGACCAATGGCGTAACTGCAGTGCTTGAGTCGACAGCTGGACAAGGAAGCAATCTGGGGCATCGCTTCGAGCATCTTGCACATATCATCAGCAAAGTAGAAGACAAGACCAGAGTAGGAGTGTGTATCGACACTTGCCATACATATTCCGCCGGTTATGACCTTGCTGACGAGGAAGGTTATAAGAAGACATGGGAAGAATTCGATGATATTATCGGAAGAGATTACCTGAGAGCATTACATCTGAATGATGACATGAGAAAACTTGGTTCGAGAATCGACCGTCATGCAGAAATAGGTAAGGGTACTCTGGGAATGGCATTTTTCAAAAGGCTCGTCAACGATCCGCGATTCGACAATATGCCTATTATTCTTGAGACCCCTAATCCTGCCATCTGGCCAGAAGAAATTAAGCTCCTTTACAAAATGATTAACTAAACAATTCAACGATTAAACAATTCAACAACTGAACTTTTAAACAAAAAAATAGTTAATCAATTAGATGTTCACCTTATAAATCTAAATACGAAACTATGACAAATCAAAAACGTGACCTCGGTTTCATGCAATTATGGANCCTGAGTTTNGGATTCTTNGGAGTNCAGATTGCNTACGCTTTGCAAAGNGCAAACATTTCGCGTATCTTTGCCACTCTTGGTGCTGATCCACNCTCGCTCAGTTATTTTTGGATTCTCCCTCCTCTTATGGGTATTGTAGTTCAACCTATTATTGGCGTTGCCTCCGACCGCACTTGGTGCCGCCTCGGAAGAAGATTGCCTTATTTGCTATTGGGAGCTCTTATAGCTGTAATAGTAATGTGTTTGCTTCCAAATGCAGGAAGTTTTGGTCTCGCTGTGAGCGGTGCAATGGTTTTTGGTTTTGTAGCTTTGATGTTTCTCGACACATCCATCAACATGGCAATGCAGCCATTTAAGATGCTTGTCGGTGACATGGTCAACGAGAAACAAAAAGGATTAGCATACTCAATTCAAAGCTTCCTTTGCAATGCAGGATCTCTGGTAGGATATCTGGCTCCTATTGTATTGACAGCAATAGGCATAAGCAACATTGCACCACAAGGAGTGGTTCCTGATTCTGTGACCTACTCCTTCTATATAGGTGCGGCAGTTTTAATTCTTTGCGTGATATATAGTTTTGTCACTATCAAAGAAATGCCACCAGCCGAATATGCTCGATTCCATGGTATTGATGCTTGCAAAGTAGAGAAACATGAGAAATTTAATCTTGTGAAAATGCTTAAAGAAGCTCCAATGACTTTTTGGAGTGTCGGACTCGTTCAGTTCTTCTGCTGGTCAGCTTTCCTCTTTATGTGGACTTATACTAATGGAGCTATAGCAGGCAGCGTATGGGGAACTCAGGACGTAGCATCTGCCGGATATCAGGAAGCAGGTAACTGGGTCGGTACCCTCTTCGCAGTTCAAGCTATTGGTTCTGTACTTTGGGCTGTCGTCATACCACGCTTCAAAAGCTTAAAGACAGTCTATATTGTAAGTTTGCTTCTTGGTGCACTTGGTTTTGTATCGACTCTTTTCTTTGCAGATAAGTATTTGCTTTTTATTAGCTACTTCCTGATTGGATGTGCTTGGGCGGCTATGCTTGCTCTTCCATTTACAATTCTTACAAACTCTTTAAAGGGAGACAACATGGGTGCTTATCTTGGACTTTTCAACGGCACTATTTGTCTGCCACAGATTGTAGCAGCCGCTCTCGGTGGAGTGCTTCTCTCCGCGCTTGGTGGAAATCAGAGTTATATGCTTGTTGCTGCAGGCGTACTTCTTGTCTGTGGAGCTATTGTAGTTGGTTTTATTAAGTTGACTTCCGCTGAAAAAGAGTCATAATGTCAAAGATAATAAATTATAAAGGTGTCGAGATTCATCGAGCCGAGAAGACAGTGCTTAAAGATGTCACCTTCTCCATCGGAGAAGGTGAATTCTGCTATCTTGTGGGTAGAGTTGGAAGTGGGAAAAGTTCCCTTCTAAAATCAATGTATGCTGAAGTGCCTATATATTTGGGTGACATTGCTGATGTTATGGAGTTTGATTTGCTTAATATAAAAAAGAAGCAAATTCCATATCTTCGAAGGAACATTGGTATAGTCTTTCAAGATTTCCAATTGCTTCAAGATCGTTCGGTCTATGACAATCTATCCTTCGTATTAAAAGCAACAGGATGGCATAATAAGACAGACATGGATCAGAGAATAGAGGATGTCCTGATAGATGTAGGAATGAACAACAAAAGCTATAAGATGCCCCATGAACTCTCGGGAGGTGAACAACAACGAATTGTGATTGCAAGAGCTCTTCTAAACAATCCCAAATTGATNCTCGCTGATGAACCGACTNGCAATCTTNATCCTCAGACNGGTATCACAATCGTAAGTCTTCTCNATCAACTNGCAGACAATGGACATTCTATATTGATGGCAACCCACAACCTTCAATTGTGTGATGATTTTCCAGCAAGAGTGCTTAGATGCCGGGATAAGGAACTTATTGATGAAATATGATAATAATTGTCATAAATCCCTCAAAATATGTCGTGAAGGCCTTCACGACATATTTTTTTTATCATTTGTATACATTTTTAGTAGGATAATTAAGTTTTTTATGGGGTTTAGATTTCTATATTCAAAAAAAAATGATTAAATTTGCACAAAAATTGGGAGAGATAGCTAAAAATGGGCTTTTCCACTTCCAAATATCATGAAATGATCGTTCATTAGCATTATAATAAGCTATTTAATTATGGCAGAAAAGAAAGAAAAACTGTTTGACATGTTTCCGCCGGTTTCCACAGAAGAATGGATGGCGAAGATCAATGTCGATCTAAAGGGCGCCGATTTCAATAAGAAACTTGTGTGGCGCACCAACGAAGGCTTCAATGTCATGCCTTTCTATCGTAAGGAAGATATAGTAGGTCTTCCTTCTGTAGGATCAATGCCGGGCCAATTCCCATACGTAAGAGGAACAAAGGCTAACAATGACTGGCTGATCCGTCAGCAAATCCTTGGATCCACTGCTGAAGAAATCAATGCAAATGCTAAGCATGCCATCGACAAAGGAGTGGAATCTCTTGGCATCAGCATGAAAGGCCTTGAGGTTTCTGACCTTGCTGCAGTTCTCGAAGGTATCGATTTGAACAAGGTAGAAGTTAACGTTATCTGCTGTCCACGCAAGGCAGAAGAGATGGCAAAAGCACTTGTTGAGATTGTAGAAAAGGCTGGTGCAAAAGACACTTTCAAGGGAAGCATTGGCTTCAATCCTTTCAAACGTCTTCTCAAGCATGGACTCGAATTTCCGAAAGATCTCAAGGAAACAGCTCTTGCAGTGTACGAAGCTGTAAAACCTGTTGAAGGACTTCGTTGCTTTGCTGTAGACAGCTTCCTTCTTAATAATGCTGGTGCATACATCACTCAAGAACTTGGCTACGCATTGGCATGGGGTGCTGAATGGATGACTCTCATGACAGAGGCTGGTNTNACTCCNTGTGAAGTCAACAAGCGCATCAAATTNAATATGGGNATCAGCTCAAACTATTTTATGGAGCTTGCTAAGTTCCGCGCCGCCCGTATGCTTTGGGCTGAAATCGTAAAGGCGTATGGAGCTGATGAAGAATGCTGCAAGATGGCTGTTCACGCTGTGACAAGCGAATTCAATATNACAATTTACGNNGCTCACGTAAATCTCCNTCGCNCNATGACAGNGACTATGAGCGCTGCGCTTGCNGGTNTTGACTCNANTGAAACTCTTCCATTCGACCTCGTATACACTACACCCGACGAATTCAGTGAGAGAATTGCTCGCAACCAACAGCACCTCCTTCGTGATGAGTCACACCTTGACAAGGTTGTTGACCCTGCTGGAGGAAGTTATTATATTGAGACCCTCACTTCTTCCATTGCCAACCAGGCATGGAAAGTCTTCAATGAAGTGGAAGACAATGGCGGCTTCTATGAAATGCTCAAGAAGGGTGAAATCCAGGCTAAGGTCAATGAAAGCGGAGTTAAGCGTCATCTTGACGTAGCTCGCAGAAAAGAGATACTTCTCGGTACAAACCAATATCCTAATGTCAACGAAATGGCTCTCGACAAGATTAAGAAAGATGGTGCGGTTTGTGGTTGTGGATGTGGTGAAGTTGTTGATGGTGCTGTTGAATACTTGAACTTTGACCGCGCAGCAAGCCAGTTTGAACAGCTTCGTCTCGATACCGAGCGTGCTTCCAACCGTCCAAAAGTATTCATGCTGACAATAGGCAATCTCGCTATGCGCCTTGCTCGTGCTCAGTTCTCTGGCAACTTCTTCGGTTGCGCTGGATATGAAATCATCGACAACAACGGTTTTGCTACCGTTAAGGAAGGTGTTGATGCTGCTATCGAAAAGGGAGCCGACGTAGTTGTGCTCTGTTCAAGCGATGACGAATATGCACAATATGCACCTGAAGCATTCAAAGAACTTAATGGCCGTGCAATGTTCGTTGTAGCAGGTGCACCTGCTTGCATGGAAGAGCTAAAGGCTCAAGGAATCGAAAACTTTATCCACGTACGCGTCAATGTGCTTGACACACTCGTGGACTTCAATGCGAAACTCCTCAAATAATCTGCCGACATGAGACCGAATTTTAAAGAAATAGATATTACTAAAGTTGTGACTCCCGCAACTGCCGCTCCGGTGGAGAAAGGGGAGGAATGGCTTACCGCTGAACTTATTCCTGTAAAGCCCATCTATACAAAAGAGGATCTTGAGGGTCTGGAGCACCTTGACTATGTGGCAGGTCTTCCTCCATTCCTAAGAGGCCCATACAGCGGAATGTATCCGATGCGTCCTTGGACCATCCGTCAGTATGCAGGTTTCTCTACTGCCGCTGAATCAAATGCATTCTATCGTCGTAACCTTGCATCAGGTCAGAAAGGTCTTTCTGTAGCATTCGACCTTCCTACTCATCGAGGTTATGATGCAGACCACGAACGTGTTGTAGGCGACGTTGGAAAAGCAGGTGTATCTATCTGCTCCATCGAAGACATGAAGGTTCTCTTCGATGGTATTCCATTGGGCAAGATGTCTGTATCAATGACCATGAACGGAGCAGTGCTTCCAGTACTTGCATTCTACATCAACGCTGGTCTTGAGCAAGGTGTTAAGCTTGAAGAAATGGCAGGTACAATCCAGAACGATATCCTTAAGGAGTTCATGGTGCGTAATACGTATATCTACCCACCGGCATTCTCAATGAAGATTATCGCTGACATCTTTGAATATACTTCAAAGAATATGCCTAAGTTCAACTCAATCTCTATCTCCGGTTATCACATGCAGGAGGCTGGTGCAACTGCCGACATTGAACTTGCATATACACTCGCCGACGGTCTTGAATATCTACGCGCTGGTGTAAACGCTGGCATGGATATCGACTCATTCGCTCCTCGCTTGAGCTTCTTCTGGGGTATTTCTATGAACTACTTCATGGAAATCGCTAAGATGCGTGCCGCCCGCATGCTTTGGGCTCGTATCGTGAAGCAATTCAATCCGAAGAATCCTAAGTCTTTGGCTCTGCGTACTCACTCTCAGACATCAGGATGGTCTCTCACCGAGCAAGATCCATTCAACAACGTAGGCCGTACTTGCGTTGAGGCTATGGGAGCTGTTCTCGGTCATACACAGTCACTGCATACAAATGCACTTGACGAAGCTATCGCTCTTCCTACTGATTTCTCTGCTCGTATTGCACGTAACACTCAAATCTATATTCAGGAAGAGACGTATGTTACGAAGCAAGTAGACCCATGGGGTGGCAGCTACTATGTAGAGGCTCTTACTAATGAGATAGCAGAAAAGGCTTGGGCTCACATCGAAGAAATTGAGAAACTTGGAGGCATGGCGAAGGCAATCGAGACAGGCCTGCCAAAGATGAAGATAGAAGAGGCGGCAGCACGCACACAGGCTCGTATCGACTCTGGCAAACAGGCTATCATCGGTATCAACAAGTATCGTCTTGACCACGAAGATCCTATCGACATCCTTGAGATCGACAACACAGAGGTTCGTAACGAACAGTGTGGCCGTCTTGAAGAACTTCGCAAGAACCGTGATGAAGCGGCTGTTCAGAAAGCACTTGCTGACATCACTGAGGCTGTGAAGGATCCAAGCAAGGGTAATCTTCTTGATTTGGCAGTCAAGGCTGCAGGTCTCCGTGCTTCACTCGGTGAAATCTCTGACGCATGCGAAGCTGTAGTAGGACGTTATAAAGCAATAATCAAAACAATTTCAGGCGTGTATTCAAGCGAAGAAAAGGGTGATCCTGAATTTGAGGAAGCCCGCAAAGCTGTGGCTGATTTCGCAAAACGCGAAGGTCGCCAGCCTCGTATCATGATCGCAAAGATGGGTCAGGACGGTCACGACCGTGGTGCTAAGGTTGTAGCTACAGGCTATGCAGACTGCGGTTTCGACGTCGATATGGGTCCACTCTTCCAAACTCCGGCAGAGGCTGCTCGTCAGGCTGTGGAAAATGACGTCCATATTCTTGGTGTCAGCTCTCTTGCAGCTGGTCATAAGACATTAGTTCCTCAAGTGATCGAAGAGCTTAAGAAACTCGGACGTGAGGATATCCTCGTGACAGCGGGTGGTGTGATCCCGGCTCAAGACTACGATTTCTTGTACAATGCCGGTGTGGCCGCTATCTTCGGTCCTGGTACTCGTATCCCGAAGAGCGCTATTGAAATGATTCGACTCCTCAACGAGCAGACAGCTGAATAAAATTTCATAAAATATCTTAAAGAAGGGACAGACTTGCCATCATGGTGTCTGCCCCTTTTATACTTATTGTTAATTTATTTGTTATATGTAATGAAGATATCATGTTCTTCATACAAATTATGACAAAAGTAGCTTTTAAAATAAAAAATAAATTCTATTTGGGCACTTTGGCGTGCCTATTTGGTAGCTTTATAGCTAAGGGAGATTTGCTGAGTGATGGCCGAACTGCCTTCATGAACTATGACTTCGAACGTGCCTCAGAACTCTACGAGAAATATGAAAAGACTCTAAAGAAGAATACTAATCCAGAAAATGAAGAACTCCTTGAGCAATATATGCGTCAACTTGAAATCGCAGAAAATTCCTTGGATAATGTTCAGAAAATTGAGATTATTGATAGAATTGATGTTCCTGTTTCAGAGTACTTTAAATATATAAAGTTACCTTCTTCGGCCGGAAAAATTATGAATTCTGGTTCAGAAATGCTAAAAAACAGGAGGAATATGTCGGATTTTGCTTATTCTTCGGAAGCTGGAGATATAATGATGTGGTCAGAAAATAGTGATGAGCATCAAGAAGTTATCATGGAAAGTGATCGACTTATGGACGGAACTTGGGATAATCCAGTAAATGTAGGTTCTGTTTTAAATGAAGGGGGAAATGTAAGAAATCCATTCCTCCTTACAGATGGTCTGACTCTATATTTTTCTGGCGATGGTGAAGGGAGTATGGGAGGATACGACCTTTTCGTAGCTTCAAAAGACCCCGTCAGTGGTCAGTTTCGTCAACCGACTCCTCTCGGTTACCCCTTCAATTCTCCTTATAATGAGTACATGATGGCTATTGATGAAGACAACGGAATAGGATGGTGGGTTACTGACAGAAACCGCCTCGATGGTCAAGTATCCATCTATATCTTCAAGACAAATGATGTGCGTAAGAATTATGTTGCTGATGAAGAAGAAGATATAGTGTCTTTGGCAAGGATCGACGATATAACCGTAACTCAAAATCCTAATACTGATTATGCATGCATTCTCAAGGATATTGACACTCGATTTCGTCAAAACAAAGATTCAGGCGGCAATGAATTCATTTTTCCGATGCCGGGGGGCAGAGTGGCTACTAAACTTTCTGACTTTTCTTCATCTGCTGCAAAAAGAAGCATGCAACAGTATCTGCAAGCTTTAAATGAACATAACGCACTTGAACAAAATCTTTCAGATCTTAGAAAAAGATACCACCAAACTGATAGAAAAATGAGTTCTTCAATAGCTTTGAAAAATCAGATTCTCGATCTTGAAAAGCAAAGAGACTGGCAATCGGAACGTCTAAAAAAGATGCGCAATACTGTAATATCAGCTGAAACAAAAGAATAAACATACCAATATGGAAAATTATCATAGCCATACTGAGTTTTGTGATNNTAGAGCAAGNATGGCAGAGATTGCCNTGGCTGCTTTTGATGCTGGGTTCAAAGTGTGGGGGATTTCTCCTCATAGTCCTATATGTNGCCCATCGGGAGCCAACATGAAAATGGATNATGTNGAAATATNCATTTCNNAAANGGATAAGNTCAAAAAAGAATTTCAAGGAAAAATGAGAGTGATGACAGGGATGGAAATAGATTATGTTTCTGACTCTTTTGGTCCTCATTCTGAATATTTTCGTTCGCTCCCTCTTGATTATAGAATCGGATCAGTACATTTTGTGCCTAACCGAGAAGGAAAACCAGTAGATATAGATGGTCCAGCAGAAAGATTTTTGAAATATCTNGAATCTGANTACGNCGGTGNCCTTCGCTATATTGTCGANNCATATTTTGNTATGNNACTCGAAATGCTTNNATATGGTGGATTTGAAATAATAGGACNTCTTNNNAAAATAGGAGATAATGGTAGTCATGCATGGCTGGAATTGGAAGATCAGCCGTGGTATGCTGAACTGGTGGAAAAGATTATAGCCAAGGCAGTAGAGAAGGATGTCATAATAGAGATAAATACAAAGAAATTCGACACCGGTAGCCGCTTTTTCCCGGCTGAGAGATGGTGGTCTCTTTTGAATAAATATGGCGCTAAGCTTGTTTTGAGCACTGATGCACATTATCCTGACAAAGTNGCCGCNGGATATNAANCNGCATTAGAAAGACTTAAAGATTTAGACATGGATAATCAGATTGTTAGTATCTAAAAAGGGACGCACNAANCGTGCGTCCCTTAAANATTCATTGTTCTTTTGTAACCTGCTTAACATCAAAAANTTTTGTAACCTTCAACTTGAGCTTACGGAAGTTGAATTTAAGCATTATTCATTTGAGTCCGANTCATGAGTTTGAGGTGTCTTAGGAAGTGTCAAATTTAGGAAAAGCCATCCAAGGAAACCTGCAAGGAAAGATCCGATTAAGATACCGAGTTTTGCATTATTGAGAATTTGTGATAGATAGACATCTTCACCGAATGTAAGATTGGCAATGAAGAGAGATACTGTAAAACCAATGCCACCAAGTACCGAGACTGCAGCTATCTGCGACCAAGTGCTTCCTTCAGGCATAGGAGCGAGTTTAGCTTTGATACACATCCAGCTGAAAGAGAAAATTCCAATAAACTTGCCAAGAACCAGACCGGCGATGATTGCAATTGACACGCCTGAGAAAATGTCTGCCACATTCACGTATCCCAGCCAAATACCAGCATTAGCAAAAGCAAACAATGGAACCACGATAAAATTTACTATCGGATGAAGAGAATCTTCCAAGTCCTGAAGTGGAGAAATCACTTTATCAGATGCTGATTCTATTTCTTTTAGCCAGTTAGTCTGTTCCTTTGTAAGAATTCCTCTGTTTTCTAATTTATCCTCATCCTCTTGGGAGAAATTACTTATGGTTTTCCGAATAGTCTTTATATACTTTTTGGGTGCATATACCGGTTTGGCTGGAACACAGAAAGCTACTAAAACCCCTGCTATTGTAGGATGCACACCTGATTGAAGGAACAAGAACCATACGAAAATACCGATAGTGACATAAAAAGTCTTATAGTGCACACCATATATTCCTCCTATTATAAGTACTGCTAATAATCCCGCTGCCCAAAGGAGAGAAACATAATCTATATGCCCTGAATAAAAAATTGCGATTACTAAAATGCCACCTATGTCGTCAACTACCGCAAGAGTCGTAAGGAATATTTTCAGTCCTATTGGAACTCGCTTTCCAAGCATCGCAAGCACACCGAGTGAGAATGCTATGTCGGTAGCCATTGGTATGGCTGCACCTTGGCTATAATCAGTGCCATGGCCTAAAAGGAAGAAAATACCAACTGGGACAATCATGCCTCCAATAGCAGCTACTATGGGTAGCAAGGCCTGACGGAAAGATGACAGTTCTCCTTGAAGCACCTCCCGTTTAATCTCCAATCCAACTGAAAAGAAGAAGACAGCCATAAGTCCATCATTGATGAAATCCATGATCGACATAGGGTGTCCGTGATGACTGAAAAGATTAAATGAACCAACTCGTAACGCTATTGTATGGGTCCAAAGTCCATTATAAAAGTCATGTAGAAATGGAAGATTGACCACCAACAATGCCAAGGCTGTAGCTGCCATCAACACTGTGCCACCATTGGTATGATTTTTAATGGTCTTCCTTGCGATAAAGAATACGTTTGCCATAAGATAAATGTTAAAAGATTTAAAATATTAACAATCATCAATGGAAAATGGTTGATTTTAACATTTAAACTTAGTTTTCCTATAGATTTATAATGATTTTTCAATATTTTTTATTAATTTTGCACTTAAATCCGAAATGTGTGCATTAAGTCCATGGGTCTTGATGCAAATGATTGCGGAATAAAAAAGGATGGCAAAGGATATTTTTTAACTGATAAATTATTATTTACAAACATAATATTATTAAATTATGAGTTTAAATATCATTGTGCTTGCAAAGCAGGTACCTGATACGAGAAACGTCGGAAAAGATGCAATGAAGGAGGATGGAACAGTCAACCGTGCCGCACTCCCTGCCATCTTTAATCCCGAAGATCTCAATGCTCTTGAGCAGGCTCTTCGCCTCAAGGACATGTATCCCGGCACGAAAGTTACTATTCTAACTATGGGGCCGGCCCGTGCTGCTGAAATTATCCGTGAAGGTCTGTATCGGGGTGCCGATGATGGAGTAGTGCTCTCCGACCGCGCATTTGCTGGCTCAGATACACTTGCGACTTCCTACGCTCTTAGCGCAGCAATTAAAAAACTTGGTAGTTATGACCTAATTATCGGTGGTCGTCAGGCAATTGACGGTGATACAGCTCAGGTTGGACCGCAAGTTGCTGAAAAACTTGGTCTTCCTACAGTGACATACGCTGAAGAAATCGTAGATGCTGATAATGGAAAAGTGACTGTAAAACGACGTATAGAGTCCGGAGTAGAAACTGTTAAGGCTCCACTTCCTCTCGTTGTGACAGTCAATGGTAGCGCCGCTCCTTGCCGCCCAAGAAATGCAAAACATCTTCAGAAATATAAATATGCTGCTGTCCCTTCAGAAGTGGCTAATGATGAAAAGAAGAAAGAACTCATCGAAAAGCGCCCATATCTTAGCATAGGAGAGTGGAATGCTGCCTATGTTGATGCAGATTTAGCACAATGTGGTCTTGCGGGGAGTCCTACAAAGGTGAAGAGTATTGAAAATGTTGTCTTCACAGCTAAGGAGGCCCGCAAGATAGAAAATACTGATGAAGCAATAGAAGATCTCATCAAAGAATTATTCGCAAACCATACAATCGGCTAATATAATATAGATTATGGCAGACAAGAACAATCTTATCGTATATCTTGAATACGAAGACGGCAAAGTCGCTGATGTGAGCCTCGAGCTCCTCACAAAAGGTCGCCAGTTGGCCGATAAATTGGGTATTAAGCTTGAAGCTATCGTTGCTGGTGACAATCTTAAGGATATTGAAAAGCAAGTGATGCCATACGGCGTAGACACTCTATATAAAGTGCAAGACAAACGTCTCTATCCATATACTTCACTTCCCCATAGCTCTATTCTTATCAACCTTTTCAAGGAAATAGAACCTCGAATTGCCTTCATGGGTGCAACTTCAATTGGCCGCGATCTTGGTCCACGTGTATCAAGTGCTCTTCATAGTGGTCTGACTGCTGACTGCACATCACTTGAAATCGGTGATTACACTGATACAAAGACAGGAAAAGAATATAAAGATCTTCTTTATCAGATTCGTCCTGCATTCGGTGGTAATATTGTAGCTACAATTGTCAATCCTGAGTGTCGCCCTCAGATGGCTACCGTACGTGAAGGCGTGATGAAGAAAGAAATCTACAATTCCAATTATACAGGAAAAGTAGTTGACCTCGATGTAAATAAATATACCGACAACACAGACTTCGTTGTTGACATTATCGACCGTCATGTAGAGAAGTCAAAAGTCAATCTCAAAGGTAGTCCTATAATCGTAGCCGGTGGCTATGGAGTGGGATCAAAAGAAAATTTTGATATTCTTCAGCAACTTGCCGACGTGCTCGGTGCAGAAGTCGGTGCAAGTCGCGCTGCCGTTGACGCAGGTTGGGTTGACCATGATCGTCAAATCGGTCAGACCGGTGTCACTGTTCGTCCGAAACTATATATCGCTTGCGGTATTTCCGGTCAGATCCAGCACATTGCTGGTATGCAGGATTCAAGCCTCATCATATCCATTAACTCTGATCCTGACGCACCGATCAACACTATTGCCGACATCGTAATTACCGGAAAGATGGAAGACGTAGTGCCTAAACTAATCAAGTATTATAAAAAGAATTCGAAATAAGCCATGGCTAATTTTTATACCGACAATCCGAATCTCAAATCCCATCTTCAGCATCCATTGATGAAGAAGATCGTGGAACTCAAGGAAAGAAACTTCGCTGATGCGGACAAATATGACTATGCGCCTCTTGACTTTGAGGATGCCATGGATTCATACGACAAGGTGCTCGAAGTGGTAGGAGAGATCTGTGGTGACGTTATCGCAGAGAATGCTGAGGAGGTTGACCATACTGGTCCTCGTGTAGAAAATAACCGTGTCATCTATGCAGATGGCACAAAGAAGAATCTTGAAGCATGTCGTAAGGCTGGCTTAATGGGTATGTCAATGCCACGTCGTCTTGGTGGACTCAACTTCCCGATCACTCCCTATATCATGGCGGCTGATATCGTAAGCCGTGCTGATGCAGGATTCGAAAACCTATGGGGCCTTCAGGACTGCGCAGAAACTATATATGAGTTTGCAGATGACGACCAGAAAGAACGCTACATCAAGCGTGTCTGTGAAGGAGAGACAATGAGTATGGACCTTACCGAACCGGATGCAGGTTCCGACCTTCAAAGTGTTATGCTCAAAGCTACACAGAAAGAAGATGGTAGCTGGGTTCTTAATGGCGTAAAGCGTTTCATTACCAATGGTGACTCCGATATCCACCTTGTTTTGGCTCGTTCTGAAGAAGGAACTAAGGATGGGCGTGGTCTTTCAATGTTCATCTACGATAAGCGCAACGGTGGAGTTAATGTTCGTCGTATTGAAAATAAGATGGGTATCAAGGGTAGTCCGACTTGTGAACTTGTTTATAAGGATGCCCCGGCAGAACTATGCGGAAGCCGCAAGCTGGGTCTAATCAAATATGTGATGGCTCTTATGAATGGCGCCCGTCTTGGTATTGCAGCTCAGAGTGTAGGAATTTCAGAAGCTGCTTATCGTGAAGCTCTTGACTATGCAAAAGACCGCAAACAGTTTGGCAAAGCAATCATTGAATTCCCAGCTGTAGCAGAGATCCTCAGCGTGATGAAAGCAAAACTGGATGCAAGCCGTGCTCTTCTTTATGCTTGCGCTCGTTTCGTTGACATCTACAAGATCTATGATGACATTGCTAAAGAACGTCCTTTGACTAAGGAAGAGAAACTTGAAGCAAAAGCTTACAGTAAACTCGCTGATGCTTTCACTCCTCTTGCAAAGGGTATGGGTTCTGAATTCTGCAACCAGAATACATACGACTGTATTCAGATTCACGGTGGCAGCGGTTTCATGAAAGACTATCGTTGCGAACGTCTTTACCGCGATGCTCGTATCACAAGTATCTATGAGGGAACGACTCAGCTTCAGGTAGTTGCAGCAATCCGCCACGTCACTACCGGCACTTATCTCAACTTCATCAAGGAAGCTCTCAATGCTGAAGTATCAGAAAAGCATGCTGGAGTAAAGAAACTTCTTGACGAAATGGCTGAGCAGTACGAAGCTGCAGTAGCAAGTGTTCTTGCTGTGAAAGAGCAACCTTATACCGACTTTATGGCCCGTCGTCTTGTCGAAATGGCAGGACACACTGTGATGGGTTGTCTTCTTCTTGAAGAAGCTGAAAGAGATGATGTTTTCGACAAGTCGCTTGAAGTATATGTGAAGTATGGACAGGCAGAATGCACTAAGCATGCCGACTTCATTTCTAACTTTAAGCCGGAGGAAATGAGTGCTTATACTTATTAAAAAATTAATATTTTAGCTATTTAAGCGGCAGCGATCTTTATGGTCGTTGCCACTTTTTTTCTCCTTCAAAATAAATATTTAGTAAGCATTAAAAAATAACTTGGTAAAAAAAAGATTTCATTTTTCGGGAAAGTACGACCCCTCCGGGGGCGATGGAAGAGGGATATTACTTTCCCCGAGTGTCAGCTCGGGGTTAACAAGATAATCAGCCCTCCGGGCTGAGAGCCAGCAAAACTTTACCAACTTATTTTTTACGGTTACTTAAAAAAATCAAAAATTATAGTACTATGTATTGCATAGTACTATATTTTTTATTAACTTTGCAGCGTGAAAGGGAAAATACCTGAAATTCTAAAATGTAATGAACATAGACAATGCAAAATCTCAGATGAGGAAAGGAATGTTGGAGTATTGTGTGATGCTTCTCCTGCGCAAAGAGGCATGTTATACAAGCGATATCATCTCCCGACTTAAAGAGGCTCAGTTGATAGTTGTGGAGGGGACGCTCTACCCACTCTTGACTCGCCTTAAGAAAGAGGGCCTCCTTAGTTACGAATGGCGAGAATCAAACCAAGGTCCACCTCGAAAGTATTATCTTCTAACAAGTGAAGGTGAGGAATTCCTCAGACAACTCGATGAAGTATGGAACGACCTTGCTAATTCAATCAACATCATTAAATCATTTAATTAACCCCCTCAGTTATGAAAAGAAACATTACAGTCAATATATTTGGATCTCTTTATCCGATGGATGAGGATGCTTACGCCATGCTCAATAGTTACATTTCTAACATGCGTGAATATTTCTCTCGCCAACCGGATGGGAAGGAAATTTCCGATGATATCGAAGGGAGAGTGGCAGAACTAATGTCTGAACTTCGGCAGAATGGAACTGAAGCTATAAGCATAGAACATATACAAGAAATTATCGAGAGAGTAGGCAAACCCGAACAATTCTTAGAGGAGGAAACAGAGTCGATAAGAACTGATATACCACCTTTACCCCCTTCTATAGTTAAGAAAAAGTTATTCAGAGATCCGGAGCATAAGATGATGGGGGGAGTCTTCGCGGGTCTCGGATGTTATCTTGGAGTGAATCCACTCTGGCTTCGACTGGGATACATACTGATAATATTTTGGTTTTTGATGCTAATGCCCAAGACTTTGCCCTTAATACTTCTATTGATATGCGCATATTTTGTTTGTTGGGCTTCCATTCCAATCGCAGCTAATCCTGCTGATAGACTCCAAATGAGAGGCGAGCCGGTCAATCTTTCCAACATGTGCGATGAGTTTCTTACATCAACAAATGAACTCTTCTCTCAGCAATCTTCCTTTGATAAAGATGGAAAATTTGCAGCTGGGCTAATATACATTATGAAATGGCTGTGCTATGCATTTGGAATTCTTTTAGTAATCTCATGTATTGGTGTATTTATTACAATTGTTTTAAGCGTAGTAGGAGCATTTTCATATCCATGGAGTGCCGCACGTAACTTTTTAGGTGAAGATTTTCCGATATTGGTTGTGCTTGACAGTAGTCCTAACTGGTTGATTTGGACTGCTATTATCAGTCTTTTGAGTTTTATTGGATTAACTCTTTATCTTACAGTTCATTTTATCTTCAAAATACTCGGTCGTGTGCGCCCTTTGAGCACCTCTCTTAGAGTAACATGTATGATTTTCTGGATGCTATCAATAGTTGTCTGCACAGCATCCTCCACAAAGATTGGAGGAAATGCCGCACATTATTATTACTATATGTCGCATAAGAAGGATACTAAACAGAATAATGAGACAAAGAAAGATAAGGAAAAGAAGCAATTGATTGAAGCTGGATGGGAAATAATCAAAGACAATAACATTAGGAATTATATTAACAAAGGAGAGCATTATTCAGGTGATAGAAATCTTACGTATCTCGACGCAGGTATGCTACATGACGGTCTCAATATGGAATACGAGGTTGAGAAGACCCAGAAGGTTATTCCAGGGACCTATCGACTTGAAGCGAAAGGAAGAGCCAATGGTATTGGAGCTGAGATTTATGTTGTTGCTGGAGACAGAAAAAGATTATTTCAACCAATTCCAGTATGTGGCAACAAAGGGGGTGGTATATGGAAAAATGCTGCAATTGCCTTAGATGCAGACACAGCAAAAATCTTGCCCAATCGCCATTATCTGAATAAGTTGACAAAAGTAAACAATTTACAAGGTTATGGCTGGACTGACATCGTCATCGATAATATTGTTGTAGGACAAGACAGTATCATAAAATTTGGATTGACTAACGTATCTCCAACACATACATGGGATGGAACCTGGCTATCTGCCACTTCTTTTGAGTTGATAAAAAAGGATTAGTATCCATTCTAAAAGACAGGGGCCTTAAATCAAAATCAGGAATCACAAACATTGTGACTCCTGATTTTTTTATCTGACAATTGGAAAATTTTTATATGTTATAGGGCATAAAGCTTGTTAATATCAGAAATATTTTGTATTTTTGCAACATAGAAAGCAAACTTTTGAGGTTTGCAGACTCGTTAACCTATCAAAATGACCTAATACATGAAAATTAAGAAACTTCTATTGGGTGATGAAGCTTTCGCATTGGGCGCTATCAATGCAGGAATGAGCGGTGCGTACGGGTATCCCGGTACTCCATCCACAGAGATAATGGAGTTCATTCAGGCAAATCCTATTGCTAAAGAAAGAAACCTTCATTCACATTGGTCAAGCAATGAAAAGACCGCATACGAAGAGGCTTTAGGCATGTCTTATGCCGGAAAACGCTCTATTGTCACTATGAAACATGTCGGTCTTAATGCCTCTGCCGATGCCTTTGTAAATTCTGGAATGACCGGTGCTAACGGTGGTATGCTCGTAGCTGTTGCTGATGATCCTTCAATGCACTCCTCTCAGAATGAACAAGATTCACGTTTCTATGGTGAATTTGCTTTCATTCCGGTTCTCGAACCTTCAAATCAGCAGGAAGCTTACGACATGGCAGAATATGGATTCAAACTCTCCGAGAAATTTGATATCCCTGTCATAATAAGATTCGTCACCAGACTCAGCCATTCGAGAGCTACAGTCGAAGTAGATACTGAAGCTATGGCTGAAAATGAAATCCATTTTCCTAAAGATGGAAAGAGATGGGTGCTTATGCCAGGCAACTCAAGAGTGAGATATAAGGAACTTATTAAGATATATGACAAATTGGAGATGAACTCAGTGACCTCTCCATTCAATATTTATACTCCTGGTAACGATCATTCTCTTGGTATTATAGTTAGTGGAATAGCAGCTAACTATCTTAACGAACTATTCCCCAATGGATGCCCTTTCCCGACACTGAAAATATCGCAATATCCTCTTCCTATCGAAATGCTTCGAGGACTTGCGAATGAAAGTAAAGCAATCCTTGTGATAGAAGAGGGTCAACCGTATATAGAGAAAGCTATGCGCGGGATCTTAGTGTCCCCAAAGAAAATATACGGTAAACTTGACGACTCATTAATCCGCACTGGGGAATTGAATCCTGATAGGATAAGAGAATGTCTATTAAAGATACATCCTGAGTTCGATTCAATTAAGATCGGGGAGATTAGAGAAGCTTCAGACATTACTGTTGCACGTCCACCATCTCTTTGTAAAGGATGCGGCCACAGAGACGTTTATCAAGCTCTCAATGATGTCCTTGCAGAATATGAAGATGCACGTGTATTTGGTGACATCGGTTGCTATACTTTGGGATATTTGGCCCCTTTCAAAGCCCTTCATACTGTACTCGACATGGGTGCGTCCATCACAATGGCAAAAGGTGCTTCGGAAGCTGGAGTGCATCCTGCTGTGGCAGTTATAGGAGACTCAACGTTCACTCATTCAGGTTTGGCCGGACTTCTTGATGCGGTAAATGAAGACAGCAATATTCTTGTGATCATTTCTGATAATCTCACGACAGGCATGACAGGTGGACAGGATTCTCAGGGCACCGGGAAAATCGAAGATATCTGCCTTGGACTTGGAGTAAATCCCGAACATCTGCATACCATTGATTCGCTTCCGAAGAATCATGACCAGATGGTTGAGCTTTTTAAGAAAGCAATCGACCACAAAGGACTCTCAGTTGTGGTCTCAAGAAGAGAATGTATCCAGACTGCTCGTCGCCATGGTGCTCATAGAGGACCTAAGACTTAATCGTTTAAGTGTTTAATTGTTTAATCGTTTATCGTTAATCTAACTCTTAAAATAATAGACCGTGAAAACAGATATAGTACTTGCAGGAGTTGGAGGCCAGGGAATCCTAAGTGTAGCCACTATTCTTGGTGTAGCAGCTCTTAAAGAAGGTCTGAATATCAAGCAGGCAGAAGTGCATGGAATGAGCCAACGAGGAGGAGATGTTCAGTCAACGTTGAGGATATCTTCATCATCCATACATTCCGACCTTATTCCTAATGGAAAAGCCGATCTGATAGTAAGCCTCGAACCAATGGAGGCTTTGAGATACCTTCCGTTGCTTTCTCCCGAAGGGTGGATTGTCACTTCATCAGCTCCATTTATAAACATTCCAAATTATCCGGAGATGAAAGAGATTGAAAAAGAACTTTCTAAAGTCGGAAATGTGATTTCATTCGATATGGAGGAGATGGCAAAGGAAGTGGCGTCTCCACGTTCAAGCAATATGGTTCTTCTCGGAGCGGCTTCTCATTTCATTGAAATCACTTCAAATGAAATTGAAGATGCCATAAGAAAGGTCTTCTCTTCAAAAGGAGAAGCAATAGTTGAGGCAAACTTAAAGGCTTTCCGTGCCGGACGAAAAAGAGCAGACTCATTTATAGCAAAGTAATTTAAAACGAATTTTTATGTTTCCATTATCTCAAGACATATTATCACGAAAAGCTTCTGAATTAGGAATCATAGATATGGCAACAGCTACCATCAGGCAGATAGTGGCCCTTTCAGTTGCTCTGGAATCGGAAGCTAATGAAAAATTCGTACATCTTGAACTCGGCAATCCCGGGCTTCCAGCTTCTGAATTTGGCATTGAAGCCGAGATAACAGCCCTTAGAAATGGAGTGGCCAATAAATACCCAGCTATCAATGGAATTCCGGAATTGAAAAAAGCTGGCTCAAGATTCGTAAAAGCTTTTTTGAATATTGATATTCCAGAGAAAGCCATCGTGCCTACAGTCGGATCTATGCAAGCAAGTTTTACCCTTCAGCTTCTACTTTGCCAAAGACTACCAGGACGCGACACGATCCTATTCTTCAATCCTGGNNTTCCNNCTCAAAGACATCAAGCAAAGGTGCTTGGTCTCGGAATAGAGCAATTTGACATATATGAGTATAGGGGAAAAGCACTGGAAGAAAAACTTGAGCAAATTCTCTCGAAAGGTAATATCACAGCAATGATCTATTCTAATCCTAACAATCCATCTTGGATAAATCTGACCGAAGAGGAATTGGAGATTGTAGGAAGAATGGCTACGAAGTATGACGTCATTGTGATTGAGGATCTTGCATATATGGGAATGGACTTCCGAACTGATTTNAGCCATCCATTTGAGCCTCCGTATATTNCCACTATAGGCAAATANACCGACAATTTCATNATGCTCATTTCCGGATCTAAGATATTCAGTTATGCCGGCCAGCGCATTGCTATAGTGGCAATGAGCCAATATGTATATGAACGCCAGTATGAATTCTTTACAAAATTCTATGAGATGCCTGCATTTGGAGAAGCATATATTTTTGGAGTGCTATATACGGCAAGCTCAGGCACAACACATTCTGCACAATTTGCTCTCGCGGNAATGATGAATGCTGCNTGTGAAGGCAAATTGGATTTTGTAAAGGAATCTTCCGAATATGGTAGAAGAGNTGAAAAGATGAAGAAATGCTTTAATGACAATGGATTNCATATTGTCTATNACAAAGATGGAGACAGANCAATATCCTACGGATTTTTCTTCACTGCAGGTTATGCAGACATGGATGGAAAAACATTGCAGCAGGAACTTCTTCGTCATGGCATTTCCGCTATAACACTTTCTTCAACCGGATCGGAACAGGAAGGGGTAAGAATATGTGTGTCCACTCTTTCAGAAGATAAGGATTTTGAAATTTTAGACAAAAGATTAAAGGCTTTTAATAATGAACATTAACCCTCGATATATGACTGCAGAGGAAGCAGTCAGACTGATTGAAAACGGCGACCATGTCTTCATTCAAGGTAGCACTTCCACTCCGGAAGTGCTTTGCCGTGCTTTAGCAGATAGAGGAAATGAGCTCCGCAATGTCACTCTTTATTCAGCATTTGCCGTCTGCAAAGGGGAAGCTCCATATTGCAAGAAAGAGTATCTTGAGGCTTTCAATGTAGAAAGTTTCTTCGTCTCAAATGGTGTAAGACGCTGGATTCAAGAAGGCTTTGGAAGTACTATTCCACGTTTTCTTGGCGAAGTACCTGCATTGATGCGGGATGGTACGTGCCGTGTAGATGTAGCATTGCTCAACTGCTCTATGCCAAATGAGGAGGGACTGGTAAGTTTTGGCGTTTCCGCTGATCTTGCCACAGCGGCAGTAGAATGTGCAGACAGAGTAATAGCTCAAATCAATCCTCAGATGCCGTTCAGTTATGGGGATCCCATAATACATATTGACAATCTGTCGGCTGCTGTTATAACAGACGATCCGTTGGTAGAAGTCCCCACTGCTATTCCTTCTCTAGATGAAATAAAAATTGGTAATTACATAGCAGAACGTATTCCGGATGGTGCCACCCTTCAAATAGGAGTAGGAGGTATTCCTAACGCAGTAATAAGAGCTTTACATAGTCATCAGCATCTCGGACTCCACACTGAGGCAATGACCGACGGAGTGCTTCCTCTGCTTGAAAAGGGTATAATTGACAATAGCCTTAAGAAAGTCATGCCTGGCAAATCTGTTGCATCCCTTGCTCTTGGTTCGAGAAAGCTATATGACTACATGGACGGTAATAAAGACATCATATTCAAAGATGTCGCCTGGACCAACAATCCATATATAATAGCCCAGAATCCACGTGTGGTAAGCATTAATTCGTGTCTGGAGATCGACCTAACAGGACAGATCTGTGCAGACTCCATCGGCACAAAGATTTTTTCCGGCATTGGTGGCCAGCATGACTTTGTCTATGGATCTCAATTATCAGAAGGCGGAATGTCTTTCCTTGCGATGCTCTCGAAGACTAATAAGGGTATGAATAAGATCAAGCCGGTTTTGACTGAAGGTGCCGGAGTGGTCACTACTCGATTCCAGACCAATTATGTAGTGACGGAATACGGTGCCGTTGACCTTCGAGGAAAAGATCTCGCTCAGCGGGCCAAACTTCTTATCTCCATTGCGGCTCCTGAATTCAGGGAAGACTTGGAAAAAGCTGCTGAACATAGATTCGGACATTCTTTTATTAGACTGAAGTAAACAATATATGCCCTTCCTCTCTCGTTATTTATTAATACTATAAAACTATATTCCTATGTCTACATTTAAAATAGCCCAACCAGATTTTTGGTTAGAAATCAGGAAAGAGTACATTATTGAAAATTTTGAAAAACTATTGTATTATATCAGAAGATATCAATATAACGGTGAGAAAAATTCAGGAAATGGAGAATTTCTCAACACTTGCCGTTATCTTGTTGACCTTGCTGATGAACTTGCTGAGTTTTCTTTATCCAGGACATTTATTTCTACTCCCGAATTCAAACTCTCTGGGTCTGATATGAATGTTTCTGATGTTTTGGCTTATCGAATTATTGTTGCAGCTATTATAGCTTCTCAAAAGATAGGAGAAGACCAGCATTTGCTTATCCGTCGTCTGCTAAATTTGCTTGTTGTGGCACAAAAGATGCCTCATACCGACATTGCAGACGATTTGATTTATGTAACAACTAATTGTATACGTAAATCTCCAATCATAAACCTGGGTCTGACATGGAATGACATTGAAAATCCGGAGACGTTCACCCCCATAAGGGTCCTGCATAATCTGAGCCGTACTAAATTCGATGTCAATGGCGGTAAAGAGGCTCTTTATGAGGGTAAAGGCACGGTAGTTTTTACTGAGGATGAAGTTTTGGCAGCCCCTGTGAATAAAACTGACTTTCTAAAAGGAAATCTTTCAGAATACATATCTCTTGGCAAAGGCATAAAAGTGCTTCTTCCTAAAAGTGATCACATGAAAAGTCCTGATTCAGTAGATGATGTTGCTGAGGGGATGACATTTATGACAAGGGCACAAGGAGGAGTCAAGACCAGTACAGCTGATCCTAAAAGGAAGTATGCAGCGGGCTCTATCATACCAGTGAAAATTCGATCGAGCTATGGCGTAAAAGTTGAGGCTGAAACAATCAACAAGGAATATGAGAAGATTTCAGGAAAAATCAACATAAACCTACTGGAATCTTTAAGATATGCCGATATTTTTCAGGTATTGACCTTTTTTAGCCCTGGTAGACGTCTTTATGTTGAGTATACTCCAGATAATAAAGAATTCTGTTTTGAATTGAAGGGGGGGTTCAACCAATTCTATCTTGAATACGCCAATCAAATGAGGGGAGAATCTTTACCAGGAGTATATATTGGTGACTATTCGGCAGGCACTCAATGGCTTACGGAGGATGGTTTTGTGGTAAATGTGATGGGTAAAATCACTAAAGAAGAGATGCTTGAGGCAATGGAACAAAGGATTCCTCTAACAATAAGGATTAACTCTTCTAAAGTTATTCCAGGAACTGTTCTGATCAATGGATCTATTATAGATGACATCGAACTTTATGGGTTGCCAGATCCTATCGTTGATTTGGAATCTTATCAACATGAATGTTTCATTTATATTTTCAGCCAATTCATTAAATATTGCGATGAAAGCATCCCTCTGACTTCTACTGACTCGCGTATCAATGAAATTGACAGTAGCGGAGTGATGGAGATAAGCAATATCTTAATGAGTCATCAGCGGCTGCTTTCTGACACGATGCCTCGACTGCTCTGTCTGCAAACAGCTCTCATGCTTTCGATTACAGCAGGCGACTATACTATTAGCGCATATATACGTCATGAACTTGAATATCAAATTGCTATAGCAAGATTTGCTGCCGGAGCCTCTCCTATGTCGATTTCTCTGACTCATGGCCCTAATCTCGATGGGATTCTTGAAGTTGAGAAACACGAGCGAATCATCTCAATGCTTCGCAACTACAAGGAGCCAGAAATCGACCATTCCACTGAAAGGATAACTAACGACGAGAATATTGAAGACACTGTTGACGGTCTGATAGATGCATCAAATCGACTGATTGGAAAGATTGACGATAGGGAAATTTCACGTATCAAGCTTGAATTGGCACGAACTCTCGATGTCGATGATCAATATAGAAGTCCGGATTTAACAACTTATTACGGTGTGGAAAGCGACACTTTAGAGTTCAAGATGTCGGCTGTATGCCCTCCTAAAAATAAATTGAAAGGGTCGGCTGAATATGAACCTGATACTCAAAAATGGGCAATTCTTAAGACTATATGCGGCTTTCTGAATTCAACTACAGGTGGAGAATTGCTCATAGGAGTAAGAGATAATGGCATTGCTTTTGGAATCTCTCACGATTACGATCTCCTATATGAAGATAGAAGAATTCCTGAACCCAACTCTGACCGATATAGGACTTATCTGAAGAATATAATCGACAATTCTTTCATTGCTTATAAATCTCGAGCCCAAAAGAAAAGCGTGACAACTGCCAACATCACGTATAATATCGAGATGAACAATGAAGGGCTTGAAATTTTACGCATCCATGTCGACAGCTATCGCGGTGATATGGTCCATTTCCATCCGGATTGCCGTCGGCCCGAAGAAATACATGAATCTTATATCCGGACAAGTGGGGCTACCGTGCCGATGAGCCATGAGGTGCGTGATCAGACCCTGTTGAAGAAGTATCATCTTGCAGGGGATAAGGAAGGCGTCGGAATGGCTGCCATTTACGAGGCTCGAAACTCTAAGAAACGCGTTCTTCTAAAAGAATATACGTCAAGGAGCGGAGTGAAAGACCGTGAGATAGAAGTGTTTCAAGTGTTTCCAGAGTCTAAATGTATCTTAGCTTACGACGTGGCAGCCCGTGATGTCCGTCTATTCAAAACTTTGAGATGGAAGGATGCGAAAATACTTGACAAAAACTGCACTCAGAGCAGTAGTTCGAAGAGAGATCTCCGTCCTGATATTTTTGGATTCGTGTTTGATCCATCCAAACCCATATATAATGTCGAGGTACGCCTGACCCACTACGGTGCATTGCTTCTTCAGGAAGAATATCCAGGTGCTGAATCAGTTTTGACTTTGACTGGACACAAGGAATATCCATGGCTCCTGACTCTAAGCTTAAATACTTTAGAGGGTATTGGAAGGTTTGTTAGGGGTCTGCCTTCGGAATGTTTGGTCGATAAAGACACAGATCTTGGATCTATGATATTTATTTAATATTTAAGATGGAAACAGATAAGATCAAAAAAGATATGATGGAGTTGTGGAAAGAGACCTTCCATGACTCCTTTCATTATATAAGACTCGTTTTTGACACTTATTTCACCCCGGATAATGCTTTTACTGTCTACGACGGAGAAAAACTTATAGCCGCTTTATTAGGAGTGGAATATGAATTCTATGTCCTCAATGAGAATAATCAGACTATTAGTTTGAAGGGATTATATTTATGTGGCCTTGCAACTCATCCGGAATATAGGAAAAGGGGAATAATGGCTAAGCTGATGAACGAAGCTGAAATTTCTGCCAAGTCAAGAGGATTCTCAATATCATTTCTCATTCCTGCTGATTCTCATCTTAGGGAGTATTATTGCAAAAAAGGATATGAGACTACTTCATTCAGGCTAATCAAACAGATCTCCAGGACTTGCTTTGACAACAAGAGTAAAATGAATATTTATACATTTCGGTACTTCTTCGATGAAGGAAATTATGATTTTTTGAACGAACTGGCACAATGGTGCAGAGAGAGAGAAAAGCCAAATTTAACGTATGTGTCACTCAAGCATTCGAGGAAGGATTTCGTCACGATTATGTTAGAAAATGAGAATTCATTTTTTTTGACCGAGCCATCATTCGATCCAAAATATCCGATTCTCGCAAAAGTGAGGGCAGTGGTGTTTCCGGCAGAGGTAGATGAAAAGAATCATCGATGGAGAATAGTGGGAATCTTCCTTAGAGATGTTGAAGAGTTTTTTAGTGAAAAGGAGGAAGATTTTAGGTTTTCCTCAGAGATCTTTTCAGCTATTCAGAGCCTCCATTCAGAATGTAAACTTGAACTTTGTCTATCATATATAGGAACCCTAAGAGGTGAAGTTGAGCCCTACGCAATGGTCAAGTTTTTAGATAGAGATGAAATAAGTGATAATTTTGAGAATCTTCCTTTCAATATTTCTTTAATGTTGGATTGAATTCCTGAAAGAATGAATTCTCAAAGCCTTATTCAAATCACAAATTACCCCAAAATGCTTGCATTCAAGCATTTTGGGGCAATTATTTTTTTTTATTTTCAAGAGCAATGAGAGAATTTGATTAATGAGCCATTCGCACATCATTAAATTGGTCAAATTTTCAGTTTTATCAATGATCGGAGAAAAATAGGGGAGGGGAGGACTGGTCAAAAAGAGAACTTCATTTATAGTTCAATATACGCAAATTAAAAATTTGCAATTTTAATTTTAAAATGCACATTTGCAATTCCAAATACCAAATAAAAGTGACTTGATTTCAAATTACGAATTTCAAATAGCAAATACTTATATGTCGATTAAGAAAAGGTCTAAATTGCAAATTTACTTTTCAAAACGTTTGCAAATACATTATAAAACGAATTAACATTTATTAATATTTATTTTAATTACTCTTTAATCAATAAATTAGCTATAATACTTAATTAACATTTTTAAATTCCTGTATTTTCTTTGCTGTATTTTATATCTCCTTTTATGACTTTAATAAACTCGCTAAAAGTGGCTTTGATTATCATCTAAATATAGCTAACCTCTATAATTAATTTTAAAAATCAAATTTGCAAAACTTAATAGATGGTTCTGTAAGTTGCAATTTGCAATTTTAAAATTTAAATTCAAAAACTCATTTCTAAAATTTGAAATTTGCATTTTTTTTTGTAACTTTGCAACTCTAAAAATAAATGCAAATATTGAGATCATGGAGGAAAATTTCGCCACTCGTCTAAAACTCTTTATGGACAGTATTAACGTACAGTCCTCTCAGTTCGCAGATATGTGCGAAATTCCTCGTCCTTCTTTCTCTCAGCTTCTTTCCGGACGCAACCAAAAGGTAAGTGATACACTTATCAAAAAGATCCATACTGCTTATCCTGATCTCTCTGTCATGTGGTTGATGTTCGGCGAAGGTCCAATGCTGTCGGTGCCAGATAAAAATAGAAACTCAGGATCTAATCAAAATCAAAATCCTCCTGATGATTCTTCAAATTCTAAAGATTTGCTTGGTAATACCCGGGAAAATTCTGAATATTACGCTCAGAATGTCTTAAATCAGCCTCAAAATCTAACTAATGGTAATATATATCAGCAACTTGAAGAAAACAAGAAAATCCTGGAACTACAGCTTCAAATAGACAAAATGAAAAAAAATCCCCGAAGAGTGGCTCAGATCACTGTTTACTACGATGATTCTACCTTCGAAACCTTTGTCCCGGCTAAATAGACCGCTTTCTATTTGGGATGATACCTTCTAATAAGTTTTTTTGGGCATTTCTCATGAAACGACTACGGGAAATCTTTAAACTTAGAAGACTCTCCATTGCACTGTAAAAAACCTTCTAATATTTTAGAATCTTTGATCCTTTGTAAAGACCTTTTTTATATATTAGATTCTCATCGCCTTAACTACCATTTATACTTATATTATATAATGTGAGTATCAATGACTTGGGTCCTCCCCAAAAAGTTAAGCATTTCCTTTATAAAAAAGAAAAAACAGGGTAAAAATCTAATAATTTTAATAATTTATTATATTTATAAATTTATTCAAATAATTTGTATAAGAACTTCTGTGATATCTTACGTATAAAATTCATATAATCCGTATTATGTTAAGTAGAGTGTTATGAGTTATTTGTGATAATATTTGTTCTTAAGAAAAAATGTCTCGAGGAATGTTATTATAATATGGAAGTGACAGAAAATATGATGGAGTTTGTGCGAAAGCACGCTAACGACGATGTAAATGCCTTGCGTCTTAAATTCGCTGGAAATAAACAAATAGAATTTGATTTTGACTTAGAATTCGCTCTTCTTCAGATTGAAGCCCGACGAAAAACAAGGAAGAAACTTCCTGAATTTTTGTCGCACCCCGATTTTATTTTCCCCACTCTCCTATCTGCAGAACAAGCTTCCAACGAAACTGTTGCAAAATTTCATGCTTCTTTGATCTCAACCTCAGCAACTCTTTTGGATCTTACTGCAGGACTTGGCATTGATGATATGACTTTCGCATTGAAGGGAATTAATGTGACGGCATGTGAGATTGATTACATCAAATGTGAAGCTTTGCGACACAATGCTGCGATTATGGGAGTTACAAACAAATTATCCATTGTCAAAGGAGATTCCATTGACTTGGTTCATCATAATAAAGATAAATATGATGTCGTGTTTGCAGACCCGGCACGTAGAAATGACACAGGAGGAAAACTTTATGCTCTCTCAGACTGCCAACCTGACATACTTTCAGCGATGCCTTATATTCTTTCGATTTCTCCCCGTCTACTTGTAAAGAGCTCTCCCCTTTTGGATATTTCATTGATTCGCGATACGGTAAAGGATCTTAAGCATATCTTCGTAGTGTGTTTTAAAGGAGAATGTAAGGAGGTTTTGATTGATATTCAGAAAGATTCTTCTTTTGAAGGAGTTACGGTCGTTGATATAGACCGAGAAAGTGAAATCTCACGCTTCCATACTGACTTTATTACAACAGAATCAGGTTCAAAAGTATCTTTGTGTGACAGAAAAGATGCAGGTGATTACAAGTATCTTTATGAGCCCAATGCCGGAGTCATGAAGACCGGAGCTTGGACAACCCTAATAAACAATTTTCCTATGCTATCGAAAGCTAATACAAATACCCATGTTTTCCTCTCAGACACATTTTACAGCGATTTCCCGGGAAGAGTAATGCAAATTCATTCGGAGCCTGATAAAAAGGCTCTAAAAGCATTTAAAGGGGAAAAGTTGAACATTGTGGCAAGAAACCATCCCCTTACAGCTACACAAATAGCTAAAAAGTTTTCGTTAACATCTGGATCTGATAATTTTCTATACGCCTTCAGATACAGGAATAGCCCCACTTTTTTAGTCACATCAGCTATAAGTGTAATACAACAATGAGCCACGAAAAAGAATTTGAACGATATTTCAAACGCTTCTATACGCCTATTGGCATGTATGTGATGCGATTTTGTGAAAATGCCGATGAGACGGAAGATATTGTGCAAGAAACTTTTTCTACCGTATGGAAAAGATTTGCAAATGAAGAGTTTCCTGAAAACCTTAAATCCTATCTTTACAGGGTGGCGCATAATATCACAATAGATCACCTTCGCCATAGAAATTCTCAGGATTCTATAATATCTTTGGAAGAGATGGGAGAAATGGACGTTACGGAAGAGGCAATCGACACTTCGGAAAGAGATGCCCGGCTTTGGATTGCAATCAGTAAATTGCCTGAACGTTGNAGACANGTTTTCCTNATGTCAAAACGAGATGGNCTTTCTCATGCTGAGATAGCTNATGAACTGAATATTTCAATGAAAACTGTTGAAAACCAAATAACAAAAGCTTTCAAACTTCTTAGGGATTATCTTGAACCTTCNAAGGGCNGNNTATTCTTTCTCCCATTTTTATGATTTTTTTCAAATTCTTATAGGGGATTTTCATCATAATCGAGTCATATAGGTAAAATCAAATATATAGACATATATGACTGAAAAAAATTTATTTGACAAAAGTTCGGAGTTTGTCGTCCGNCACTTCAAGGAAGGNAGACTTCTTCCTGATGANGGTTGGCGTNGATTCAGACTGACACATCACATCACTTCTTTAAAACGCTACATAACGGCAGCAAGTGTTGCAGCTGTTGTATTAGCAGCAACCGCATCCCTTTATTTTTACTCAACCAACTCGAGTAAATCTGGTTCTGAATATGTACCCTCGACTATGATTGAAGAGACCGGAACTTCAGCAGAAAACAAGATTGAGAAAATTGAATTCTATAATGCTTCATTGAAAGAGGTAGTTGCAGAGATTGAAAGAATATATGATGTATCAATCTCGAACGTTCCGGAAGAAGAAATTAGGGTTACAATCTCTTATGAGGGTTCTGCATCCGATGTAGTAGATACCCTCAATGATTTGCTTAATACTAATTTAATTGTTTCTCATAAGATTGTCGACAAGAAATGAAAAGGAAATTAGTAAGCATAGCAATATCCATAGCAACAGCCACCCTATCTCTGCAATCTCAAAATGTTACATTGACTGCTACTAACAAAAGTGCAGAGATTGTGTTTACTGAGCTAATGCAACAAACCGGAAAGAATTTCATATATCCTGCAGACCTTCTGAAGGGATTGAAAGTTTCCATCAAGGCCGATGAAATGCCCTTACCAGATGTCTTAGATAAAATTTTCAAGGGTTCTAATATAACCTATAAAATAAAGGGAAAGAATGTTACCCTCAGACGAGACAAAGCCGCGATCACAGTAAAATACACTATAAGCGGTTTTGTTAAAGAANCCGGNAATGATGAAGCTCTTGTCGGCGCGACTGTTCTTGANCTTAAATCAGGAAAAGGTACGGTCACAAATGCCAATGGATTTTATTCTCTCACCATACCCGAAGGTGAAGTTGCGCTTAAAATACAATATGTTGGTTTTGATCCTTATTTATCAGGAAATTTTTTATTGACAAAAAATAAGAATTTGAATATAACTCTTGAAATGTCGCATGAATTGGAGGAAGTAACTGTCAACGCAACTGTCAACAACACAAAGGCAATGTTATCCACCGAAATTGGAAGCCTAAATCTGACAAATGCAGCTATTAAGGCAACTCCTGTGATTTTCGGAGAAAGTGATGTCGTGAAGACTCTGCAACTTGAGCCGGGTGTATCAGCAGGGATAGAAGGGATGGCAGGAATGTATGTTCATGGAGGAGATACGGANGAAAATCTATATATGCTCGACAATATTCCTTTGTATCAAGTCAATCATTTTGGTGGTCTTTTTTCCGCATTTAATACAGAAGCATTGCGTAATGTTGACTTCTNCAAATCCTCTTTCCCGGCAAAATATGATGGAAGACTCTCCTCTTTCATGGATGTCCATACAAAAGATGGAAGCCTGAAAGNACNNNATGGTAGTTTNCGTTTNGGTCTGACATCAGGNGCTTTCGACATNAATGGACCATTATGGAAAGACCGAACTTCTTACTCTTTCGCAATCCGCCGCTCATGGTACGACCTTATGACTATCCCGGTCTTTGCAATCGTCAATAAGATTGACGAGAGTTACAACACTCATTTCAGATATGCATTCACCGATATAAATGCTAAAATCAACCATCATTTCTCAGACAGATCAAGTGCATACGTAATGTTTTATTACGGAGAAGATTTCCTGAACGCCGGTCAAGATGATAAAGGCAAAAGGTATGAATATGATGATTATTATGGAGGTGGACTGTCTGAAAATGATTATTATCATCCTGTCAACAGAGTAAAAGATGAGTCATACTCAGACCAAAAAGCCAAGCTGATCTGGGGGAANATCGTAGCCTCANCCGGATGGAAATATGTGTTCTCTCNNAAACTGTTCGGTGAGGTAACAGNAGNTTTCTCAAGATACTTCTCATCACTGCGCAATTATTACGAAGAGTGTGATATCACGGATGGCACTATAGATTCCTTCTCAAGATCCTCATACAAGCACAAAAACAATATCAACGACATCATAGCACGCACTGACTTCAATTATCTTATCGACCCTAACAATAAATTGGATTTTGGAGCATCTTACACGCATCATTCATTTATTCCCACTCGTGGGATTCGTTCTTTGACAAAGGATAAAGAAGAGGCTACAGTATATGACAATGTGCCGACTTATAAAGCCAATGAATTTAACTTCTATATCTCTGATGACCTATCACTCGGGAATTGGCTTAAAGTAAATGCAGGATTTCATTATAGTATATTTAAGCTTGGCAGCAAAACCAACAGCGGCCTCTCCCCTCGATTTTCATTCCGAGTGACTCCAATCCACAATCTCGCAATAAAGGCAGGATACTCTAGATCAGTTCAGTATGTGCATCAACTTGCCGAAAGCAATATTTCTCTACCTACTGACCAATGGGTACCTATAACAGGCGAACAAAAACCACAGACATCCGACAAGATAGCATTAGGAGCCTATTGGTCAACTCCTGACCGGCAATATACTTTCTCCATAGAAGGATATTACAAATGGATGCATAATCTTATTGACTATACTGATGAATATTATCTTGTACCCCCTTCTGCCGACTGGACTGAAAAATTAGGTGTCGGAGAAGGTAAATCAAAAGGTATTGATTTTAAAGTGACCAAAGAATTCGGAAATATAACCGGACACATTGCCTATTCTCTATTATGGGCAGACCGTCGATTTCCTAATAAAAATAAGGGTGAATGGTATCCTGCAAGATTTGACAACCGTCATAAAATCAATATTGCCCTTTCATGGAAAATCAATTCTAAATGGGATATAGGAGCCTCATGGACAGGGATGAGCGGAAATCGAATCACACTACCTGTGCAATGCTGGAGTGACCCCGGTTTGGGTCCATGGCATTTCGACATGAACTATTATNATAAGANAAATAATTACCGACTCCCGTTCTATCATCGACTTNACCTATCAGCTACTCGAAAGACTAAAAAAGGATATTGNACTTTCAGTATATACAATGCCTATAGCTACATGAATGTAATAGCAGTAAGAAGAGATTCCGGTTGGCACAATGGAGAGTTTTCCGATATGTTCCAGCATGTACGTGCCATTCCTATAATCCCCTCCGTATCTTATACATGGCTATTTTAATGACAATACATAAAAATTTTATGATGATACTCCCTAAAAAGATAATGAAAATGATGCTGGTAACAGCATTATCAATAACTCTTTCGAGTTGTTACACTTATTTTGAACCTGACATCAAAAGTACTCCGGTGGTCTGTATGAATTCGCAGATTACCGCTGGCGATACAATCAAGGTGGAGGTGACAAGGACATGGAGATATTCGGAAGGTCATCCTTCCAGCAAAATTGACATTTTTCTCAAGGATGCCGAAGTATATCTATATGTAAATGACGAGTTTGAANAAAAATTANAATTAAAGAAAAATCCCCAATTAATTTNCGATCCANCTACTTATGGGAATGATAGCTTATTCGAAGCANAATATATACCTCGGAGCGGAGATAGAATCAAATTGATAGCAATAGATCAGACATACGGAGAAGCCTTCGCGGAAGTTATGATTCCTTATCCAGTAGAAATTGAAGCAGTAAAAACGACAATAACTGATAATGAATCGACTTACGATTCAATAGAAGATACTTTTAGATCTTCATTTAAAATGGACATTCAACTGACATTGACTGACCCTGTATCAGTCAGCAACTATTACATATTCGATATGCAGGAATACAAGAGATTAGAATATGATCCTGGNAATAATTTTGCTCCAATGTCAGCTGAGGTAGTAAGATTAATACCAGATTATACTTTCGAACCAATATTCTCTGAGCATATATCTCCTCTTGAGACAATCATCACAGATGCATACGGACTATATACTGTCTTTTCCGACCGCCAGATCTCTGGAAAGTCTTATACACTCGAAATACCTGTAGAGGGCTCCTATTGGTGTGATTACCGACATCATCCCAATGCCGACAACAAACTCACAATGGACATAAATTTAGGGCACATTTCCACTGCCTATTACAATTATCTTATGTCTCTCTGGGCAGACACTGAAGGAATAAGTGGAGCATTGGGAAATGTCGGTTTAGGAGATGTGGTTTTTGAGTTCAGTAATGTCTCCACCGGTGCAGGAATTATCTCTGCAAGAGCAAATTCAACTGTGAAACTCAACATTCATGATATCCTTAAAGCAAATCAACAATGATAGAATCAGATATGAGAATAGAGGATTCACTTAAGGAAACACTATCAATGTCTATTAAAATTAAACCTTGTTTCTTCAATGATTGAGCTTTAGCTATTAAACGCACGAACGCTTCTTCTCCAAATCTAAGGCGGAAGTCATTAAGAGGTATCCCCTCCCGTGTTCTCAGCCTTGTCATGATATATTCTTCTTTCAATTGTTCATACGTTAAAATCTCCGTCTCATAGAATGGGACGGATTTATTTTGTTCTGAAGATTCTTTATTCCAATACTCAAGATACCCTCTGATATCGGCTCTGTTGGCTTTTCTTTTCCTTTGTCCGTCATAACTATGTGACGAAGGACCGAGTCCCAAATATGGAGTTTGATGCCAATAAGAAGAATTATGAATGCTTCGGAATCCAGGCAATGCAAAATTGCTAATCTCATAATGATCATAACCAGCTTTTTTTAGTTGATGGATCAGAAAAAGGAACATCTGCTCTGAAATTTCTTCCGACGCTTCTTTCACCCTTCCACTGTCT
>WFLX010105432.1_pt1 | contig 38028 bp, 31 predicted proteins | sample 4967041 | NCBI WGS metagenome assembly WFLX01 (sample SAMN12857096, study PRJNA449069) | gut metagenome | isolation source: stool from male and female vole | host: Microtus ochrogaster | place: USA:Florida | collected 2017
GTCACCTGGCGGATCTTATCTACCGCTTCTTTGGAATGATCCGCTAATTCACGAATTTCATCCGCAACTACGGCAAATCCCTTTCCTGCTTCACCGGCTCTGGCTGCCTCAATAGAAGCATTCAGTGCCAGAAGATTTGTCTGTGAACTGATGGAAAGAATCTCCTCTGTCAGGGTATCAATATCCCGTACCCGCTGGCTGTCTGCAATGGCCTGCTCCAGTTCTCCCTTGGTTTTCTGATAAAGTTCCACAGCCTCTTTGCCGGATTTCTCTGAATTCTTATGCTGCTCTCCGGCACGTTCCATGATATCGCCGGACTGTTCTGCTGCCTGACTGGCTTTCTTCGTCACATCTTCTACCAGCTTGCCCAATTCCTGTCCCGTATTCTGTATCTCTTCCGCCATCTCCTCTGCCTTAACAGTCTGCTTCATAACCGCTACTACAGACTCCAATATCGCGGAAATATCCTGATTCAGCACCGCCATTTCTGCTGAAGTTCCCTCTGCAATGGTTCCGATATTTTCCGCTTCCTCTTTCGTGTTCAATATGATATTCCGAATCTGCTGCTTGACCTCTACTGTTGCTGTCCGGATCTGTTCTGTTTCATTCTTATATTCCTTTGGAATCTCCTTCTCCTGAACAGTATTCTCCGAGAAATCACCGGAGGCAAACTGCTTTAACATCTGTATCGGTGCCAGCATCCTGCCGATCAATCCCGCCATAAATACAGTAACTATGGCTATCATCACCAGAGCAATCACCAGTGCCACTATGATCATTGCCGTCAGGGAATGTATTACATTCGCCGTCGGTACAACGACACCTAATTTCCAATCACATCCCGAAATAACAGAAGCCGCGAAATAACAGGAACTGTCATCATAGTCCTTTTGCATGATTACCTGACTCTCTGTTCCCTCCATCAGGTCCGCCAAGCCCGGCATAATATCAGTAACTGCCACGGAAGCATCTTCCGTAGGCTCGTATTCTTTATTCCTATGGGCGATATACTGCCCGCTGCTATCTACCAAAAATCCATAAACACCCTCTGCAAAATCAATACTGCCGGTAAGATTTGTTACCGTTTCCAGAGTGACATCCAGACCGATGACTGCTACCAGTTCACCATCTATATACACTGGAGAAGCAATGGTGGTACACATCTGATTCGTCAGCACATCCCAATAAGGATCTGTGACAATGGTTTCCTTCTCCCTTTCCGCCGCCTGATACCATCCACGCTGCACCGGATCATATCCCTCCGGAATTTCCGCTTCCCTGTTAGACTGGATGAAGCGGCTGTCCTTGGTTCCACAATATAAATTCAGCAGTTCTCCCCGTCCCTCCGCGTAGGCATCCATAACAGACTGGATAAAACTATCTTCTATAATAGCCGCCGCCTCTATACTATTAGCAGCGCCCTCTGCCAGCATTTTCTCCTGCTCGATCCAGGTATTGATTTCCTCCGCATATTTATCTGCATTGAGCTGCAGGGCATCTGTCTGATTCCGGACCAAATGTCTGCCCGCCACAATAACGGTTCCCACTGTGGTCAGTATAATACTCACCGCCACAATACAAATGACGCTGATGGTCAATTTCCCTTTGATTGTTCTGCTCATAATGAACCTCTCCTGTCCCTTGTTGTAATATTGTATGTCGATGGGTTCTATTATAAACAGTAGAAATCGTTTCTGTAAATATTTTGGTATAATTTGTATATTTTGGGGGTATAATTTGTTTATTCACATTGTTTTATTATTTCACGATATCTATCCACCAAAAGTGGAATTCCTCTTTCAATCCAAAATTTTCCGCTTAAACCACCTGAGGACATTCCTCCATGTGCAAATTCCTCTACCTTTACTATTGTATCTATTTGCAGCTGTGTACCACTTACTTTTGCAAAGATACGGTAAATATCATCCACAAACCGGCTTTCCGAATATGGAAACTCTATCTTTGAGAAGTACTCTTCGAGATAGGACCAAAAGTAAGGGTCGCCTCTAAACCCCCACTGCTTAGGTCTCTCATTAAATATTTCTGATAAATACCCTGCCATACGCCCCTCTCCTTCCTCGGTTCACGAATCTCCCGACACCATGGCAATTCCACCCTCACCGTATCTTAACTCCTTCATATTTTCCTTTCTCCTTTTTTATCGAATCAACTNCTTTGTTGACCTGAGCATAGTTNCANGCTGATCTGCATCTTCCTGGCTGTCCATATTGGTAATCAGGACACTTCCCCCTGAAATCGCAGACTGAACTGCAGGGCTTGAAATCATCTCATCATTTAGATAGATACCTAAGTTCTCTCCTATATGCTCCGATGTTATCTGATAAAATGTATCTGATGCGGCATCTGTAAATTGAATTTCCACCAAATACAAAATTGCACCGGTTGAATCCGAACCTTGAACTGTTCTTGCCGATGCAATTCCGCCAGTCATTAAGATATTTCCATCCCCATCTCTGAGCGTAAATACGTAATCCTCTTCATTCTCATGTATACCTATAATATTCTTATGCTCCTTCTGAACCCGCGCTTCTTCATAATGCCCTTGCTGTGCTCCAATTGCACCATTAATGATGATTAACGCAAGACAAATAACGGATAATACGATTCCGGCGATTGCCATTCCTCTTTTTGACATACCATTCCATACCTTTCTATCATGATGCTCCCCAAAATTTTCTTTTTTATCTTATACTATTTTTTCAGTAAAATCAAGCCTTCCGAATGTTTCCCGGACATTTGCCTAAACGAAAAAACCCCTCTTCCAAGATTGTTCCTAGAAAAGTGGCTCTCAATAAGCGCAACTTCCATTTTCTTTCCTGCTGTTTCGTACTGCTTTCTGCCGTTCCCCATGTTATTCGGTATTATCGGCATAAAATAGGCACAGAACTAGTACAAGATTATCGTAATAATGCTCCCCAATAGCCCCAAAGTAACTTATTTTGTCTTTACACTTACCTTTTTACCAGAAAATGCAATTCCAAATTTCAAAATATCATTGATTCCATCTTCCTTCATTTCAGCATCATATCTCATATCATCAATCTGAGCGAACGCGTCTTCTGCAAGCCCGTCAAGCTCATCTACGCTCAAGTCTTTCTTCCACTTAAGTTCCATAATCATTCCCGGATATCTTTCTTCTCTGGGAATCAAACTAATATCATATCTTCCATCCCCGGATTCTCTGTTGGACTTAATCTTATATTGATTATCCATCAGCGCGATCAATCCAAGCACTAATCCGTGATAGAACCCTTCTGCTCCGGCATCGTAGAAGCTGATGGATTTATCCATATACTCGGCAATCGCATTCTGCAGTTTTTTATAGTCATTGGCATAAAGGCTTTCAGCGATCTTATTTGCCGTAGTTCTTGTGATAGCTCCAATCTGCAATAAATGCGATAATATTTCACTTTTATATACTACAGTAATTTCCTTATTTGGTATTGAGACTTCGCAAAGGTAAGAACCATCTGCCTGCAATTCTTTCTTTGGCGTCTTCAAATATCCTGCTACCAACAACAAACTGTAAATATTGGCCGGATCCTCAGCGAGTGATCTATAAACAACATTCTGATCAATCCTTGCAATGACTCTCCCGCCTTGCAACAAGGAATAAAGTCTCTCTGTTATATCATCAGTAGCCACCTTCAGAACATCTTCAAGAATTTCATTCTTTCCGGTATTTACCCAATACGCCTGAGGAATACATCCTTTTGAAATGTAATTGATTACTGACCATGGATTATATATTTCTTCGCGGCCAAACAAATATCCGTCATACCAGTCCTTCAGCTCGTCTTCCCTTTCTGATACTCCGTAGTACTCAAGCATCTGTATTACTTCATCGCCTGTGAATCCAAAGTATTGATCATATTCTTCATCCATCACAGAATTTACCGTCAGGTTATTTAATCCACTGAAGATGCTCTCCTGCGCAATTCGAAGAATACCCGTCAGGAATCCATAAGAAAGATTCTTGTTGTCCTTAAAAGCTCCTGAGAAGAAGTTTCTCATAAATCCTATGATTTCCTCATAAAAGTCTTTGGAATAACCTTCCTGAATTGGCGTATCATACTCATCAATGATGATGATTGGAGCCTTGCCATAATGAGTGGTAAGCATCTTTGACAGCTTCTCAAGCGCTGAGGTAAGCTCTACCTCATTTGCTGTACTATCAAGAATTTTTGCAAAATATTCTTTCTCATACTTTGAAAGTTTATCGCTATTTACTAACTCCTGATGTCTTCCATATTCTTCTTGAAGAAGTCCCTTGATCTTATCAATTGTCGCTTCCCAAGTATCAAACTTAACGTCTTTGAAGGTAAGAAAAACAACAGGATATTTTCCCTGGTGTGAACGATACTCCTCACCGCATTTCCAGATAGCTTGTTTTGTAAAATACTTGGATGTATCTTCTTCTGATATCTCAAAAAATACTCTGAGCATATCCATATTCAAAGTTTTTCCGANTCTTCNAGGCCTTGTAAACAAGGATACTAACGNTTTCCGGTCCAGNAACTCTTTNANCAATAANGTCNTATCAACATAATAGTATTCTGANTGCGCACGTACATAATNCGAANTACCAATTGGCAGTGATTTCATTTCTGCACTTGCAGCTTTCCTAACATATTTACCAGATGAAACTCTTCCATCGGCAGGCTTCTCTGTATCATCAGGAATTTGCCAGCTTTTTCCAATCTTTAAAGCTCCCGGGATTTTTCCTGTCTTACAAAAAGTTGTAACAGTACGTTCTGTAACATTCCAAATGGATGCCATCTCCTTACAGGTTTTCATCAGCGCCATCTCCAATCAAAAATCTTCTTAATACTAATTATAAACAATTTTCGGAAGAATATCAAATCATAATTGATTTTCTTCCGAAAAACATCTTAACTCTCATGATAGCTTCCATCTTTTCCATTTCCCAGTTGGCAGCGACTCTACCAATAGACGGACTGACAACTTAATCCTCAATTTTCCTCCCATTCCAATTTTTTTACCATAACTATAACAAAAGGACACTCCCAAATTCTCACTTGGAAAGTGTCCTAAAGGTACAATACCCTATAAAATTGAATGTCGCACAAAACGTATTATCAGGTATTATTCCGTATTATGCGTAGCAAATTTGTAGTAAATCACAACTCAAAATCGCTGAAACCCTTGATTTTACTGATTTTCTTTACTCAAAGTTTTCATCGTCGGGAACAACAGCACATCCCTGATTGCAGAAGAATTGGTCAGCAGCATCACCAGTCTGTCGATACCGTAGCCGATACCTCCTGTAGGCGGCATACCGATCTCCAGTGCATTCATAAAGTCTTCATCAACCAGTTCCGCTTCCTCATCCCCCTGGGCTTTCAGTTCTGCCTGTGCCTCAAACCTGCCCCGCTGGTCAATGGGATCATTTAACTCGGAATAAGCGTTACACATTTCACGTCCGTAAATAAACAGTTCAAACCGCTCCACATAGTCCGGTTGATCCGGTTTTCTCTTGGTAAGCGGGGATATTTCCACCGGATGGTCCATGACAAAGGTAGGCTGGATCAGATGTTCTTCAACAAACTCTTCAAAGAAGAGACTTAAAATATCCCCCTTCTTATGGCGCGCTTCATAATGGACGCCTTTCTCATCAGCCAGTTTTCTTGCTGCTTCCAGATCCGCCACCTGGTCAAAATCGATCCCGGTATATTTCTTCACCGCATCCACCATGGTGATCCGTTCAAAAGGTTTTCCAAAATCAATATGCGCATCCTGATAATCAAAATCCGTCCGCCCCAGAACTTCCTGCGCCAGATACCGGAACATATCCTCGGTCAGATCCATCATACCGTAATAATCGGTATATGCCTGATATAATTCCATCAGTGTAAATTCCGGATTGTGTCTGGTATCAACGCCTTCATTACGAAATACCCTGCCGATCTCATAGACACGTTCCATACCGCCGACAATCAGGCGCTTTAAGTAAAGTTCCAGTGAAATACGCAGCTTCACATCCTCATCCAGTGCATTATAGTGCGTATCGAAGGGTCTTGCTGCCGCGCCGCCGGGATTTGATACCAGCATGGGCGTCTCCACTTCCATAAAATCCTTTTCATCAAGATACCTTCTGATTGCGCTGATGATCTTGGAACGCATGATGAAAGTATCTTTCACCTCGCTATTCATGATCAGATCGGTATATCTCTGACGGTAACGCAGATCCGTATTGGTCAGTCCGTGATATTTCTCCGGCAGGATCTGAAGACTCTTACACAATAAAGTGATCTTTACGGCATGCACAGAGATCTCGCCTGTTTTTGTTTTAAAAACATCTCCTTCGATTCCGACAATATCACCTACGTCATATTTCTTGAAATCTGCATAAGATTCCTCTCCAACGGAATCTCTCGCCACATAAGACTGGATATTGCCTGTCTTATCCTGAATATTACAAAACGAGGCTTTTCCCATAACACGTTTGGACATCATGCGCCCGGCAATCGATACCCTCTGACCCTCAAGGGTTTCAAACTGCTCCTTGATCTGTGTACTATGATGGGTCTGATCATATTTTGTTATAACAAACGGATCTTTTCCGTTTTCCTGTAACGTGGCAAGTTTCTCCCGACGCACCTTCAAAAGCTGTCCGATATCCTGTTCCTGTGTCTGCTGATTCTGCTGTCTTTCCACCGTGTTCTCCATATCCTTTCTAACCCATGTCTTCTTATTTTACGTCTACCCTGACGTCCAAAATCTTATATTTTACCACACCCACCGGTGCCTCCACCTCAATCGTATCGCCCTTCTTCGCACCGATCAGCGCCTTCCCCAGAGGTGACTCATTGGAAATGCTTCCATTTAAGCTGTCCGCTTCACTGGAACCCTTGATCGTATATTCCATTTCCTCTTTCAATTCTTTATCCAAAAGCTTCACAGTACATCCAAAAGAAACCTTTGCAATCTTTCCGTCTGTCTGCTCGACATCTACTACTTCCGCATTTTTCAGAAGCTTTTCCAGTTCTTTGATCCGGGCGTCTACCCTGCCCTGCTCATCCTTAGCCGCATCATATTCTGCGTTCTCGGAAAGGTCGCCCTGCTCCTTGGCTTCCTTGATCTTCTGGGAGATTTCCTTCATCTTAACAGACTTTAAAAAATGCAGCTCCTCCTCATACTTTTTCAATCCTTCTCTTGTTAACAGGTTCTTTTTTTCCGTCATGACTTTGTCACACCTTTCTATGATATGATTTTAAACAATTATATTTAGCAATATCTTCAGGTAAAACAATCAATAAATTATACCCTAATTCCTTTTATACTGTCAAGAGTTCCCTGTGCCTGCTTTTCAGCGCACTATATTCTGCCTTCAAACGCATCCTCTTCCGGATCGCCGCTATCTGCCGATCTCCTCGATCAGCTCCAGCAATTCCTCCATCTGTTCCACAGAACACACCTTTTTTCTAAGGCTTGCCGCATGGGGATAGCCTGCGATATACCATGCCACATGCTTACGCATCTCCCGGATTCCGATATAATCACCTTTACATTCCAGCTGCAGCGCCGCATGACGCCGGATCATATCCCTGACTTCCTCAGTGGATGGTCTTTCCATCCTTATTCCATGTTCCAGATAGAATAAAATCTCACGGAATATCCATGGATTGCCCTGCGCCGCTCTGCCCACCATGATGCCGTCACAGCCGGTTTCTTCTATCATTCGTTTCGCGCTCTCTCCATCCACAACGTCCCCATTACCGATCACCGGAATCTTCACCGCTTCCTTCACCTTGCGGATGATCTCCCAATCGGCTGCGCCGGAATAATACTGCTCCCTGGTCCTGCCATGCACCGTTATAGCAGCCGCACCGGCGTCCTCCAGATATTTTGCCATTTCCACCGCATTGCAATGCGCTTCGTCATATCCTTTCCTGATCTTGACCGTAACCGGCTTACTAATTGCCTTTGCCGTCTCCCGGACGATCCTGGCTGCAAGCTGCGGATTCTTCATCAAAGCAGAACCTTCCCCGTTATTTACAATCTTCGGTACCGGACATCCCATATTGATGTCCAATATTGCAAACGGGCGGTCTTCTATCCCAACGGCTATCTTAGCGATGATATCCGGATCTGAACCAAATAACTGCAAAGACACCGGCATTTCCCTCGGATCGATCTCCATCAGCTTCTCCGTATTTTTATTATGGTACAGCACCGCTTTGGCGCTGACCATCTCCATACAGAGAAGACCCGCCCCCTGTTCCCTGCACAACAGCCGGAACGGCAGATCCGTCACCCCTGCCATAGGCGCCAATATCACATTATTTTCTAAGGTCACATCTCCTATTGTCAACTGACTCATCGTGCCATACACCTTTTGAACTTCAAAACATTAAAATTCTAACACAATCACTTACAATTCCTCTGATAGATGTATCTCAATCCATCCAGCGTTAACGTGCGGTCATATACCTTGATACAATCAGTCTCGTCCGCTATGATGCTTCCCAGTCCTCCGGTGGCAACAACACGCAATTCATCATATCCAGCCTCTTTCTTAACCTGATTGACAATATATTCCGTCTGCCCGATCTGTCCATAGACAAGTCCTGCCTGCATACTGGTAATGGTATTCTGTGCTAAGATGGAAGCCGGTTTTCTGATCTCCACCTCCGGCAGCCTCGCGGTGTCCTCCCACAGCGCCTTAGCACTGATACGGATACCGGGTGCCGTAATACCCGCACAGAATTCTCCTTTGTCATTGACCAGATCATAGGTAGTCGCCGTTCCAAAATCAATTACCAGAACAGGTCCACCATATTTCTCATAAGCGGCAACGGCATCCACGATCCGGTCCGGTCCGATCTCTTTAGGATTCTCCGTCACGATCTTGATCCCACTCTTAATGCCCGGACCAACGATCAGCGGCTTCTTTCCCAGATAACGTTCAATCCCGCCAAGCAGGGAATGCATGATATTCGGTACAACACTGGCAACGATGATCCCGCTGATCTCCTCCGCTGACACGTGATTATACTTTAACAACGAAACGATAGATACCCCATATTCATCTGAAGTACGCAGCTGCTTAGACATCATCCGAAACGTTGCCTTCAGCTCCGCGTCCTGATATACTCCGTACGTAATATTGGTATTGCCTACATCAATTGTTAATAACATATTAATAACCCTGCCTTTCCATAACCTGCTTGATTAATCTGTTTGCCCTGCAATATCTTCATGCAGGAAAAACACCCTGTAATACAGGCTCAACGCCTCANACAGATCAGCGCGCTTTGTCCTGATCTGACTGATCAACAGCCCGCTGCTTACCTCGTCATAATAAAAATCATCTTCTGCCGCCTGGGTCTCCATGGACACACTGCCGTCCTCTTCCATCACAATCATAAATATCCCGCCGACTTCCTCCGTAAACAGGACACAAATAATGTGCAGCTCCTCCTTGATCGATTCCGGGAGATTTGAAAACTCCTGTTCGTTAAAATAATATTTCTGCTCATAGNCATNGNCTGCACAGAGCACATTACNNTGATCCTCCATNNATACCCCCTATNCCGNCTTTGGNNACTTNAATAGATATGAAANACGCAATCCCATTTTAAGTATAACCGTAGATTCCTCTCACAGACACCTCTCCGGAATATACCGTTGTAATTTTTCCATCTGCCAGTTCCACAATCAGCTCTCCGCGATCATTGATTCCCTTTGCCAGACCTTCATATTCTCCAGCCGGATCCAGAATCTTTACCTGCTCATTCCTATTGATCAGATAAGCGTCATAGATATCTACCAGAGCGGACAGATCTCCTCCCTCTGCAAACAGATCATAATAATACTCAAAATATTCCATCACAGCAAGGACAATATCCGCGCGGTTGCAGCTATCCCCCTTCTCAATCAGCACAGAAGTCGCTATTTCCGCAATTTCTTCCGGAAATCCTTTCTGATTCACATTGATGCCGATCCCAACAACAACAGAGTACGTATAATCCGGATGATCATACAATTCCGTCAGAATCCCACAGACTTTTTTCTTATTGATCAGGATATCATTCGGCCACTTGATCTTTACTTCCATGTCATAAAGCTGACTGAGCGCATCGGCAACACTGACTGCCATCACCAGTGTCAGCATGGAAGCTCTGTCCACCGGCAGATCCGGTCTGAGCAGCATACTCATATAGATGCTGCTGCCCTTAGGCGAGCACCAGCTCCTGCCCCTTCTTCCCTTTCCTGCAGTCTGGGTCTCTGCAATCACCAGAGAACCATGCTCCATTCCCTCCTCCGCCAGAAATTTGACGTCTTCATTCGTTGATTCCGTTTCTTCGCGATAATATACCCTTTTCCCTGCCCACTGTGTATTGATCCTGCTCATCAATTCACAGGAAGAAATCGTCTCCGGATAGCTGTTTAGCCGATACCCCTTCCCCGGTTCCAGCTCTATATCATATCCATCACTGACCAGCTGTCGGATCAGTCTTATTACCGTCTCCTTTGAAACGCCGCACTCCTGACAGAGTTCCTGCAATGTGACAGTTCCCATACGTTCTCTTATGATCCGCAATATCTTCATCTTCATTCGATCCTAATCCTCCATGTCAGAGCAGCTTGCTGCGATGACACGCAATGAGAAATCCGCGTAGACGGTTTCTCATCTGCGCTCAAAGCAATTTGAGGCTTTGACTCAAATTGCTGATTGAAAAATAAGCTATCAAGCTTATTTTTCAATCTATCTCCCATGCCGTCTCTTACACTATCTTATATGGCATCTATCACACTTACACTAAAGTTGCAGCGATCACTGCCTTGATCGTATGCATCCGGTTCTCAGCTTCCTCAAATACCTTGGACTGACTTCCTTCAAATACTTCATCTGTCACTTCCAGCTCCGTCACCTGAAAACGCTCTCCCATCTCCCGGCCGATCTCTGTCTTAAGATCGTGGAACGCCGGCAGACAATGCAAAAAGATCGCCGTTTTCTTGGCATGTCCCATCAGTGCGCTATTGACCTGATACGGCGTCAGATCACGTATCCGTTCTTCCCAGATTTCATCCGGTTCACCCATCGACACCCAGACGTCCGTATAAATGATATCCGCATCCTCCGCCGCCTTGGCAGGATCCTCTGTCAGAAGGATCGAGCCGCCGGAAACCCCGGCATATTCTTGACACTGTTCCACCAGTTCTTTTTCCGGGAAATATTTTTCGGGCGCCCCTGCCGCAAAATGCATTCCCATCTTGGTGCAGGCGATCATCAGGGAATTGCCCATATTATATCTCGCGTCCCCCATATAGGCAAGCTTCAATCCCTTCAAACTGCCAAAATGCTCCCGGATAGTCAACAGATCCGCCAGCATCTGTGTCGGATGATACTCATTGGTCAGACCGTTCCAGACCGGGACCTTTGCATACTTTGCCAGCTCCTCTACAATCTCTTGTCCAAAACCACGGTATTCGATCCCTTCAAACATGCTTCCCAAAACCCTTGCCGTATCGGCGATACTTTCCTTTTTACCGATCTGTGAGCTTTTGGGGTCCAGATATGTCGTGCCAAGACCAAGATCGTGTGCTGCCACTTCAAAAGAACAGCGTGTTCTGGTGCTTGTCTTTTCAAATATCAAAACAATATTTTTTCCGCGGAAACTGTCCACCGGAATGCCTTCCTTCTTCTTCCTTTTATATTCCACTGCCAGATCCAGCAAATATGTAATCTCCTCCGGCGTATAATCTTTCAATGTCAAAAAATCTCTTCCCTTTAAATCCATACCTGCATCCTCTCTTTATTTTAAGAATAATAGGTGATTGCAAAACAATTGCTTTATAATTTTACGTTCCACAATCCTGTATGCAAGGTTTACATAACTAGAAGTTTGAAAATATATGTTCCAAAAAAGATTTCATTTATAGATTTTAGAACATCTATGTTAGAACATAGATGTTCCGAACATATATTTTCAAACAAGGAGTTATGTAAGCCGGACTTAACTTTTTCACAATCACCTTTTATAGAATAACTTAGAGCCACACAGCTAACGTGCGGCTCCGGATTGATATTATTTGATTGCTGTAACGCGTCCGTCTGATCAGTTCTTTACAACCTCTGCAAACGTTGTTGCCAGACCTGCAATGCCCTGAAGATTGGAAGGGATAATGATCTTTGTTGACTGACCATCGGCAACCTTTCCAAGTGCTTCCAGACTCTTCAACTGAAGTACTGCATTATCAGCGCCGGCATCCTTGATCATCTTGATACCGTCTGCGGAAGCCTGCTGTACCTTCAGGATTGCTTCTGCCTGACCTTCTGCTTCCAGAATCATCTTCTGCTTCTGGGCATCAGCTCTAAGGATAGCAGCTTCTCTCTCGGCCTGTGCATTCAGGATTGCGGATTCCTTCTTACCTTCTGCAACAAGGATTGCGGACTGTCTTTCACCTTCTGCAATCGTAACAGCTTCTCGTTTCTCTCGCTCTGCCTTCATCTGTTTCTCCATGGCATCCTGAATCGCCGCAGGAGGAATAATATTCTTAAGCTCTACACGATTTACCTTAATACCCCAAGGATCTGTCGCAATATCAAGTGACGCTCTCATCTTGGTATTGATAATCTCTCTGGATGTAAGCGTCTGGTCAAGTTCCAGCTCACCGATGATATTACGGAGCGTCGTTGCCGTTAAGTTCTCAATCGCCATGATTGGATTTTCAACGCCGTATGTGAAAAGTTTTGGATCCGTAATCTGGAAAAATACGACCGTATCAATACGCATCGTAACATTATCCTTCGTGATTACAGGCTGAGGCGCAAAATCAATTACCTGTTCCTTCAATACAACTCTCTTCGCAACTTTATCAATGATAGGAACCTTAAAATGCATACCTACATGCCATGTGTCCTGATATCCGCCAAGCCGTTCAAGAATGTAAGCATTGGCCTGCGGAACAATCTTGATACAAGATGCCAAGAGCACGATCAATATAACGATAGCCACAATAATCGATACAACTGCACCATTACTTCCAGCTAATAAAAACATAATTCTACCTCTTTCTCTTTTATTTTTATAATTTTTATTTCTGCTTTTTATTTATGCACGTAAAACAAGCTTAACGCCTTCAATCGCTACAACAGTAGCCTGAGTCTCTTTTTGCAGTTCAGCAGAGTCATCAACCGATCTTGCCGTCCATTCCTGACCATTGATCACAGCCTTCCCCATTCCCTTGAGATTATTGATGCTCTCAGTTACAACAGCCGTCTGACCTACCAGACTTTCTGCATTTGTCTTGATTCTTTCTTTGTTGAAATACTTCTGAGCAATCGGTCGCGTAAATAACAATAAAACTACGGAAACCACAAGAAAGACGGGAATCTGTACATATAACGGAAAACCTATCGCTGCAACAAGTGTCGCCACAAGAGCTCCACCTGCGAACCATATTGTAGTCAGACCTAATGTTGCAATTTCTATTCCTAACATAACAATAAATAATACCAACCATATGATCGTATCCATCGCGTCATCTCCTTTCTTCTCAAGATTAAAGAACAATGATACTTTTTCTTTACGCTTATCATACTATACTTCTGCAAAATATGCAACTATCAGAACACCACGTAATATCTCCTTAATGTACATTCAAATGCACGATAGTCTTACCAGAAAACATGACCGCCAATCTCAATGCCTTCATGTGCGCCCACTCTCCTGAAGTGCGTCGCATCTCCTACATTAGAATATCCGTTGATAGCCTCCTGTGCCGCCTGAAGGCATGATTCCGATACTCCGTTCTGAAGCCTTCTGTTTAAAGCGCCGTTACTGGCAGGTGAAAACTGTCCAGACGCGCTGATGACGCCATAAATCGTATCAGGATATGCGCCGCTTCTGACGCGGTTCATCACAACCGCTCCTACTGCCACCTTGCCCTCATAAGGCTGATTACCAGCTTCACATTGTATCAATGCGCCTAAAAGCTGCACCTCTGATATATCGGAAGACACATAAGTCTCATACAACTGTATCCTGTTTTCCTCACGCGCCGCCGCTCTTTCCGCTGCTTCTCTTTCTTCAATCTGTTCCATAGTCTCGCCAGTATCGATATGAAAAGCTATCTCTACATAATTGCTGTTGACATAGCCATTAAAGTCCTCAAAATCGATCACGACCCACTCGCCGGCTTCCTCTATGATATCATACACTTCCCCCCGGGCAACCAGACCGTAAATTCCCGACTCCGTAGATGCTTCTTTACGGACTCTCAAACTGTCAGCCACCACTGTTGCCTGCAACGAGCCTACACTTTCCGCTTCCGCTTCCGCCTCATTGCCAAACATCAGATAATCATTTCTGACCCATCCCACCAGCTCGCCGGACTCGATCTTTGTCCATTCGTCGGTGTATTCAATAATATAACCGCCGCAGTCTTTATATAATTTTCCTACCCTCTCTGAATTTTCGCTGGGTTCCAGCCGAACATTGACGGAATCATTGACATCCGCCATAACGATACTTCCAGGATTCTTCCAGGCGTTCATAACAGCCCGGATTTCCTCCTCCGTGGGTTCGATATTGACCTCCAATATCTCTGCCGCTCCCGCATAAAGGAGCTGCGCTGTGTTGGCAGAACTTACCGTTTCCTGCGCATAACCCTGTACTGTTTGTCCGTTCAGAAAGACTGTTACAATGACAGCAACTGTCATCATCACAAAAATATCTGTTCTTAGTTTAGACTTCATACTGATCTCCTATACAAAATCGATAATTTGCCATAAACCTCCGTTACAACTTATCAGAAGATGTAAAAAAATCCTTATTTGTAATATATTTCAATGTCATTAAATATATTACGATATTATTACGTATTCAGTCATTTATCTTAACATCTATTTTTGATTTTGTCAAATTTTTACTAATTTTCCTTAAATAAGCAAAAGAATTTTGTATATAAAAACAAAAAACGCCACAATATCTTGTGGCGTTAATTCTTCCTCTTTTTACAGTTCTTTGGATCTTTGGATCGCAGCGCCTACCGCATCCATTACGGCTCCACGCAGTCCCCGTTCTTCCAATACCCGGACTGCTGCGATCGTAGTGCCTGCCGGAGAACATACCATATCTTTCAGCTCTCCCGGATGCTTTCCTGTTTCCAGCATCAGCTTTGCACTGCCCAGCACTGCCTGGGCCGCAAAGGTATAAGCCTGCTGCCTCGGCATACCGCCCTCAACGGCGGCATCCGCCATCGCTTCAATAAACATAAATACATATGCCGGCGCGCTGCCGCTGACGCCGACAACACTGTCCATCAGATGCTCCGGCACAACTTCCGCCCTGCCAAAACTCTCCAGAATACCCTTTACAGTATCCAATTCTTCTTTGCTAACCTTTTCACTCGGACTAAGCGCCGTAACCGCCTCCCCAACCAAAGCTGCAGTATTGGGCATACATCTGACCAGTTTTATCTCACGCCCGAATTTTTCCATGATCCACGCGATACTCTTGCCCGCCATGATAGAGATCACTACCTGTCCTTCTTTTGCGGCATCCCTGATCTCATCGATCACTCCAGGGGCAAACTGCGGTTTTACGGCAAGGATCAGATAATCCGCCTCCGCTGCTGTCTCTTTATTATCTTTTGCGATATGGATACCAAATTCCTTCGCACGCTTTTCTGCCATTCCTGCATCAGCGTCCGAACCCCAGATCTCCTCTGCTTTCGCATATCCCTTGGCAAGCAATCCGCCAATCATGGCACCTGCCATATTTCCCAATCCGATCACACCAATCTTCATATTCCTTGAACCTCCCGCCAGCTCTTTTAATTTCATCGTTTCCTCTGCCTTGCGGCCTCATACAAAAGCACCGCCGCGCTGATCGACGCATTTAATGATTCCACTTTTCCCTCCATGGGAATAAAAACCGCCTGCGTAGCAGCTTCCACCGTCTCCTGCCGCAGCCCTTTTCCTTCATTGCCAATCAGTATCGCACATCCCCTTCTATAATCCGCATCCGTATAACACAGGCTGCGGTGCAGCGCCGCCGCATAGACCGCAATATCCCGCCGCCTTATATCCTCTATGATTTCCTTCATGGATTCCGTATAGCAGAACGGCACACGGAAGATAGAGCCCATCGTTGAACGGACCGCCTTAGGATTGTAAATATCCACCGTTTCCCTGCTCATGATGATTCCGCTGACGCCGGCTGCCTCCGCCGTCCGAAACATCGTCCCCAGATTGCCCGGATCCTGCAGATCCTCTATCAGCAACAACAGTGGAATTCCCTTCTCTCGCTGCGTCTGTGCAGCTAAAAGTTCCTCCGCTGCATACTTCTTCTGCTTTACGACCGCCAGAACCCCTTGGGGTGTAACCGTATCCGATATCCGCACAAAGACGTCTTCTGATACAATTTCATACCTGTTCTGAAAAAACGCAAGCTGTTTGTCCGATCCCTTTTTATCTTTTATATACTGCAGAAAAGCTTCCGTAACATAAAGCTCCACGGTGTCCTCTCCGGGCAGCTCCAGAAACATCCTGATGCCCTCCACGATAAACACACCCTCGCTGTTACGAAGCCTGGCTTTATTCTTTAATTGAATCAGCCTCTTTATCTTAGGATTGCTCAAAGAAGTGATCACACTAATCCTCCATGTCAGAGCAGTTTTACTGCGATGACACGCGATGAGAAATCCGCGCAGGCGGTTTCTCATCTGCGATCAAAGCAATTTGAGGCTCTGACTCAAATTGCCGATTAAAAAATAAGATATCAATCTTATTTTTCAATCTAATCCTCCATGTTGCAGCTCTGCTGCGGCTTAACTAGTCCCTATATGATTTTGCTTACCTCATATTCATATTCCGGTATCTGCTTCTCCATAGCCAGCGCTTCATCAATGTCAAAATCAACAAACTCGCCGTTTTTAAATGCCACCACGCGGTTCGTCTTTCCCTCCTTCAGCAGATCAGCCGCGATCGCACCCATCATGGATGCATAATAACGGTCCTTACAGGTAGGCGAGCCGCCGCGCTGCATATAGCCTAAGATCGTCGCCCGCGTCTCCACGCCGGTCGCCGCCTCGATACGTCTTGCCATGGAAGTGGAATGTCCGATCCCCTCTGCATTGATAATAATATGATGCTTCTTTCCCGCTTTCTTATTCTCTATAATATGATTGATAATGGACTGCTCATTATAATCATAATTTTCCGGAAGCAGGATATCTTCAGCGCCATTGGCAACGCCGCACCACAACGCGATATATCCGGCATTCCGTCCCATAACCTCAATAATACTGCAGCGTTCGTGGGAGGACGAGGTATCCCTGACCTTATCGATCGCCGCCATGGCAGTATTCACCGCCGTGTCAAATCCTATGGTATAATCCGTACATGCAATGTCCAGATCAATGGTTCCCGGAAGGCCGATGGTATTGATCCCCTCATGGGAAAGCTTCTGCGCCCCGCGGTAAGAACCGTCGCCGCCGATCACGACAATGCCTTCGATCCCATGCTTCCTGCAGATCTCCGCAGCCTTCTTCACACCTTTTTCCGTCCTAAACTCCGCACATCTTGCCGTACCTAAAATCGTTCCGCCCAATGCAATCGTCTCGGAAACGCTTTTTCTGTCCATATCTATGATTTCTTCGTTCAGAAGTCCCTGATATCCTTTTTTGATTCCTTTGACGTTCATTCCATTGGCAAGCGCTTTCCTGACTACCGCCCGGATCGCCGCATTCATCCCCGGTGAATCACCACCGCTGGTCAGCACGCCTATTGTCTTGATCTCTTTCTTTTTTGCTTTTGGCATCAGAAGTCCCTCCTTATCTGTTATCAATAAACTATTCTAAAATATTTTGATGCATTTCGCAATCTTTTTAATAAACCACCCTTACATTTTCTTTTCCAAGGATGTCTTCAAGCTGCCCCTGCAGTTCCCGGTCCGCATTGACCGAGCGGTTCGCCGGCAATGTCAGTACCTTTTTCGTATCAGCAAAATAAAGCTTCACGGCATCCTTTCCATCGGAAACATCTAAAAGATTTTTCACTTTTCCAAAAGTCTCCTCATAGCCCGCTTCACAGGCAAACTGCAGCCAGAGAGTCCTGGAGATCTCCTCAAATGGTATCACCGTCTCGCAGATCAGCTTTCCGTCCTTATCCTCCTCCAGAGACACCCGTCCCTTAATGATCACCTTTGCATCCTCCACCAGCTTCTGGGAATACGTCCGGTAAGCCTTGGGAAATACGATGACTTCCACACTTCCCACCAGATCCTCTACCATCAGGAATGCCATTGCCTCATTCCGTTTTGTGTACTGCATCCTTTTGGATGTGATGATTCCGCCGATGGATGTCTTAGCATTGTCCTCTACTTTGGTAGTACCGGTTTCCCCGTCCAGAGTGTCCTCTTCATCCAGATAGAAATCCGTGGTCTGGGCAGAGATGATTTTATCCCACATACCGGCATACCCCTCCAAGGGATGACCGCTGATATAAAAACCAAGCACTTCCTTTTCAAAGCCAAGAATCATCTCTTTGGGATATTCACCCATTCCTTTGGGGAAAGTAATGTCGAAGGACTGCTTTTCCTCCTCCTGCGCAATATCAAACAAAGTCATCTGTCCGGTGTAACCTTTTTTCTTGTCATTGCGCACATTATCCATCACCTGCGCAAATATGCTCAGCATCTGCTTTCTTGTCCCCTCAAAGCTGTCCATCGCCCCCGCCTTGATCAGATTCTCCACAGCGCGTTTATTCAACTCAATATGCGATGTTCTTTCGATAAAATCCTTCAGGCTTCTGTAATTGCCATGCCGCTGCCGTTCAGCTGATATCTCCTCGATCACGTTATAGCCTACGCTTTTGATCGCCGTCAGCGCATACCGGATGCCCTGTTCCGTCACCGTAAAGCCGATGCCGCTTTCGTTGATATCCGGCGGCAGGATGGCAATTCCCATATTCCTACAGGTCATGATATACCCCGACACCTTTGTAGGATGATCGATCACCGACGTCAACAGCGCCGCCATAAATTCCCGTGGGTAATAATACTTTAAATATGCCGTCTGATAAGCAACAACAGCATAACACGCCGCATGGGACTTATTAAAAGCATATTTTGCAAAATCCATCATCGTATCATAAATGCCGTCCGCCACCTTTGCGGAAATACCGTTTTTCACACACCCCGGCACCGGTTTCGGCAGCTTTTCCTCCGGCGTGCCGTTGTCCCGTTCTTCCTGTATCTCACGTTCGTTTCCATTGATAAAGATATCCCGTTCCTTCTGCATGACTGCCAGCTTCTTCTTGCTCATGGCACGGCGCACATTATCGCTTCTGCCCATGGTATAGCCGCCAAGTTCACGCACGATCTGCATAACCTGTTCCTGATAGACAATACAACCATAAGTGGGCTGTAAGATCGGTTCCAGTTCTTTGCAGGCATAACTGATATGCTCCGGATGATTTTTTCCGTCGATGTATTTCGGAATAAAATCCATGGGTCCCGGACGGTACAAAGAGACACCGGCAATGATATCCTCCAGATTGTGCGGCTTCAATTCCTTCATAAAGTTTTTCATGCCGCCGCTTTCCAACTGGAATATGCCTTCCGTCTTTCCTGTTCCCAGAGAATCCAACACTCCCTTATCCTCCAGATCCACATGATCCATATCCAGATGGATGCCCTGCATATCTTCCACATTCTTCACAGCGTCGCGGATCACCGTCAGCGTCCGCAATCCCAGAAAGTCCATTTTAAGCAGCCCGAGATGTTCCAGGGTCGGCGCCGGATACTGTGTTGTGATAGCGGCGTCGCTTCCTCTGCTCAAGGGCACAAAATCATCAACATCGCTTGGGGCGATCAATACCCCCGCTGCATGGATCGTGGTATGCCTCGGAAGACCTTCCAGACGTCTGCTCATTTCCACCAGCCTGTGAATCTCCTCATCCNCCTCATAGGCTNCCCTAANTTCCGGGTTCATTTCCAATGCCTTATTAATCGTGATCCCCAGTTCTTTGGGGATCATCTTTGCAATGGCATCCGCCCGTGCATAAGGGATATCCATCACTCTCGCAACGTCGCGGATGACATTTCTTGCCTGCAGCGTACCGAAGGCAACGATCTGTACCACCTTCTCCGCCCCATATTTCCTGCCTACATAATCTATGACCTCCTGCCTGCGTTCAAAGCAGAAGTCAATATCGATATCCGGCATGGATACGCGCTCAGGATTAAGGAAACGCTCAAACAGAAGCTGATATCTGATGGGGTCAATATTCGTGATCTTCAGACAGTACGCCACAAGACTCCCGGCTGCGCTTCCCCTGCCCGGTCCCACCATGATCCCGCTGCTTCTGGCAAAATTGATAAAATCCCATACAATGAGGAAGTAATCCACAAATCCCATGGTACGGATCGTATTTAATTCATATGTAAGACGCTCGTTTAACTGTTTCCAGGAATCCGAGCCATCTGTATCCGGCGCTTCATCAGATGCCACATATCGACTCCATTCCTCCGGATAGCGTTCCTGCAATCCCATTTCACACAGATGCGTCAAATAGCTGAAGGGATCGTACCCCTCCGGAACTTCAAAATGCGGCAGCTTTGTTTTTCCGAATTCGATCTCAACATTACATCTGTCTGCAATAGCGGTGGTATTCTCTATCGCTTCCAGCGCATACGGGAACAATATCCGCATTTCGTCTTCGCTCTTGACATAATACTGCCCGCCCTCATAACGCATGCGGTCCTCATCCGCTACTTTCTTGCCGGTCTGGATACAAAGAAGGACATCATGCGCCTCCACATCCTCCGCATAAGTATAATGCACATCATTGGTGGCAGCCAGTGGAATCCCCAGTTCTTTGCTGAATTTCAGTAGTTCGGTATTCACCGTCGCCTGCATCGGAATCCCATGGTCCTGCAATTCCAGATAATAATTGCCTTTCCCAAAAATGCGTTCATGCTCTAAGATACATTCCTTTGCCTCTTCCAGCATTCCTTTCTCTATGTAACGCGGCACTTCTCCCGCCAGACAGGCGGAAAGCGCAATAATCCCCTCGTGGTACTTCTCAAGGACTTCTTTGTCAACCCGGGGTTTATAATAATATCCTTCCGTAAATCCTCTGGATACGATTTTCATCAGATTGGCATATCCCTGATTATTTTCTGCAAGCAGGATCAGGTGGTGATAACGCTCCTCACCACCCGTCAATTCCTTATCAAACCGGGAACCCGGCGCAACATAGACTTCGCAGCCGATGATTGGCTTGATCCCCTCCGCTTTCGCTGCCTCATAAAAGTCGATCGCCCCGTACATAACGCCATGATCCGTAATGGCAGCCGCCGTCATGCCCAGCTCTTTTACCCGCTTTACATATTCTTTGATCTTATTAGAACCATCCAACAGACTGTATTCCGTATGGACGTGAAGGTGTACAAACGACATGGTCTCTCTCTTTCTTACTTTGTGTCGGTCCGCACTTTCCGGATCAATTTATACTGCTCATTGCTTTCGTGTACATTATACCATGTGCTTTGCACATGATATGCGCTTCGCGATGCACACTCGCTTCGCTCGGCGCGGTATAATATCTGTCGATATTATACCATGTCAGCAGGAAATCAAGCGCGAACGCAGTGAGCATTTGATTTCACCTGACATGGTAACGAAAGAATCAAATCTGCAAAGCAGATTTTGAGCGCACAGCGCGACAGACGCGTAGCGGCTGGATTCTTGAGTTTATTATACCACATTTAAGATAATGACAAAAGTCTCTTTTAGAAAAAGCGCCCCTGTCACCAGAAGCGCTTTTCTGTTATAAGCGGGATTCCCCGCTGAATCACTTTTCTAAGAAAACACTGATTAAATCAATTCTTCTTTATAAATACTTCTTCAAAATATCCACCTTATCCAGCTTCTCCCAAGGCAGATCAAGATCGTTACGGCCAAAGTGTCCGTAAGCTGCTGTCTGCTTATAGATCGGTCTTCTCAGATCAAGCATCTTAATAATGCCGGCAGGTCTAAGATCAAAGTTCTCACGGATGATCCCTACCAGTTTTTCTTCTGAAACCTTGCCCGTTCCAAAGGTGTCCACCATAATGGAAGTAGGCTGTGCAACACCGATTGCGTAAGAAAGCTGTATCTCACATTTCTCCGCCAGTCCAGCTGCTACGATATTCTTAGCCACATATCTTGCCGCATATGCCGCGCTTCTGTCTACTTTGGTGCAGTCCTTACCGGAAAATGCACCGCCGCCATGACGCGCATATCCGCCGTAAGTATCTACAATGATTTTACGTCCCGTCAGTCCAGAATCGCCGTTTGGTCCGCCGATGACAAAACGTCCTGTCGGATTGATAAAATACTTGGTATCGTCATCCAGCAATTCTTTAGGAAGTATCGGATCCAGCACATACTTTCTGATATCGGCATGGATCTGCTCCTGCGTCACGTCCTCCGCATGCTGTGTTGAGATAACGACTGCTTCCAGTCTGGAAGGCTTGCCATTCTCATCGTATTCCACAGATACCTGGCTCTTGCCATCTGCACGAAGATAGGGTAATGTATTATCCTTACGTACCTTGGTCAGCTGACGTGTCAGCTTATGTGCCAGAGAGATCGGATACGGCATATACTCCTCCGTTTCATTCGTCGCATAACCAAACATCATACCCTGATCGCCTGCACCGATTGCCTCGATCTCTGCATCCGACATTTTATTCTCTTTTGCCTCCAGCGCCTTATCCACACCCATAGCAATATCCGCAGACTGTTTATCCAGTGCAACGATTACACCGCAGGTATTGGCGTCAAATCCCTTGGACGAATCGTCATAACCGATCTCCGCAATAGTTTCACGCACGATCTTCTGGATATCNANCTGCNCCTTTGTGGTAATTTCTCCCATAACAAGCACAAGACCTGTCGTAATCGCTGTCTCGCAAGCCACACGGCTCATGGGATCCTGCGCCATCATTGCATCCAATACAGCATCTGAAATATTGTCACAGATCTTGTCAGGATGCCCTTCTGTAACTGATTCTGACGTGAATAACCGTTTTTCCATCATATGCCTCCTATTTAATATAATTTTCTTTCGGAATTGAAAAATCCGCCTATTGGCGGATTATCGTCTTATTCAACATTCTTATTGTTCAAGCTGGCTGACTTTCCGCCATCTTGCTCAGGGAGGCACCTTCCTCATTTTGAGGGGTTGCCGTGGCTTCTTTGGTCCCTTCTACCTCCGCCACTCTGAATAAGAGATATTCCTTGTTTATTTAATTGACATTATCACAATACACCATCATCCCATATATGTCAATGGAATTTTTTATTTAAGTTGCAATCTGAAACCGGAACTTTGTCAGATCCCTCTCCGTCTTTACCTTAGAAATCTTTGCGCCCAGTCCCCGCAGTTTAATATCAAAATCTTCATATCCCCGCTCAATATAATGGATATCCTCGATCAACGTCTCACCTTCCGCTGCCATCGCTGCAAGTGCAAGCGCCGCACCCGCCCTAAGATCCGGTGCACTGATCGTCGCTCCTGAATACCGCTCTACGCCTGTAATGATCGCCGTATTGCTTTCTACTTTCACCTGTGCACCCATACGCACCAGTTCGTCAGCATATTTAAAACGATTATCAAAGATACTTTCCGTCACGATACTCGTTCCCTGCGCAAGCCCCAAGACCACTGTCATCTGTGGCTGCATATCTGTCGGAAATCCCGGATATGGCAAGGTCTTTACCTGCGTACTGGTAAGCGGCTCTTTCGCTACGACCCTTACCGCATCATCATATTCATAAATCCGACAGCCAATCTCTTGAAGCTTCGCCGTAATACACTCCAAATGCTTAGGGATGACATTCTTGACCGTAATATCCCCTCCGGTGGCCGCTGCAGCCATCATAAAGGTACCCGCCTCAATCTGATCAGGAATAATAGCATAATCCGTACTATGTAATCTCTCCACACCCTTGATACGGATCACATCCGTTCCTGCCCCTTTGATATTGGCTCCCATGCTGTTTAAAAAGTTGGCAAGATCAACTACATGCGGTTCCTTGGCAACATTCTCAATGATCGTCTTCCCTGTCGCCATGGTCGCCGCCATCATGATATTGATGGTTGCTCCCACCGATACCTTATCCATAAAGATATGTGTACCGTGAAGCTCTTTGGCTTCCGCCACAATGCTGCCATGTGACACACTGACTTTTGCTCCAAGCGCCTTGAATCCCTTGATATGCTGGTCAATCGCCCGGATGCCGATATTACAGCCTCCCGGAAGTGGAACCTCCGCACGCTTATATTTTCCAAGAAGTGCGCCCACCATATAGTAAGATGCGCGGATCTTCTTCATATATTCATCCTTGATAATACAGTCGTAAATATCCGAACTGTCCATCCTGACAATATGGCGTTCCGGTCTGTCGATCTTTACGCCGATCCTCTCCATTGCCTGAAGAAGAACATTCGTGTCCATAACATCAGGAACATTTTCTATCGTTACCGTCTCATCCGTCATAACTGCAGCTGCCAGAATTGCCAGCGCAGCATTCTTCGCTCCGCCGACTTCAACCTCGCCATGCAGGGGATGACCGCCGATAATTGCGTATTTTTCCATAACGCGCTCCTATTTAAACAGATCTCTTATCCCTATCAATCATATGTCAATTTTATCACATTATATAACACTCATTCACAAAAGTCAAAATAAACTGCTTTTGCCGGTTATCGTAGATAACCTTATCACAGATAACTCAGAGGATTCACCTGCACCCCGTTCACAAGTATCTCAAAGTGAAGATGCGGTCCCGTACTTCTTCCCGTATTGCCGCTGGCGGCAATGAGATCGCCCTGATTTACATAATCTCCCACCGAAACATAGATCTTGCTCAGATGACCGTATCTTGTCTGTGTGCCGTTGGGATGATTGATATAAACCACATATCCGTAACCGCTTCCCCAGCCTGCTCTCACCACCGTTCCCGCCGATGAAGCGCAGACTGCCGTACCTACCGGTGTCGCCCAGTCTACCCCCTTATGGTTTGTGGAAGCCCCCGCCGTCGGCGCATTTCTCCTGCCAAAGGACGAAGTTAATCTTCCGCCGGAGATCGGCTTGATATAGCTTGGCGGAATAATCGTGCCAATCTCTATCACCTTGGCTACCGGATCAAACAGGATCTCCTCATACAATGTTTCCCTATGCAGTTCCGAATCATTTCTCCTTGTCACCATGACTGCAGCCTCATGATAGCCGGCTGACGGCTGCTGTCTTGTCACTGACTGATTGGTATACCACGAATCATTATATATGTATTCTATCGGAAGATCATAGGCCTCCTCATAACGCGCCGTCTCCGTCCACACAACGGACAGTTCCGGCTCAGGTACTGTGATAATGAGTTCCTGGTTTACACGGATCAGCGTATTTTCATTTTCCAGCTCGTCATTAAGNGCTATGATCTCGTCCANCGGAAGNCCNACCGTAAGCGAAATCTCAGACAGCGTATCNCCGGACTGCACTGTATAGATCTGCTGCATCTCCTGCTTCTGCGTCAGCAGATTTCCCGCTTGTTCTTCCGGCATGATTTCCCAGACCGGAAGATACGCTTCCACTACTTCAATCGGCTCGGAAAATTCCATACTGATGATCCCATAATCATAAGCCTCAAAGCCTTGTTTCGTCTGCACTATATCGACTGGCTCATTCTCGCCAAGAGCTGCCGCAACTCCCGCCGTCAAAAACAACTCATCCGCACTCTCCTCTGCCTCCTCTGCGCTGACGATCCTTGCCGTCAAAACGCCCAATTCCCTGCTGTCATCCTGCACCAGTTCCACCGTATAATAATTTTCTGTATCATATACATTGACCGCGTCCTGAAACATCCGCGTCACTTCTTCCGCACTCTGCAGGTTAACGACGGTGCCATTCACCTTCACAGAATACGCGTGCTCCATCGTCTCAACTCTACTGCTTGACAGGATCTCCTTCATACGTTCTATGATCGCCTCATCCGCATCCACGGACTCCATAATAACCTCTTCTCCGATATAGGTCAGAATGGGAACTTCGATAAAGACCGGCTCCGATTCCTGTAAAGCGATCTCCCTTCTCGCCTCCGTGTAAAGCAGATCAATCTTTGCAAGATCATCCGTCGTACCCACTTGTGTTCCATTCATATAGATGATAAAACGATTGTTTCCCTGAACTTCATATCTGGGAAAGACCATAAAAAAAATACAGTAGCACGCAAAACAGACCATCATAGTCTTGATATATGCCAGAAGGCATAATTTACGATAGCGGGAATGGGACGTATTCATTTTTCTATTTATTTTTTTCTCAGTCATAATATCCCATAAAACAATTGTTATTCCTGATCCTGACAATCAGAGCAGTCCTTATTGTACCAATAAATTTTAATTCTGTAAAGTTTAGCCTTCTCCCTGAGTTTCTGCAAATCCATATATTCCCGATTTGGATTTTTTTCTTCTGTCGAATCAAGGCACTACTCAAATTTGATCCATTGCGCCCATTTTCTCCGATATTCCTCCGGCGTCATCTCCTCGTTGTCCAGAAACAACTGCCGGAAGATATCTTCATTCTCTATCCCTGATTCTGTCACAATCTCCTCCACCGGCTTGATCGTAAAGCGAAGAAGTTCTTTTGCTTTGTTAAATTTACGGTTGACAATATAAGCATCCAATGTGATCCCATATTTCTTTTCAAACGCCCGGCTTAAATCCTGCTGTCCGATCCCAAATTGGATCGCCAGTGCTGATTCCAATCCCGCATCACCGAAATGTTCATTGATATATTCTCTGATCCCTTCGTAATCTTCTTTTCTAAGGATATCACCATCCGTTCCCGTTTCGGTTTCTCCTGCAGGCGCATTGGTAGCAGCGTTTTGGATCACCTCGCCAATACACGCAAGCATAAGCGCTGATAATTCATGTGAAGATTGCATCTCGGCAAGAAGTTCCCGTTCCTTCTGGTGTTCCATCAAGCGCTCCATGATCTTCTGATATGGTGCCAGTCCCGTTTGGGGGCACAAAACGGGCGACCTGTCATTTTTTTCATAAAAGACAGGATAACATGCCTGCGGCAGACTGCCGTTAAAGTGAACCCACAGCAATTCCCAAGGATGTTCTTCGCTGCTCTTATGTTCATAATGCATCCTGCAGTCTAAAAAGACCAGCTCACCCTTTTTAACCGGATATGTGTTATCCTGATATACTACGGTGCCCTCACCATCTAAGATTAAAAACAAAAGATAAGACTCCAGATTTTCCCGGATCGAGCTGTGAGACTTTAAGCTTTTGAGCCTTCCGACCTCCTGTATATAGGAAAGATTCTTTTTTGCAAATCCCGACGGCGTATGCAGCATACGCTCCGATTTTGTAATACCCTCTGTATCAAAAAGACTCGTACTCATCCTTTGTCCGTCCTTTCTCTCCAATAATTCAATACTTCTTTGATGGTCTTTTCCAACGGTATCTCAGCCTGCCACCCTGTGGCCTGTTGCAGCTTGGTAATATCTGCCTCAATAATGGGAACATCCACAGGACGAATTTTGGCGGGATCTGTTTCTACCGTGATCTCACAATCTGAAAATGAAATAATCTTATCTAAGATTTCCCTGATCTCCACTGCCCTGCCACGCCCGACATTATAGGTTTCCCCTTTTTCGCCATGCTGCACCAGCATCGCATACGCCCTGACCACATCGCGCACATCCGTAAAATCACGCTTTGCTGATAGATTGCCCACATACATCACCGGCTCCCGCAGTCCCTTCTCGATCTCCGCCACCTGCCTACAGAAATCTGATACCACAAAGATAGAAGACTGTCCCGGTCCGATATGATTAAATGCCCTGACCAATACGACTTCCATATCATATGCTTTGGAGTAAATGCTGCCGATCATATTCTGGCATGCCTTTGTTGCAGCATAGATATTGCCGGGATTCAAACGGTTATTCTCCAAAATCGGCGTTTCTCCGGGCAAAATATGACCATACTCCTCTCCCGAACCAATCATTAGAATCCGGGGTTTATAATATAGTTCCCTGACGGCATCCAGAACATTAACGCCGCCTTTGATATTGATATCAATTGTCAGCTGGGGATTGTTCCATGCAACACTAACGGAACTCTGTGCTGCCAAATGAAAAATATAGTCCGGTCTGACCGCAAACAAAAGCTCTATAATATCTTCTTTATTTAAAATATCAAGATCGTGAACTTCTACAGGCAGCCCATCCAGCTGCTCATTTGCAAGCTTTGTAGCCGCAACCTCCATATGACAGTCTTCNTGCAGATGNCGTATCANATANCGTCCNGCAAANCCNGCAGCGCCTATGATCAATGCTTTCTTCATCAATCGTTTCCTTTCCAATTCAAACCCTAATGAAAAATGCCTCTTTCCATAGCGAACGAGTTCGCTTTGCATTTTTCTGTGTGAAAGGTACTTCTAATTGCTATAGTAATTAAATTACTAAAGTAATTAGAAGTACCTTTCACACTAATCGTCCATGTCAGAACAGCTTTACTGCGATGACACGCGTTTTATTTTATGACATCCGGTCTATAAGCTCCCGCCTTTACCTAATTACAGCTTAGCGTAATCAATTTCCTTCTGAACAAGTTCCAGATCGGTTTTTACCATTCTTTCCACGATCTCATCAAAAGGAATCTCACGCTTCCAGCCCAGCTTTTCCTCCGCCTTCTTCGGATTGCCGATCAATAATTCTACCTCGGCAGGGCGGAAAAACTTCGGATTTACTTTCACAAGCACCTTACCGGTGGCCTTATCCTTACCTACCTCATCCAGCCCTGTTCCGGAAAACTCGATATCGATCCCCGCTTTCTGAAATGCAGCAGTCACAAACTCACGCACTGTTCTGGTCTCACCGGTTGCAACAACATAATCATCCGGCTCGTCCTGCTGAAGCATCAGCCACATNGCNCGGACATAATCNTTGGAATGACCCCAGTCNCGNTTTGCATCCATATTNCCNAGCTCCAGATGATCCGCAACNCCAAGCTTGATCCTTGCAACNGTATCCGTNATCTTTCTTGTAACAAANTCCTTACCNCGCCNTTCCCCTTCATGGTTAAANAAAATGCCGCTGCANGCAAACATNCCNAAACTTTCCCGATAATTTTTCGTGATCCAGTGTCCGTACAATTTAGCCACCCCATAAGGACTTCTCGGATAAAAGGGCGTCGTTTCATCCTGTGGAATCGCTTGCACCATACCAAACATTTCTGACGTAGACGCCTGATAAAATCTCGCTTTCGGATTAACTACACGGATCGCTTCCAGCATATTAGTCACACCAATCGCATCAATATTCGCTGTCGCGACCGGCTGCTCCCAACTGGTTGCAACAAAAGACTGCGCCGCCAGATTATATACTTCATCCGCCTGAGAAACCCTCATAGCGCTGATCAAAGATACTACATCCGTCATATCTGCATAAATAAAGTGGATCTTGTCTGTCAGATGCGATACATTACCATAATCTACAACTGACTTTCTGCGCAGAAGGCCGTAAACATTGTACCCCTTTTCCAAAAGCAGTTCTGCCAGATAAGAACCATCCTGTCCATTAATTCCTGTAATCAATGCATTTTTCATTCTACTTCTATTCCTTTCTCAAATAAAATTGATCATCTGTCGATCCTGCTGAAATAATCTTATTTCCGAATGTTCTTCTAAACTAAACTTATGACCTTCATTCATTATATCCATAAACTACCATAATGTAAACACCCAAACTACCTCCGGCTTCTTCCTTCTTTATACCATTTACTGAATTTATGCTTTTTATACACAAACGTCAGCTCCTTCAGTTCGGTCGGATCATTACATCGTTTTAACAGCATATGCCTGTCCGCCTGGTTCATCTGATAATACTCCAGATAATCGAGTTTTAATTCCGTCAGGGAATTCCCGCAGCCCGGACAGGTTGTCCGGTGTCCACTCAACATATGTAAGAAATTGCAGTTTTTACAATAATGCATGTATATCATTTTCAGTCTTACTCCTTTCTCGGCACGTATCTTATCCGCTTCACTTCCAAACCCACGCCGCCGCGTTTTGTCTGTTTTTGCGGCTCACAATATAGATTACAAAAAACGACTACATTTTGCAATCAAATCTGTAAAAATCCTTCTTTCTTTTATCTACAGAAAATGATATCCTTTGACAAAATCCGACTATTTCTGATATGCTTCCCCCTTTTTTTCATCCAACTCATCCCTGAGGCGGATAATCTCATACCGATATTTCCATGCCAGCCAGAATATCCTCATGTCGTCTATAAAATATCTTTTAAACAGCCTTCCCGGTTCCTGAAAGAAACGAAAAAGCCACTCCAGTCCAAGTCTGCGCATCCAGAAAGGAGCGCGCTTTACCATCCCGGCCTCAAAATCAATCGCCGCACCAAAAGGAAGGGCCACATGAAAGTCTATTTTCTCCCGATACCGATAGATAAATTTCTCCTGCTTCGGCGAGCCCAATCCAACGACTAAAATCTGAGGTCTGTGCTGATTGATGATCCGGATCGCTTTTTCTACTTCCTTCTTATCCCGCTCAAACCCCATGGGCGGTGAATAAACCCCCACGATCTTAAGTCCCGGATATTTTTTTGCCAGCTTACGCTTTGCCGCTTCTGCCACGCCTTCCCCTGCTCCAAACAAAAATATGGTATGCCCTTCCTTTGCCGCCATCTCACANACCNTCGGCAGCATATCCGCTCCCGGAATTTTCTCCTTGATAGGACATCCCAGTGATTCCGCTNTCCACANNAGAGGCGTCCCATCTGTTAAAATCAGATCCGCTTCCTCATAGANCTTTCTAAATTCCAGATCTTNCTCGATCTTTACCACATGATCCACATTGGGCGTTACCACATAATGTTTCCCTTCCCCACATGCCAGAACGCCGACCTGGCGAACCGCCTCCTCAAATGTGATATCGTCCAGACAGAGATTCATAAACTTACGCCGCGCAACGGTCCGAATCTTTTCTTCTGCCGGGCGGTCCGTTTTCTGCTTTCCAAAATGTCTGCTCCAGATGTACAACAGCACCGCCACCGCAATGACACCAACCAAATCAAACACGACATCCTTCAAGTCGCCATACCGCCCCGGAACAAAAACCTGAAAAAATTCATCCGCAACAGCAACAATCGCGCTCAGAAAGCACATATAAAACATACGTATTTTACCGCGAAAGCCATTTACCGTAACGGCAAAACCAATCATAAGCGACAGGAACGCATATTCCCCCATATGCGCCACCATCCGGACCAGCGCATCCAACGCTTCGATAGCAGCCTGCTCTGATGCGGTAATCACTTGGTTTTCCTCCGTCACCAGATGAAACAGCCCCACTGTCAATTTCCAGCTGGTGTCCCCCGACACCACGCCATTCTGCGACGACAGAATAAAGATAACAAGTATCGCCGCAAGCGCGGGCGTCCAGCTTAATGTCCTAAAAATAAATTTTTTCCCGGTCAGCCATATGTAGCGCAGATTCATCCCGATATACCCTTTCGGAAGCTGCCTGCATCGGCTGATGACATAACGGGGCCAATACAAAAAACCTTTTTTTCTTTCTTTCTGCGGTTTTTTTCTGGCGCCGCAATATACATTCAGACCATAATCCACGCCCACCATAATACCGTCAAACATCCCCTGATGCGCCGCCATCCACTTCTCCTGCATGGGCGATNGCATTGCCACCCAAANAAAANCCGNACCGGAAGCNATAATATCCTCNGATAAGATATCTTTGCCATCAACCGGTGTNTCGTCCTCGGAATATTCCCATCCNCCGGCTATGACGGCATGAGGATATTCTATCTTTAATTTATCAAAAAGACATTCCGGCATAAAGCTTCTATCCTCCGGACTTCCATAACCGGAATACCAGACAAAATAATGCCTGCGCTCCATCTTGCCTTCACCTGCTGCCAGCACGCGCTCCATCAGATCCACCACATCAATCCTCTCCGCCCTTGGATATCCCTGAAGGTGCATCTCCGAGGAGATCTGAAGACTGTTGGGAAGTGTAAGAACTGCCTGATTGATCAGCACCTGATAGTCCGCATTTTTTCCCGCGTACATCAGATCATCCACGCTGACATTACATACATACCCTCCCTTTTTTGACGGATCATCTTCAGTCAAAAAAGCCACTGCGTCCTCCACAGTGGCCACGGAGATCTCCGTATTCAGTATTTGGCATCTCAGATCATTAACATGGCTCATTATTCTCTCGCACTCATTATTTTCTTTTACTCATTGTATCGTTTTAAAATATTCTATCGTTTTCAGCAGTCCTTCCTCCAAAGGCACGGTCGGTTTCCAATCCAGTTCTTTCACTGCAAGATCAATCACGGGTTTACGCTGCAAAGGATCGTCCGAAGGAAGCGGCTGAAATACCAGCTTTGAGCTGCTGCCCGTAAGCTTTATGACAAGCTCTGCCAGCTGTCTAATGGTAAATTCTCCGGGATTCCCGATATTGACCGGACCGGTAAACTCCGCCCTGGAATTCATCAGGCGGATCATCCCCTCGATCAGGTCGTCCACATAGCAGAAACTCCTCGTCTGACTTCCATCTCCATAGATTGTAATATCATTTCCCTTAAGCGCCTGTACAATAAAATTGGACACCACGCGTCCGTCAGCAGGGTGCATCTTTGGTCCGTAAGTATTGAAGATACGCATCACTTTGATCTCTACCCCATGCATACGGTGATAATCAAAAAACAAGGTCTCCGCCACACGTTTCCCTTCATCATAACAGGAACGGATCCCAATAGGATTGACGCAGCCCCTGTAACTCTCCGGTTGAGGATGTACCTCCGGATCGCCATATACTTCAGAGGTAGATGCCTGCAGTATCCTTGCATGCACCCTTTTAGCAAGTCCAAGCATATTCATGGCTCCCAGAACACTGGTCTTTGTCGTCTTGATCGGATTATACTGATAATGGATCGGGCTGGCGGGACACGCAAGATTATAAATCTGATCCACCTCTAAAATAATCGGCTGGATGATATCATGGCGGATAAATTCAAAATATTGATTTCCCAACAAATGACGGATATTGTCTTTATTGCCGGTAAACAGGTTATCCAGGCAGATCACATCATTGCCTTCCTTAATCAGCCGATCACAGAGATGCGATCCCAGAAATCCCGCTCCTCCGGTTACCAAAATCCTCTTTCCCATTCTTTGATTCTCCTCTCACTTAAATAATTGGATTATTGATCATATAACTTTGGTATTTTATTTATTTGAATTCAAATTAGTATTTAGTTTACATAAAATATATTCCTGGTTTACATAATATTTTGGATTGAATTATTTCGGGAATGTTTACAGCTTTGTCATAAGTTATGTAAACCTTATTGCAATGTAACCGAAAAGTACTCTTTTCCTAATTTTACTTCCTTATTAAATCTTATAGACATGCTTATAAATAAGTATTTTCCTAGCCTCATTTAGACAACAGAATACGGATATACGGCGTAATGCTGTGATACCATGCCGGCAGCAATCCATAATTCTTTCTGACAAAGTGATACCAGTCATGTTTCGGCAGTCCTTTCGGTCCCTCCTTCAGCGCAAGGCGCTTCCTTCTCGGCAGGGAAGCATCCTTCCAGGTTCCTTCTATCCTATTGTCATCACATTCTCCAATGTGCGCATCGCAGTTGACAATCTTAAATCCCTTCTTTGCCGCCCTCATCCCATAATCAAAATCACCCATACTATGGATATAAGCCGGATCCAGCCTGCCTAACGTACAAAAAGTATCTGTTGCCATGATGATGCAGTTACAGTTAAAAGTATCGCAGGCTATCGGTTCCTCTGAAGGCTCGATCATCTGATATCTGGCAAAATGTCTTGACGTCATCCTGATACCGCCATAACTCATCTTTCCTGCGCCATCCACTGTTGAACCCACCACAATATCTGCGCCGGAACTCTCCAGCCGTCTCATCAAACACTGCAATGCTTCCGGATAGAAGCGGACGTCATCATTGACCAGCATTACATACTGATATGATTCCGGCTGCAATAGCGCATAGTCTATACTGCGGTTCATCCCGCCGCACCAGAATAATTGCCCGGTTCCCTGCAAAAGCCTGATCTGATATGGCAGGCGCTGCAGCGCTTCCGGCGTCCCATCTGTACTCTGGTCATCTGTCACGATAAACTCCAGCTCATAATTCCGGTCCGGCATCTCCTGCTGCATCTGCTCTTTTGCAATCGCCAAAGAAGAGATACACGCCTTTGTCCTTTCCTTCCTGTTATAACAGGTTAATAGGACTGCAATCTTCTGTTGTCCGGTCTGCACACTCTGTTCCACTTCTTAACTCCTGATCATAAACTTTTAAAAGCTGCAGATCCGTTTGCCGCTCAAATGAAATAATACCCGGCTGACAAAATCCACTCGCTTCTTTGCCGATAACTTTCCTGTCTTCTCCGCCCGCAGATACACTTTGTAAACATGCCTGCACCAGAGGATATTGCATCTGCTCACATCCAGTTCTTTTTGCAAAAGATAGATCTCTTTTTTTCTCCCGGCATTATCCTGTCCCGTCTTATTATCCCCATACATCCGGTAAACAGCATATGCTTCATGGGTATAGCTTACTTTCTGCTCCCCATACATTTCTATAAAGAATTTCCAGTCAAACACATAATGATACCGTTCATCCAGAAGTTTATGATGATTACGCCAAAAAACGGAAGGCTGCATGATATAATACCATCTTTGGATCACCCATGGGCTGACATGCCGGTCGGAAGCATTATACTCCGTCAGTTCCTTTTCTTTATTGCAGTACCAGCCGTCCCCTACCAGTATGCCCACATCCGGATTCTTGTCAAACTGATCCGCAACCCGTTCCAAAACATGGGTATCATAATAATAATCANCCGANTTTANCCAGCATANAATATCTCCTGATGCCCGCTGCAATCCCTTATTGATCGCCTGCGCCTNTCCATGGTCACGCTCCCTGATATAGGTGATCCTGGGATCCCTGGCGCAATACTCTTCCACGATCTCCTGCGTCCCATCGTCAGAACAGTTATCTATAATAAAATATTCTATCTCCCGATAGGTCTGATGGATGACCGATTCAATTGTATCCCTGATAAATTCCGCCTGATTCCAGGTAGGCGTGATCACTGTTATCTTATTCACCTGACTGCTCCATATTCGTCTGTAATACTCTGTACAACTCACGGATGACGCCATGACCGCCCTTTGCCTGCGAAACCCAGTCGGCGATGGCAAGGATCTCTTCTTCCGCATCTGCAGGGGCACCCTTGATTCCCACCGCCATCATGGCTTCGTAGTCATTCAGATCATTACCGATGAACATCACTTCCTCCATAGCATATCCCTTATCCTGACAAAACTGCATCAATGTGCTCCTTTTATCAGAAACACCGTGGATAATATCGATCTTCAGCTTTTCGGCGCGCCGTTCAACCACAGGATTGGTCTCTGTGGAAATGATCACCTGTTCCAGCGGCAGTCTTTTGATCTGGGAAACACCGTATCCATCCCCCCGGTGTACAACGACGCTTTCCGTTCCGTCCTGTCCCACGATCACACGGTTATCCGTCATCACTCCGTCAAAATCATAAACAATGAGTTTTAGCTTCTTCATCCGCTCTCTGATCTCTATCATAAAAGCCCTCATCCTTCCCCGTCAGATCACATGCCTGCTTTTCTTCTGCGCCTATAATACTGCATCACCATACCGATAAACTTAAGATTCGTTACCACATACCGTTTCCATAACCTTCCCGGTTCCTGACTGAAACGATACAGCCATTCCAGATAATGTTTCTGCATCCACTCCGGGGCACGCTTTACCGTCCCTGCCTGAAAATCAAATCCGGCTCCGACTCCAAGCATGACGCCACACAGCATATCCTTATGCGTCCTCATAAAATACTCCTGTTTCGGCGCTCCCAATCCGATCCAGATAAAATCAGCGCCGGAAGCATTGATTCGTTCTATCATCTCCCGATCTTCCTCGTCTGACAGCGGACGATATNGCGGTGATTCCATCCCCACGATCTTTAACTCCGGATAATCCTTCGCAAGCCTCTTTCTCAGCGCTTCAATGGTCTTCTCACTGCCGCCATAAAAATAATGCGATAATGCCCCGTCCTTTGTCGCCTCCCAGAGTCTGCCCATAAAATCCGGTCCCGCGATCTGTTTCGCCTGAGAGAATCCCCTAAGTCTTAATANCTTTGATAAGGGTCTCCCATCCGGCATGACATAGGACGCGTCCATCTGTACCTGATGAAAAACCCTGTCTTCATGTGCCAGAACCGTGGTATGCGCATTGGCAAAGCTGATATATCCGCCTCTGAGTTCTTCCACTGCCTCTACAACATGGCTGACTGCTTCTTCCGGATCAGAAACCACGATTTTAATACCAAACAGCTTTTTTCTCTTTAACATAGTATGCCTTTCAATCATTTCACATCACAATAACTGCAAAATTCTTATTTCTTCACTGCCTTCTTGATAATGTTAACAACTTTTTTTATACCAAAATATTTTCGGATATATGCCTTATCATACTCCACATCCCGACGTACCGGCACATTCTTTTCCATGGGAAAATGCATCGTACCATAGGAAAAATCCTCATCTGAACCTTCCTTTGTATGGGTTGCATCATCCCTGTTAAAACCGATATTACAGATCAGGTTCTCACGCGGTACGATCCCGAGTCCCCTCTGCTTATGCCGGCAATAATCCCACTGAATATCCCAGGNATCCAGCTNTTTTGTATATACCCTTTCGACNTTCCGTTTCATAAACANATAAGNAANTCCGCTNTGTACTTTTTTNAGGGTTCCCGCTTTTTTCAACTCCGGNCAGTCCGCCACATTCACATCATATTTTTCCCAGGCACGGCGCCATGTTGCCCAGCCCCAGATACTGGAAAAACAGGAAAAGGTATAAGGCGTATCCATCTTATGCTTCCTGACAAGATTCAGACCTGACACCATCATGACCCGCGGACTATCTTCATATGCATCCACCATCTCCTGACACAACCGGAAACATTCCGGCAGCGGAACAACATCATCCTCTAAGATTATCGTCCTCTTTTCCTGAGATAATACCCATGTAATACCGGAGGATACCCTGTCCCGGCACCCCATATTTGTTTCCGCGTAATTTTTATAAACCTCGCAGTCCCAATCAATATGCGACTCCACATACTGTCTTGTCTCCGTTACCTTCTCCATATCATCTTCTCTGCCCTCCCGCGGAGCATCGCTGATCAGATACAATTTTTCCGGTTTCGCCTCCCGTATCCTCTCAAATACCTCTTTTGTCGTATCCGGCCGGTTAAAAATTATAAATGCTACCGGCGTTGTCAGCTTAAAATTTTCCATCTTTTCAATTCTCCTCTATATTTATTCTGTTTCCGATCGATCATCTCGATCCCCTGCCAAACAGCACCACTCCGAAAGTCTGCAACAGAAGCTTACAGTCCAGCCACAGGGACCACTGGTCGATATACTGCAGATCCAGTTTTACCACTTCCTCAAAATCTTTAATATCGCTGCGGCCGTTTACCTGCCACATTCCTGTCAATCCCGGCGTAATGCTTAAGCGTCTGCGATAATAAGGATTATAACGCTCAAATTCATTATTTGTCGGCGGTCTCGTCCCCACCAGACTCATATCCCCTTTTAATACATTCCAGAACTGTGGCAGCTCGTCAATGCTTGTCTTTCTAATAAACTTTCCAACCTTTGTGATCCTGGGATCATTTTCCAGCTTAAACATCAATCCCTGTATTTCATTCTGTTCCTGAAGTTCCGCAAAACGTTTCTCCGCATCCTGATACATGGAGCGGAACTTATACATCTGAAATCTCCGTCCATTCTTTCCGATGCGTTCCTGTCTGAAGATCACCGGGCCTCTGGATTCA
>WFLX010044327.1_pt1 | contig 37974 bp, 32 predicted proteins | sample 4967041 | NCBI WGS metagenome assembly WFLX01 (sample SAMN12857096, study PRJNA449069) | gut metagenome | isolation source: stool from male and female vole | host: Microtus ochrogaster | place: USA:Florida | collected 2017
GCAAATTTACGAATTTTTTCGTAAATTTGCACCCTCAAAGCAACTGAGCAGATAAGATGAAGACAAGGGTTTTTCTGACCGGGGCGACCGGAGTGATGGGCATGGCGGGGCTGCGCGAGCTGACCCGCGAGCCGGGACGCTATGATGTGACTGTGCTGGCCCGGCGGGGCAAGCGCAATGAGAAGAAGCTGGCTCCGTTTATCAGCAAGGGTGTGAAGGTGATATGGGGGGATCTGCTCGACCCGGAATCGGTGCGCCGCGGCGTGGCCGAAGCCGACATCGTGCTCCATGTGGGCGGAATGGTTGCGCCGGCGGCCGACTGGCACCCGGAGCAGACTTTAAAGGTCAATACGGGGGCCATGCGGCTGATCACCGAGGCGGTCAAGGCCCGCGAAGATGCTGACCCCGAGCTGAAGCTGAAGACTGTCTATATAGGAAGCGTGTCGCAATATGGCGACCGTCTGCCCCCGGACCACATCGGCGGGGTGGGAGACCCGCTGGTCCCTGCCAAGTTTGATGCATACGCCCTCTCGAAAGTAGAGGCGGAAAGAATTCTTGCCGACTCGGGGCTGCGCCGCTGGGTGTCGCTGCGACAGACGGGCATCCTGCACCCCGGCCTCCTCTTCAAGGCTGATGACCCGATAGCATTCCACGTGCCGCTGCGCGGGGTGCTGGAGTGGGTGACCGATCTGGATTCGGGCCGGNTGCTGGAGCGCGTGTGCCGTCCNGAAGNGCCTGATGATTTCTGGAATGACTTCTATAACATCGGTGGCGGAGAGTCATACCGNATGACNAACCGCGACTTTGAGGCGCGGCTGCTGAAGGCGTTAGGNTGCCCCCCTCCGGAGAAGGCTTTCAACCCGGAGTGGTTTGCCCTGCGCAACTTCCACGGACTGTGGTATACTGACTCCGACCGACTGGATGAGATACTGCATTTCCGCAGCGGGGAGACGGCTGATGAATGTTTCGCGCGCATGGCCGCCTCGCTTCCTTGGTATTTCCGGCTGGCGCCGTTGGCTCCGGCCTTTGCCATAAGGGCGTTCATGGGGAGGGTGGCTGCGAAGCATGGCTTGGGGCCCTTGTGGTGGAAGAAGCACCCGGAGGAGTCCTTCAACGGCATACCCAACAGGGCGCGCACCGAGGCCGCCTTCGGCGCGGACGAGAGCCTGCGGCCGCAGCGGGAGGCGGGATTGCCGGTTATGCTCGTCAGCGAAAAAGGGGGAGGCCTTGCCGAATGGCGGTGCAGCAACGGCCACACGTTCCGGGCATCCCGCCGCCTGATCGAGCGCGGCGGCCACGTGTGTCCCGAGTGCCTGCGCCGCTGGAGCCTGGAGGCCTAACATCGTGCAGGGCCCCGGAGGGGCTCGAAACACCTTATAGAATATCAAACATACCTTGAGACACACACGTTATATTAATATTCAAAGCATATTATAATTATGGCTACAGCAGCAAATATGGAAAGAAAAAACATTGACCTGCCGGTTGATGTGTTGAAGAAACTGTCTGAGATGGCAGTTGAACATGGCAAAAGTTTAAAAGCATACATAGAGAGCATACTTATATCTAAAGCTAATTTAGAGTATCGTGAGACTTCGGAGAATCCTTCACCTTCAGGAGATGTATGGTTTGATAATCCTGAAAACTTAGCTGAAGTGCGCGAGGGCATAGCTCAATACCATAAAGGTGAGACACAAACTTGTTCGCTCGATGAGGTCAGAGAGAGATTAGGGCTATGATGTATCAACTTGACTTTACCCGCAAGGCTTTAGAGCATCTTGATGAGGCGGACGGGACAAAAGAAAACTTTGCAGAAAATTGAAAAACTGTTAATTGAATTACAAAATCATCCGCGGACCGGCACCGGGCAAGTGGAGCAGTTGCGAAACGATTATTCCGGTTATTGGAGTCGGAGGATAGACAAGGCGAATAGATTAATATATAGAATTGAAGAAGATAAAATTATCGTTACGGTGATTTCTTTGAGGGGACATTATAATCAAAAATAAAAAGCGGAGGCCACTTCCGCTTTTTTTTTGCGAAAAAATTTGGCGGTTTGAAATGGTTGTTGTAATTTTGCGGTGTATTAGTTTAGTAATACACTAATACGATAGTACAATGATGGTATTGAGGAGTGATGTGGAGGAGGCTTGCAGCCACGCGTATTTAAGGAGGCTGGAAAGCCTCCTCTACTTGATCCTCTGCTATGGTTTAAGGAGGCTGGAAAGCCTCCTCTACTTGCTCCACTGCTATGGTTTAAGGAGGCTGGAAAGCCTCCTCTACTTGATCCTCTGCTATGGTTTAAGGAGGCTGGAAAGCCTCCTCTACTTAAGCTTCTGCTATGGACCTTTAATTATTTAATGTTATGCTGGAGATTGAGAATCTTGTTTACCGGTACCGGCGCAAGGCGCCTCCGGTGCTCGACGGGTTTTCGCTGAAACTCGAGTCGGGAGGGATCTACGGGTTGCTCGGCCCCAACGGGGCCGGCAAGTCGACCCTGCTCTATCTGATTGCCGGGGCGCTGACCCCGCAGGAGGGACGGGTGATGTACAATGGCACTGACACGCGTCTGCGTCTGCCGTCGGTGCTCGCCGACATCTATATCGTGGGGGAGGAGACAGTGATGCCTCGCATGAGGCTCTCTGAGTATGTGCGTCATACGGCCCCCTTCTATCCCCGTTTCCGTCCCGAGGTGATGAGCCGCTGCTTAGAGGTGTTCGGCATGCCGGAGGAGGTGAAGATGCACAACCTGTCGATGGGGCAGAAGAAGAAGATCAGCCTCAGTTTCGCGCTGGCGTGCGATACGCCGGTGCTGCTGATGGACGAGCCGACCAACGGCCTCGACATCCCGGGCAAGGCAGCCTTCCGCCGCCTGTGCGCCGAACTGATGACGGATGAGCGCATCATAATCATCTCCACCCACCAGGTGCGCGACCTTGACCAGCTGCTTGACCATGTGCTGATGATGAACCACCGCCGTCTCGTGCTTGACCGCTCCGTGGCCGAGCTGCAGTCCAAGCTGAGTTTCGCGCAGGGTGTGAGCCGCGAGACTGCCGCGCAGTCCTTGGCCTCAATGCGCACCCCCGCAGGCTATGATGTGATGAACCCCGCTGCGCCGGGGGGCGAGGAGACGGCTCTCAACCTCGAACTCCTTTTTGAGGCCGCTCTCAGCGCCCCGGAGCGTATCAACAAAATCCTTGACTTATGAATACCGCCATCTATCCCACAGTCAATCCCGCCGGAGCCTCCCCGCGCTTCAGCCTGCACCGTTTCGGCGCTCTCATGAGCCGCTATCTCCAGTCGGAGGGGCGCACCCTGCTGCTGACACTCTTAGTGGTGTTAGGAGTGCTGGTCGTGATTTTCCTCCTCAATATTATGGACGGGTCATACTCCTATCCCAATCCGGATGCCAAAGACCCGGCATGGAGCGGGGAATGTCTGGCAATGGAGATTTTGTTTACAGTTTTCGCAGCCTGCTGCGGAGGCATGATGTTTTCGGGCATGGCCACCCGCGAGCAGCGCCTGGCCCTCCTGACCCTTCCGGGGTCGATGACAGAGAAATTCCTTGTCAGGTTTGTGATTTACGTGCCGCTGGCCATTGTGGCCTTCCCGGTGTGCGCATGGATAGCCGACGCGGTGAGATACCTGGCTGTCCTCACCTGCATTGATGGCCGTGTGGTCGAACCCCGGCTCATGCCGCTTGATTATATGCTGACCTTCGGCAACGTGGTCCTCCCGGGCACGGAGAGCGCCCCGTGGACACAGAATGTCAATCCCGCAATCCACCGTCTGAATCTCGCATGGTATGCCCTGAGCGGATGGGGCGTCGTGTTGACGACCGGGGCCATCTTCAGCATGGGGAGCCTGATTTTCCCGCGCAAATCAATTATCAAAACGGCTGTGGCATGCTATGTAGTGAGCATGGCGCTCGGTCTGCTGTGGTGGGCCTCCGCAGCGATTTTCGGCCTGACCGACGGCGTGCCTGACTCGGGCGACCCGACCATGGGGCGGCTGATTGTGCGCGGAGCGGTCATGGCAGCAGTGGTCATATTGCTCTACTGGTGGTGTTACGCGCGGTNTNGCGNAGANGAAGNGGNGGAACGCTGGTAANGAGAGNAGCCATGTTTAAGGAAAACAGCAAAGCCATATATCTCCAAATAGCTGACCGGATATGCGATGACATCCTGGCCGGCAATCCGGCGCCCGGCGAGCGGCTTCCCTCCGTGAGGGAGCAGGCGGCCGCCGTGGAGGTCAATCCGAACACCATGATGCGCGCATACGACCATCTCGCCTCGGAGGGGGTGATATACAACCGCCGGGGAATAGGATTCTTCCTGAGCGAGGATGCCCCGGAGAAGGTGAGGGAGATGAAGCGCAAAGCCATCTTCGGCGATGAGATAATCGCCCTTTTCCGCCAGCTCAAGCTGTTAGGAGTGGAAGCCGACACGCTCAAGAGGCGCTACGAGGAATTCCTGCGGACGCCCGAATCATGACCCGAAAAATACCGAAATAACCTAAAACAACGACAATGAAAAAGACAACCTACATACTCATAGCTCTGTTAGCGGCGGCGGGCATAGCGGCCTTCCTCGCTCCTCCGCTGACGCTCAAACGCCTGGCCACGGCAGTGACCGTGCTGCGCCGGTCGGACTCTGCCATCACCCTGACCACGGGGGTCATGGCTTCTCTCGAAATCAACACATCGGGGTGGCTGCCGATGCACTCCCTAACCGACACCTTGCGGGGTGTCACACCGGTGGTGCAGGTGGCCGAGCGGCCCGGACTGGCCTCTCCGCGCATACTTGCCTACGGGGAGTGGAGCGGACAGTTCGACGTCTTCTCAGAGGGTGACTCCATTGTCAAGGTCATCCTTGACTTTCACGATATAAAGGCCAAAGGGGACAAAAAAGTGCGCCATAGCGTGCTTATAGCTCCGGATAACCTGATGATGTGCCGCATTGAGGTGCCTGAAGGGCAGCTGCGGCGCTTATGGTCAGACCTGCCCGTGGAGCTGACCGGCCTGACAGGTGACTCGCTTCAAATCGACCGCAATGACGGAGTGACCCTGAGGGACTGCAAAGTGGCCAACGTCAGCTTGTGACACTCTCTGTGCGACCTTGCGTAAGACCCCGTCTCAGCTTTTGAAGAACTTTTCGATATGCCCCTCGGCCTTCATCCGGCCGGGGGGCAGGTTTATGAGGGTGCCTCCGGCCACGAGGGCCACCATGTCGCAGCATCCTGTGGCGATGTCGAGCTCGTGTGTTGAGAAAATCACGCACTTGCCCCGGTCATGGGCGAGGCGACCGAGGAGGGCGGCAAGCTCGTAACGGTTGGGCATGTCAAGGAAGGAGGTAGGTTCGTCGAGCAGGAGCACCGGCGTGTCCTGGGCCAAGGCGCGGGCTATCATCACCCTCTGGCACTCGCCGTCGCTCATGGTGTCCATAGTTCGTCCGGCGTATGCGGCCATGCCCACTGACTCCAGGGCTGCGCGCACCGCCTCGCGGTCGCGCTCTGAGAGGCGGCCGGCCCATCCCGTGTGGGGCGCGCGCCCGGTGGCCGCCACATCCTCGCACCGCATGTTGGCTATGCGGGTGCGCTCGGTGGTCACCAGCGAGATGAGCCTGGCGCGGCGCATGGGGGAGAGGCTGCGAAGGTCGCATCCCTCCACGAGGATTTCGCCCGAATAATGCGTATTGAGGCCACCTAAGGCGCGGAGCAGCGTTGACTTGCCCGACCCGTTGCGCCCGATGAGCGCGGTGAGGGTCCCGGCGCGGAATGTCGTGTCCACATCCTCGATCAGCACCCTGCGGCCGTGGCCTATGCTCAAATTCCTCAGCTCAATGGCATTCTCCATGATAACGTTTTCCATGCTGACGTTTTCCATTGTTTCATCTGTTGCGCATCACTACCCACACCACCGTGGGTATGCCCACTAAAGCGGTGACTGAATTGATGGGAATCACGGCGAGTTTGGCGATGATGTCGCATATCAGCATCAGCACTCCGCCGGTGAGGAGCGAAGCGGGCATGAGCACGCGGTGGTCAGCATTGTCCACGACCATGCGTGCGATATGGGGCACGGCCATGCCTATGAATCCTATGGGGCCGCAGAAGGCTGTCACGGTGCCTGCGAGCAGAGTGACAGAGGCGAAGAGCAGCGCGCGGGCTCGCCTCGCGTCAAGGCCCATTGTCACCGCATACTCCTCGCCGAACAGGAGCAGGTTGAGGGGCTTGACCGAGGCCACGCTCAGCAGCAGGCCGAGGGCCACTGCCGGGCAGAGTATCCACAGCTGCGATGATGTCACATCGCCCAGTGAGCCCATTGTCCATATCACAAACGATTTCAGGGCCTCGTCACGGCTCATGTACTGAAGAATCTGCACGATGGCCGACACTCCCGAAGACACCATAATGCCGAGAATCAGGATTACCATTATATCCTTCACGCGGGCGCTGACGGCAGCCATGACTGTCAGGACAGCCGCCGAACCGATCCAGGCTGCTCCGGCCATGCCGAAACTGCCGAGAAGGCCTGCGTATGCCCCGAGCAGGGGGGCCCCTAAGAGATAGAGGGCCACGCCGAGGGAGGCGCCCGAAGTGATGCCGAGCACGTAGGGGCCTGCCATGGGATTGCGGAAGAGGGTCTGCATCTGCAGGCCGCTGACCGAGAGGGCCATTCCGGCAGCAAGGGCCACTATGGCCTTGACAAGGCGGATATTGACCACGATACCCCGAACCGTCTCATCCGTCTGCGCGTCAGTCAGGGCGCGCCAGACCTCGGCGGGGGGAATNCGNACCGAACCCACTNCGNGATCCAGGATGAATCCGGTGATAAGCAGCAGTGTCAGAATTGCGAAGGAGAGTATGGCGCGCGGTCTCATATCCTGAAGTCTAAGCCTTACACGTTTTTATCTCAGCCTATGCGGCGTTTACTTGAGCCTCATGTAGTAGACCGGCTCATGGCCTGTGTTGAGTTCGGGGTGGAGTATGGTCAGCAGATCGGCGAGCACCACATCGGGCTGGATGACTCCGCGCTCGAAATAGGGGTTGCCTCCGCCGGGGATGGCGAGGCGGTTGTTGTTGAACACCCGGCCATCCTTCATGAGTGGCACTGCAGCGAGGCGCGGGGCCATGCTGCGGAGAGAGGCAAGGTCGGTTGCCTGTCCGGGGTTAAGCCAGACATCGGCCTCCATAGCGAGGCGGTAGGCCTCCTCCATGTCGATGGGTCGCGCCGCATCGGCAGGATTGGATTTCACAGGCACCGCCCCGGCATCCTTGAGCAGGCGCACCATGTAGCTCTCATCAGGGGGTAGCATCCAGGAGTCAGCGTAAGGGGCGTTCAGGAGCACCTTGGCCGGAGCGGCATCCTTGGCCATCATCTTCCATTTATAATAGAGGGGGGCGATGCTGTCGATATATGCGCGCCCTCTGCCGGGAGTGCCGATCACCTCGCCGAGTGCCACCATCCATTCGGCCTTGCCCAAGGGTGAGGATTCAGTGTAATCGCTCACATACATGTAGGGTATGCCTAACTCATCGAGCTTTCCCTCCATCTCGCTGCGTCCCGTGGCTGCCGAAAGGAGCACCAGGTCGGGGCGCGCTCCGGCCAGGGCCTCATAGTCGATATTGCCGTCATAGCCCACATCCGCGGGGGGATTCTTGCGTGCGGCCAGGCCCGGAGTGGAGATGTATCCAAGTCCTGAGACTCCGACGATGCGGTCGGCCGCTCCGAGGGCGTCGAGCATTGCCACATGCGTGCTCGACATGCAGACTATCCTGCGCGCCTCCCCTGTGAGGGCCTTCACATTTTTATCTCCGCGCGGAGCCTGAGCCCCGGCGGGAAGCAGAAGCAGGGAGGTGGTAAGGTCGCCGGCGCCTTGCCACGGCGAGCGCGTGGAAATCATGCGCGCGGAGCTGTCAGGCGAGGCTGTGATGGTGAACCGCTCCGCATACTGCGGGGCGTAGAGGGTGTCTGTCATCAGGGCCATCACCTCCTGCGCGGCGCCGGTCGAAGCGGAGCGGACGCAGGAGACAGGAAGAAGCGCGAGGGCCATGCAGCCTGACGCGATGCAAGAGCGCGCTGCGCGCGATATGGAGGCGGACGATGCGAGGATGAAATGGCGCGGGCTCATAATGTGAAATCCGGACAGGTTTATTTCAGTATTTGCTTGAGAGAATCGATGTCATTGAATTTCTCCCAGTTTTGCGCAAGCCATTCCACGGGGCGGTCCCACCACTTGACGCGCAGGAGCCATTCGATGGTGTCGGGATCAAAACGGTATCCGATGACCTTGGCGGGCACTCCGCCGACGATAGCGTAGGGGGGGACATCCTTGGTCACAACGGCCCGGGCCATCACCACGGCTCCATCGCCTATGGTCACGCCCCCCGCCAGGAAGGCCTCCTCGCCGATCCAGCAGTCGTTGCCGATGCTGACGGCTATGCGGCGTGCAGGGTCTGTGTAGCGGACTTCGGTGAAGGTCTGGCGCGTAGCGAACGTATGGCCGTTCTGCTTGCGGGTGGAGAAGAACATCGGCGAAGAGCTCACGTAAGGGGCGCGGAAAGGGTGCAGGAAGGGGCTTGTGCGTACGCTCGGCCCTATTGAGGAGAAGCGCCCGACATCAGCAACGAGGCGCGACCAGTGGCCCACGTATGAGCCGTATCCCAGGGAACCCTTGTATTTCACCCCGGGTCCCAAGGCATTAGCCCCCTCGAAGCGGGAGGATAGACCCACCACGCTGCTGAGGGGGATGCGGGCTTTGCCGCGCCACTTGAAGCGCAGCCATAGATTCTTAAGGAGCTGTTTCATCGGCTGAGTCTGTAAATTGGACTATTGCCCCGGGGCGGCTCAGTCGCGGCGGAAAATATCGCGGGTGTAGACCTTATCGGCCACATCATCCAGGCAGGGGTCGTAGCGGTTGGCCAGGATGGCTTTCGAGCGGCGCTTGAACTCATCGAGGTCATTGACCACCTCTGAGCCGAAGAAGGTCGTGCCGTTCTCCAGAGTGGGCTCGTAGACCAGGACTGTGGCCCCCTTGGCCTTGACGCGCTTCATCACTCCCTGAATCGACGACTGGCGGAAATTGTCGGAATTCGACTTCATGGTCAGGCGGTACACGCCGACCACGCACTCGCCCTCGCGCTTTGGATCGTAGGCATNNCTCCCCTCGTACTCATACCNTCCGGCCATCTTGAGNAGGCGGTCGGCGATNAAATCCTTGCGGGTGCGGTTGCTNTCGACAATGGCGCTCATCATGTTCTGGGGCACATCNGCGTAGTTGGCCAGGAGCTGCTTGGTGTCCTTGGGGAGGCAGTAGCCGCCGTAGCNGAACGAGGGGTTATTGTAGTGGGTGCCGATACGGGGGTCGAGCCCGATGCCCTCGATGATGGCTTTCGTGTCGAGGCCCTTGACTTCGGCGTATGTGTCGAGCTCATTGAAATAGCTCACGCGAAGGGCCAGGTAGGTGTTGGCGAAGAGCTTGACGGCCTCGGCCTCCTTCATGCCCATGAAGAGCACGGGTATGTCCTTCTTCTCGGCCCCCTGCTCGAGGAGGGAGGCAAACGTGCAGGCGGCCTCGTCGAGGCGCTTGAAATCGGTGACGCTGCTGATGACCTCATTCTCTTCGGCAAAGCGGGGGTCGGCAATGAGCTTGGGGACGCCCACGATGATCCGCGAGGGGTAGAGGTTGTCGTAAAGGGCCTTCGACTCGCGCAGGAACTCCGGGGAGAAGAGGAGGTTGAATTCCTTGACCCCCTTGGCCGCATATTTCATATAGAGCGAGCGGCAGTATCCGACGGGGATGGTGGACTTGATGACCATCACCGCATGGGGGTTGACGCTGAGCACGAGGTCTATGACATCCTCTATATGGTGGGTGTCGAAATAGTTGGTGACGGGATCATAGTTGGTCGGAGCGGCAATGACCACAAAGTCGGCATCGGCGTATGCGGCCGCCCCGTCGAGGGTCGCCACGAGATCGAGGGTTTTCTCGGCGAGGTATTTCTCGATATAGTCATCCTGGATGGGGGAGCGGCGGTCGTTGATGAGCTGCACCTTCTCGGGGACCACATCGACTGCGGTGACCTTGTTATGCTGTGACAGGAGAGTGGCTATGCTGAGGCCGACATATCCGNTGCCGGCTNCTGCTNNNNTGNANTGTCTCATGGCTGTTGTTGATTGTCGTTTCCGTGTGAAGAGGGCGCGTCGGCTGAGGGATGGTCATATTTCTCAAACACGGAATGCTTGGAGATGAACTCGGGCACGATGCGCTTCATCTCCATGACCATCTCGGGTATCCTCACCTCGCCGGCGAGTCCGGCGAGCCGGCTGACTTCGGCCTCGGCCTCATCGTAGTCATACTCGCGCACTTTGGCTACGAAAATGCGGTCGTTGTCGGTCGGGATAGTGTTTTCCTTGGTGGCGAGCACCTCCTCATATAGTTTCTCGCCCGGCCTGAGGCCGGTGTATTTGATTTCGATGTCCTTGCCCACGCGGTATCCGGCGAGGGTGATCATGCGCTCGGCCAGCGCTGCTATCTTGATTGGCTTGCCCATGTCAAAGACGAAAATCTGGGTGCCGGTGGCCATTGTGGCGGCCTCGAGCACCAGTCGGCAGGCCTCGGGGATGGTCATGAAGAAGCGGCGTATCTCGGGGTCGGTCACTGTGACGGGGCCTCCGCGCTCGATCTGCTCCTGGAAGCGGGGTATGACGGAGCCGTTTGAACCGAGCACATTGCCGAAGCGTGTGGTGACGAAAGTGGTCTTGCCCGGGTGCTTCCCCTTCTCGATAGCAAGGCCCAGGGCCTGGACATATATCTCGGCCAGGCGCTTGGTGCAGCCCATGATATTGGTGGGGTTGACGGCCTTGTCGGTGGAGACCATCACCATCTTGTCGACGTTGTATTCCACGCATTTGTCAGCCACATTGCGCGAACCCGAGACATTGGCCTCGACCGCCTCGCAGGGGTTCTCCTCCATCAGGGGGACATGCTTGTAGGCGGCCGCGTGGAAGACCACCTGGGGGCGGAACTTGCGAAACACGTAATCGAGGCGCATGGGATTGCGCACATCGCCTATGACCGGCTCGAACTTGAGGTCGGGCCATCGGTCTTCAAACTCCAGACGGACGTTATGCAGCGGAGTCTCAGCGTTGTCATACATCACAAGCGTGCCGACCTCCAGGCCTGCGAGCTGGCGGCATAGCTCGGAGCCAATGGAGCCTGCGGCGCCGGTGACGAGCACCGTCTTGCCGGCGAAATTCCTGCGGATAGCCTCCATTGAGATTTTGATCTCCGAGCGGCCGAGCAGGTCCTCGATGTGCACCTTGCGGATGCCTTTGGAAAAACTTGCCTCAGCCGAGTCGTACTCGCCGATGGTGGGGGCCTCGAATAGCTTGAGGACAGCCTGCCGGGCGAGTTCCACAAGGTTTTCCTGCTCCTTGTGCACATCGTTCATGTATGCGAAGAGGATGCCCTGGGTGCGCGTCTCGCGTTTGAGGCGCTTCACATCCTCGAGGTTGCGGAAATGGTGTATGGGGAGCCCCTGGAGCATTGAGCCTATCCCGGAGCCCGGGGTCAGGAAGCCGGTGACCTTGTAATGTGTGGAGTGGCGCAGCCTCTGGGCTGCGGCGATGGATTTCTCTCCGTCGCCATAGATAAGAACGCGCGTGCGCTCGTCATCCTTTCGGCGAATCACCACATAACGGTAAGCCATGAGCATGAGGACCCGCACTATTATCAGCGCCCCTAAGGTCAGGAACAGGTCGATCAGCACCAGGGCGCAGACCCTTGCCCACCCGACACCGAAGACAGAGCCGACCGATCCGGCTATTGCAATGAGAAGCGCCTCCTTCAGGATTACCGCCCCGACCACCTGCATGATATCGTGCAGGGTGGAGTAGCGTATGATGGTGCGGTGTACCTTGGTGATGAAGAATGCTATCCCTGTGCACACGGCGGCCGCCGCGAGCCATATCAAGGTGAATCGGGAGCCGGGCAGAAGTTCCTTGTCAAAAAGAAAAAGTATGAGCAGCACGCCTGCGGAGGCCATGACAGACACAAATGTGTCAATGCCGAAGACTATCCGCGGCCTAAGATAACTTTCGATGGTGCGTAACCGTATTGACATTACAATATGGTGAGTANTAAGNTGTTGNATCCAGNCGNCTCNGGTTAAGCNNGAAGAANGCGAGCTGCAAGCATGTAGTTTGGNNCAAAATTACTAAAATTTTATGAATCTGTAAAGTTATGCAAAAGAAAAAATGATTAATTTTGCCCGGATTTATACGGATATGAAGAAGCGTGACATCAGGAGGGGAACGAGAATAACGTTGCTTTTCGCCGTGGCGGTCTATGCGGCCATCACGGTGACGCTCTGGCTTCACAGGCCCTCGGATGGGGAGGGCCGGGCGGGGTCTGCGCTTGCCGCAGGGACGCGCGCCGCTTGGGCCGACACGCTCACCAATGCCGCCTCGCAGTATGAGGCCCTGCGCCCTATGGATGACGCAATCGGACGTTTCATGAGGGAATGGGAGATCAAGGGCATGTCAGTTGCCGTCATGCGGGGAGACTCCCTGCTCTGGGCCAAGGGATATGGCATGGCCGACGTCGAAGCGGGCGCCCCCATGACCCCCGTGACGATAATGCGCATTGCCTCGGCCTCGAAATTAGTCACCGCCGTAGCCGTGATGAAGCTCATAGAGGAGGGGAAGCTCCGCCTCGACAGCCATGTGTTCGGCGAGAGAGGCATACTGAACGATCCGGACATTACGGCCTCGGTCAAGGATCCTCGGGCCTTTGACATCACCGTGGACCATCTGCTCCGGCATGAGGGGGGATTCACCCTCGGGGCCGGCGACCCGATGTTCAACACCAAGGACATCATGGCAGCCAAGCATCTTGCCACTCCTCCGGACTCCCTTGAACTCACCAGGATAGTCATGGGGCGCAAGCTCGGTTTCGCCCCGGGGCACGGGCGGAGGTACAGCAACTTCGGGTACATGCTCCTGTCGCTGGTCATAGAGCGCGTGAGCGGCATGGACTACTGGAGCTACGTGACTGAAAATGTGCTGCTTCCCGCCGGCGCGGGCGGTTTCCGCCCGGCCACCAACAGCTATGCCGCGCGCAATCCCGGAGAGGCGCGCTATTACGGGCCCGATGATGAGAAGGTGGAGGAATGGAACGGATCGGGGCGGATGGTGGACCGTGTCTACGGGGGCAGCAATGTGCACGGTCTGATGGGGGCCGGAGGGTGGTGCGCCTCGGCCGCCGACCTGGCGCGGCTCGTAGCGGCCATTGACGGGGACCCGCGGNNCAAGGATGTNANCGGGCCTTNGTCCATCAGCGCCCTGACGGCCTATTCCGACTCGGCCAAGATGGCCAGGGGATGGAGCAGCGCCGAATCCAACGGCCACTGGATGCGCACCGGCACCCTGTCATCGACCCATACTCTCATAGACCGCTTCCCGGACGGGGAGTGCTGGGTGCTGATTACCAACAGCGGGGTGTGGCGCGGCCATCATTTCTCGCGGCAGATGACCGCCTTGGCTGAGAAACTCAAGGAGCGCTACTCGCCGCTGTTCCCGCGCCGCGACCTGTGGGGCGCCAAGTAAGCTGCAGATTCCCGCGACCTGCTGAGCCGTGCCTTTAAACCCCCGGAGCGGAAACGGCGTTATTACTGTATACCTTAATATCAATATTATGACTCAAGACAGAATCATCCCCCCCTCGGAACTGATTATCAATGAAGACGGTTCCGCATTCCATATCCATCTGCGTCCCGACCAGCTGCGCGACAACATAATAATGGTAGGCGATCCGGGCCGTGTGGACATGGTGGCCTCCTATTTCGACGAGATAGATTATGACGTTCAGTCCCGTGAATTTCATGCCATAGCCGGCAAATACAAAGGCAAGGAGCTCATGTGCATATCCCACGGCATAGGCTCGGACAACATCGAGATCGTGGTCACCGAGCTTGACGCCCTGGCCAACATCGACTTCAAGACGCGTCAGGTCAAGCCCGAGCACCGCACGCTCAACCTGGTGCGCGTCGGCACCTCCGGCTCACTGCAGGAGGAGCTGCATATCGGCGATTTCGTCATTGCTGAGAAGGGCACCGGCACCGACGGCATCCTGAATTTCTACGCCGGCCGCGACGCTGTGTGCGACCTTGAGTTCGAGAAGGCCTTCACAGAGCACACCGGGTGGATGAAGACCTGGGCCGCCCCGTATACCGTAGATGCAGACCCGATGCTTGTGGATAAGATCGGACGCGACGACATGGTGCGCGGCTATACAATCTCGGCTGTCGGGTTCTACGCTCCGCAGGGCAGGGAAGTGCGCCTCAAGCTGGCTGACCCCGACCTGAACGCCAAGATAGAGAGCTTCAGGTTCAACGGCCGCCCCGTCACTAACTTCGAGATGGAATCGGGATGCCTGCAGGGCATGGCCAAACTGCTCGGCCACCGCGCCATGACGGTATGCTGCATCATCGCAGAGCGCCGTCTCAACAACGCCAACACCGACTACAAGCCGCGTGTGCGCCATCTGATCGAGACAGTGCTGGAGCGCATTTAAGCGAATCAACAAGGCCCCGTCGTGTAAAATATGCTTTTATGCGGCGGGGCCTTGGACCCCTCTAATGAAATTTTTATGGCTCAGGAGTCTTATTTTAACACGCGAAATTTGGGCAATGACGAAAAAATCAGTAACTTTGCACCAAATTGCGCTGATACACGCTCCCCGGATTATAACTCATTATNTCTCAGGGATCTGACTCCCNGCGCTTTTTNCACGGGGCCATAACTNNATTCCCCGCAGCGACATATTACCTGCATTATGACGACATGGATATTGCTTGATATAGCCGGTTTCCTGATGGTGGCATTCGTGNCGGGTGTGATTANCCCNCAGATTCNGCTNATNGCNTTCAGAAAACAGCNNTTTNATGANATCNACCCCCGGAAAGTGCATCAGGGGGCCGTGCCGCGTTTGGGCGGCATAGCCTTTTTCCCTGCTATCCTTTTCGCTCTCTTCATGGAGTTCGGATGCTGTCTTCAGATAGAGGGTGGGATTATGAGCCACATGCTGCAGAGCAGCGTGGCGAGCCTGTGTTTCATCTGCTCGGCGACCCTCATACTCTACCTTGTCGGAATGGCCGATGACCTGGTCGGCTTCAAATATCGCGCTAAATTCATCGCCCAGATTATGGCTGCCGCCCTGGTGATAGCCGGCGGGGTGACAATGGACAATCTGCACGGCTTCCTCTGGATTCATGAGCTGCCGGTGTGGATAGCCATGCTGCTGACGGCCCTGCTGACCGTCTTTATCACCAATGCCATCAACCTCATTGACGGAATCGACGGCCTGGCCTCGGGACTGAGCGGCATAGCCTGTATCTTCTACGGATATGCCTTCTATCAGGCAGGGCTGTATATTTACTCCGTATTGGCTTTCGCCACCCTCGGCGCGCTGGTGCCCTTCTTTTACTATAATGTGTTTGGCAATGTCAAGAAGCACAGCAAGATTTTCATGGGAGACACCGGGGCACTGACCATCGGGCTGATACTGAGCGTGCTGAGCATACGCATCTGCCGCGTCAGCGGCGATGTGGCGGGGATGAACCCCGGGGTTGTGGCCTTCGCGCCGCTGCTGATACCCTGCTGCGATGTGGTGAGGGTCTACCTGCACCGCATCATCAACCACCGCAACCCCTTCATGCCCGACAAGAGCCATATCCATCATAAATTCCTGGCTCTGGGCCTGAGCCAGCGGCTGACAATGCCCGCTATCGTCGGGATGAGTTTCGTGCTGACGGTGCTCAACTACTGGCTGAGCCTTTACATCAACATCACGCTGCTCTTCGTCCTTGACCTGGCGGTATGGATATGCGGCAACATGGTGCTGACCTCGCTCATACGCAAACGCGAGCGCGNCACGGGCNCCAACCNATATGTATAGCATCTATGGATAAAGATTCCAAAATATATGTGGCCGGNCATCGGGGGATGGTCGGNTCCGCCATAGTCCGCGAGCTGGAGCGGCAGGGATACACCAATATCGTCACCCGCACGCATAAGGAACTCGACCTCACGGACCAGAGGGCGGTCAACGCCTTTTTTGAGGCGGAGCGGCCGGAATACGTGTTCCTGGCCGCGGCCAAGGTGGGGGGCATAGTGGCCAACGCCAAGGCCAANGCCGACTTCATGTATGAGAACATGATGCTGGNGATGAACGTCATCCATGCCGCATGGCTCAACGGATGCCGCAAACTGGAATTTCTCGGCTCCTCATGCATATATCCGCGCCTCGCTCCGCAGCCGATGCCGGAGAGCTGCCTGCTGACCTCCTCGCTTGAGCAGACCAACGAGGCCTACGCTTTGGCTAAGATTTCGGGGCTGAAGTATTGCGAGTATCTCAACACGCAATACGGCACGGATTTCATATCGGTGATGCCCACCAATCTGTACGGCCCTAACGACAACTACCATCCCGAGCACAGCCACGTGCTCCCGGCCCTGATACGCCGTTTCCATGAAGCCAAGGAGAGCGGCGCGCCAAGCGTCACCTGCTGGGGTGACGGCAGCCCCCTCAGGGAGTTCCTGTATGTGGACGACCTGGCCAACCTGTGCGTGTATCTGATGAACAATTACAGCGGCAGCGAGACAGTCAATGCCGGCACGGGCAAGGAGCTGACCATACGCGAGCTCACCGGGATGGTGGCCCGCATCGTCGGATATGAGGGAGAGATACTCTGGGACACGACGCGTCCCAACGGAACGCCCCGCAAGCTCCTGGACGTAAGCAAAGCCACGGCCCTGGGATGGACCTATTCCACGGAGCTCGAAGAGGGAATACGCCTCTCATACCAGGATTTCCTTACTAACCCTATGCGCGCAGAAAGATGAAGATAATACTCCTGTCCGGAGGCTCGGGCAAGCGCTTGTGGCCCCTTTCAAATGATGCAAGAAGCAAGCAGTTTCTCAAGCTGCTCAGCACTCCCGAAGAGGAGAAAGAGTCGATGATACAGAGGGTGGTGCGCCAGCTCAGGGCCGCAGGGCTCGATGACGAGATACTGGTGGCCACCGGAGTGAGCCAGAAGGATTCAATCGAAAACCAGCTCTCAGGGTTGACCTCGGTCATCACCGAGCCGTCGCGCCGCAACACCTTCCCGGCCATACTGCTCGCCTGCAGCCGGTTTGCGGCTGAGGGAGTTAGCCCGGATGAGTCTATCGCCGTAATACCGTGCGACACCTATACGGAGGAATCCTATTTCGAGAGCCTGCGCCTCATGGAGCAGGCGGTAAGAGAGGGGGCGGCCAAGGTGGCTCTTATGGGTGTGTTCCCCACGTATCCCTCGACCAAATACGGATATATCCTTCCCGGCAAGCGCACCCTGGCCGAGGATGTGCGAGCTGTGGCGGCATTCAAGGAGAAGCCCGAGGTTGCCGAGGCCAAGCATCTTATCTCAAAGGGGGGCTTGTGGAACGGAGGAATGTTTGTCTTCGGCCTGGGGTGGTTCATGGACAAGGTCAGAAGGGAGCTCCCCGGAACGGATGTCACGGTAGATGCCCTGCGCGAGAATTACGCTTCACTGCCGCAGATCAGCTTCGACTACGCCGTTGTGGAGAAGATGCCGGTGGNGNAGCTCNNNNTGATGTGAGTATACCGGAGCCTGGAAGGACCTGGGTACTTGGAACACTCTGACCGATGAGCTTACCGACGCCTACCACGGCAATGTGATAGCTAAGGACTGTCGTGACACATATATCATCAATGAGCTTGACCTCCCCTTGGTGTGCATGGGGGCCAGGAATATGGTCGTGGCAGCAACGCCCGACGGCATACTCGTCACGGAGCGCAAGCTCAGCGAGAATCTCAAGGACATCACTGACACCCTCGGGAGGCGCCCGATGTACGAGGAGCGCCGCTGGGGCGAGTACCGCGTGATAGGCTCGGCGGAGTTCCAGGACGGGTTCTGCGCGCTGACCAAGCAGCTGACCTTGCGCCCCGGATGCTCACTCAGCTACCAGCGCCACAACTGCCGCAGCGAGATTTGGACCTTTATCGACGGCGAGGGTGAGATTGTGCTCGACGGCGAGCGGCGCCCCGTCCGACGCGGCGATGTGATTGACATACCTGTAGGGATGATGCACGCCTTGCGGGCCAAGACTCCGCTGACCTTCATCGAGGTGCAGCAGGGGTCAAATCTTGTTGAGGAGGATATCGAGAGATTTCCTTTTGAGTGGGAATTGGAATAATTGGAGTAATTGGAGTAATTGGAGCTATTGGAGTAATTGGAGCTATTGGAGTAATTGGAGCTATTGGGGGCGGTTCAACATTCGGCTGAGAAGCGGTTGCCGGGATGGCGTGTCACGAGGCCTTCGAATTCCATGTCTCCCAATAGCGATGTGAGGGCATGCACGGGCAGGCCGAGATACTTGAGTATCTCTGCGAACGGCACCGGGGCGGCGCGGAAACGGAGGAACTCATGGAGGCGGCGCGTGTCGCCGTCCAGTTCCGGAAACAGGTTGCGGTTGCTCAAGTCAATCTTGAGGCTGTCAGGCTGCCAGCCTAATACCTCCATTATGTCGGCTGCCGATGTGACCAGCGAGGCGCGGTGAGTGCGTATCAGATGGTTGCATCCGGCGCTTTGCGCATCTCCGGCGCGCCCGGGCAGAGCCATGACCTCACGGCTGTAGGAGTGGGCTGTGGCGGCAGTAGACATCGAGCCACCCTTTATATCGCTCTCCGCCACTAATGTCCCGGCGGGTAGCAGGGCCACTATGCGGTTTCGCTCCAGGAAATTGCCGCGCAGCGGGGATGTGCCTGAGGGATATTCGGACACTAAGGCGCCGCCGGAGCGCACGATGCGTGCCGCCAGGTCGCGGTGAGGAGCAGGATAGACGCGGTCCAGCCCGTGGGCCAGCACGGCGATGGTGCGCAGCCCGTGTTCCAGGGCCGCTTCGTGGGCCACCTTGTCGATGCCGTAAGCNAGGCCGCTGACTATNACCAGGTCCGGGAAATAGGCTGCAAGGTCGGCCACAGCCTTTCTTACGAACCCTNTNCCGTANGCCGTGCAGCGTCGTGTGCCCACCACGCTCAGCATGTGTGGTGCCTCAAGGGGGCACTCCCCGAGGCGGTACAGGATGAGAGGGGCNCGCTCGGTCTCCCCCAAAGGGAGGGGGTAATCATCATCACACAGGGAGGCGGTCCGGATGCCGTGAGCATTGACAAAGTCATATTCGCGCCGGGCGCGCCCCATGGCCTCATCGCGGGCATGGTCTTGCAAGCGGCGCTCACCGCGCAGGCCCAGGCGGTCGGAGAGCTCGGGCGCCGGGAGGGAGAAGAGCTCTTCGGGAGATATGCCCGTCTCAGCCATGCGGCGCACCAGCCCGGGGGTCGCCCCCTTCATCATTGACAAAGCGATACGGCTGAGCATGGCTTAGAGGAAATCTTTGAATGCCCGGGCCACCTCATCCCCCTTGGAGAGCTTGCCATCCTTGAGCATGACGACAGTGATGACAGCGCGGACCACCATCTCCCCGTCAGGGCGGATGATGTCCTGGTGAAACAGGAAGCGCGGGCCCTTGCGCTCGATGCGCAGGCAGCTGATAAACGTATCGCCGCTGCGCAGCGACGACAGATATTCAATCTCGCATTTGCGCACCACGCCGTCAAGTCCCTGCCGGTGCATCTCGCCGAATGACAGTCCGGCCGCCTGGCAGAACTTATGGCGCGTATGCTCCATGTAATGCAGGTAATTGGCATTGTTGACTATCTGCTCGCAGTCGAGCTCGTAGTCGCGCACCTCCATGTCCATGATGAAGGAGTAGTTCTGGCTTATGTCTTTGAGTAGTTTCATAAATTAATTATGGTTTGTGGAGGACGGGATATCATATCCATGCGGAGGCGGATATGGCACGCCATGTCCCTGCAGGGGTTGCAANTTCCATCCGCACCGCGCGGCCAGCTCCCCGGCGAAAGCGTCCAGGGAGGCGGGGGCCTTGAAGGCGGATGCCGGGACCAGGAGCACGCCGTTGCGCCCGGCCGGGATTATGATGGAGGTCAGCCCTACTGTGTATGGCGACAGGTCCGCGTAGGCGAAGCACACTTCGCGNGGCTCAGCATCGGGCTCATCAGCCTCTCTGCGCATCTCCTCGGGGTCGAAGACATCTGCGGCTGCGCGGCGCCTCCGCGGGGGGAACACCGTTACGGCCAAGGCGTCCGGGTCAAGCCTGAGGGAATGCTCCACGGTGTTGAGGGCCGTCGCGGGGCGGAGGCCGTGGTCGAAATACAGGAAAGCGGCTACTGACGGCATGAAAATCATCAGGACCATCAGAGCAAGGATGAAAAACCGCGCGTCAAGCGCAAATCCCAAGATGAGCGCTGCGACCACCGGCACGGCGCAAACCGTGCCCCACAGGGGGNCGTGGCGCATCGCGAGCACAGAGAGCACCCGGCCTGAACTGACGCGGAACTTCTCAGTGGCCGCTTCGTTTTGCGCGGATTCTTTCATACGTAGCGCGGTTGAGGGGAGGGAGCGTCTGGAGGTAGCCGGTGCCCTCGGCATTGACCAGGCGTGTCATATCGATATACTTGTCGCCATTGTCGTAACCGCGCGGGAACACTTCGGCGCGCCGCTGCTTGGCAAGGTCAGAGAGGGGNGCNTGGCCGCCGGGGGCCGTGCCACGGAGCTGNGGCGCCACCCCCTCAGGGTCGCACCATACGGGCAGAATCTCGCATACGGGAGGATACCCCAGGCCGGTCCACATTATGTATTCATCCTTGAGCGACCCCGGAGCCACAGCAGAAGCGTCACCCACAGGCACGCANCCCTCGATGACCACAGTGGCCGTGGACTTGTANCGGGGNATGAAATCCTGGTCGATGACCCAGCGCTGGGCGCCATCGGTGTAGTCGCGCCCGATGAGGGTGTTGAGAAAAGTGCGGCTCACCTCCTCGGTCAGAAATTCGGGCGTGACGTTCCCCTTCTTAGCCTCGGGGAGGATGAGCTGCTCCGCATTCCACTCGCGCACGAATCCGTAGCCCTCCTCCGGTCGTCCCGAATGGCTGTAATTGGTGCGGATCAGCACGCCGTCGGGNGCNTCGCTCAGATTGAAGCGGCGGTATGAGTGGTTGTTGGTCTCGAAGAAGGCCCCGTTGCCCTCGGCATCGATGACTCCGAAATTGGCCTCTACCCCCATCGGGCGGGGGAGGGTCTCAAGGAGGCGGGCGAAGTCGTCGACGGTGCGGCATGAGCGCAGGGCTATGGTCATCAGGAATCCTTCGCGGTCCATTTTCTTTTCCGGCACGTTGTCATCCTTGATATTGTATGAGGCGGTGTTCATCACTGCGAACCCGACGCTGTTCATGCCGATCCAGGCCTCCTTGAGCCCCCGGTCGGCGGCATTGAAGAGGGCCACATATGAGAAATCGCCGGACTTCCCCTCGACATACTCCACCTTGTTGTCCACTGCCGAGGTGTCGCGGTGTTTCCAGAGCATGGGGCGCCCGTATGGCGAAGCCTTCGCGCTGATGATGGCCGAAGTGCATCCAAGGGCGGAGGCGCAGCACATCGCCATACAACATAAGGCCGTCAAAATCCGTTTATTGAGTATCATATAAATCATTTTCAGCAGAATCGCGGGATTAAGCCCCCGCGCGGCTACAAAATTAATAAAAAATCCTGACATTATGGCAAATCTACCTCAAGACCCTTTCATGCTGCTGAGCGTAATCAACACGCGGCTGCGTGACGAATACCCTTCCCTCGATGCACTGTGCGAGAGCGAAGGCATAAGCCGCGAGGAGCTCACTCAGCGCTTAGGAGCCTCCGGATTTGAATACATGCCCGAGATCAACCAGTTCCGTTAAGGTCCTCATATCATAAAATCATGAGACAGATGATTCACCTCAGGAAAAAAATATGGCTGGCCGGGGTCCTGTGGGCTCTTGGCGCCGCAGCGCAGAATGTCACGGTCAATCCCGGACCCACCGGCACCTCCTTTCCCCGCAGGCTGGCCGAATGGATGCCGGGTGAGAAATGGTGTGACGACGAGAATTTCTTCATTTCGCGCGTCAGGCCTGCGCAGCGTTTCCGCAACGCCGCCACGCAGATTGATCCCGCGCTCGGGGAGGAAGCGGACAAGAACCTGATATTCTGGGTGCCCTTGGGCGATGAAACACATTCCGGCCATCCTGCCGGACGGTTTGACAGCGAGACCTTCACGCAGTGGAGCTACGTCACGCATTACGGCGTATGGAACGCCCCCCTGGCCGCCGTGCCGGCAGGTTTCATGGATGCNGCCCATCGCAACGGGGTCGGCGTTAGCGCCGTGGCGCCGGTACCTTTCGGAAACCTCACTCCCGAATGGGAGGAGGCCCTGCGTGCCATGACCGGAGCAGGTGCCGAAAAAATGGCCGCATGGCTCAATCGGTGCGGACTGGACGGCATAGGCTACAATTCGGAGTTTACCTGCGATCCGCAGGTGGTGGCCGAACTCGCTGCCTGGCACGGGGAGCTGCGCCGCCATATGGAGTCGCCCCTGAAGGAGATCATATGGTATGACGGCACATCGGAGGGGGGATACACGATGTTTGACTTCGGCCTGGGCAATCACAATGACGATATAATGGGCAATAGCGACGAACCGCGCTCGTGCCTGTTTTTCAACTATAACTGGAACTATCCCTCCACCCTTGAGAGGTCTGTGGCGAAAGCCCGCGAAATAGGACGGAGCCCGCTTGACCTGTATTGCGGAATCAATATGCAGGGGCGCGAGCCGCATGACCTCTCGCGCGGCCTGTGGTCGCTGCTCAAGGAGTATCCTCTGTCAATAGGGCTGTGGGGAGCGCATGGGGCCAACATGTTCTGGGAGAGCCGCGCGGAGAAGGGGAACGCCTCCTCATCGCGCATCAGAAACTACCTCTCGGGATTGGAGCGATGGTTCGCAGGGGGCACGCGCAATCCCATGACCGCCCGTTATGGCGCGGCGGACAACATAACCTATGGTGACGGCAACACAGACTTCCCCGGCATGTCGAGCATGATGACAGCGCGCAGCTCCCTTTCCTGGGATCTGGCGCAGCGCCCGTTCATCACCTCCTTCTGCCTGGGCAACGGGAGATTCTTCAATCTCGCGGGGGAGCGCTGCCATGACTCGGAGTGGTATGACATGGGGGCGCAGGACTACCTGCCGACATGGACGTGGTGGTGGGCCGGAGAATGGCTTGGCCGAGACCCGGAGGGCGTGCCCGCGGAGGGCCTCAGGGCTGAGTACGCGCATGATGACGCATGGACCGGGGGAAGCTCGGTGCGCATATCCGGCTCCGCCCCGGAGGAATGGCTTCACCTCTTCAAGACTAAGTTTGACATGGTGCAGGACGACTGCATCATTCTGCGTCTCAAGCATCTGTCGGGCCGGGGCAAAGTGTCGNTTGTCGTTGCCGCCGAAGGGANCGAAGNCAANCCTGAGGTCATCCCCCTTGACATCACGCCGGGGCGTGCTGACTGGCAGGAGTTCCGCATCACGGCGGATAATTACGAGGGCGGCTGCAACTTAGGCGGCAGAAGCCTGGCGATAGCGGGCCTGCTGTTTGAGGAGGCTGAGGACCTCGACCTCCGCCTGGGCTCTTTCGAGGTTTCCCGCCCGGGAGCTGTATGTAGTGCGCCTGCGGCCCCGGAGATAGAGAGGGCGGAGGTGGCGGCCGCAGGTCCGGAGGGGGCTGTCGGCAAACTTGTTTTCCAGATGCCCGATGAAGCAGCCAAGGGACAGTATAATATTGACCACGGCGTGTCGCATTTCAATCTCTATGCCCGCGCCCAGGGGGGCAGACCGCAGCTGAGAGGCACCACCACGCCGTGGGCTGCCTTGATGTGGAACATTCCCGGAGACTGGAGCGCAGAGGAGGCGCGCCTCGAATTAGGTGTGTCAGCCNTCGGTCTTGACGGAAAGTCTGAGTCTGCCATATCTTGGAGCGAGCCTCTCCCCACCGCCCCGGTATATGCCGAAGAGCCCCGCGAGGAGATTCCCGAATATGTCCTCCCCCGCGAATTTGGAGCCGCACCCGAAATAGTGTCACTGNCAGCCTCTGAGTCAGATGGAGGCGATATGATCACGCTGACAGCGGAAGTGGATGTTCCCCGCGCCGTAAGGTCACGAGCCGTCAGGACGGGCGCGAGCGGATTCGGATTCGCCTACGCAGACTCGCCGCTGCCTCAGGACGTGATGGCCCCTCACAGCGTCAGCTTCCGGTTCAGAGCTGATGCGCCCGCTGACGGGTCGGAGCGGTGCCTGGCGGTGTTGCGCGACCGCACCGAAGAATGGGCTGTGAACCATACGGGGACTTTCCGCCATCTNCTNGCNCCCGACGGGAGCACATCGCGCATAGTTCTCGCCGGCTCNGCCCTGGGCGATGTGGAGTATTATTATGACACTGAGACGCGCCTTCTACCGGGCCACTGGCATCATCTGACGTATACCTTCGACAGCGATGGCGAGGGGGGGATGAGGCTGATGTGGTTCCTTGACGGCAAACTGCAGGTACCTGTCAAACGTGTCAGAGGACGCCACACATACACCGATGGCGAGATACCATACGAGACGCGCATCAAGGAGTGGCGTCCCGGAAACGTCTTCGAGGTCGGCGGATATATGCACGGCGCAGTGCCTGCCGATGGCGCAGTGGCCTGCATGCGTGTGCATCCGTACCCGCTTGTGACTGAAGAGAGCGTGCTCGGATCAATGGCTGACCCCGGCCAAGACATGATGATGCTCCCCGTAGCCTACCGCGACAGCGGAACCGAGGGCAAAGGCGAACTGTATCATCCCGCTCCCGAATACACCTCCGGCCCTCCCGTGGACTTTGGCGAAGACTACCCTCTGCCCCTTGAAATATCATGGCAGGTCTTCGGCGGCTCTCTCGCAGCGAGCGGGGAAGAGGACACTGCGTCCGGAGTCAGGGTGACGGCGCAGGTAGTGCCCGACGGCTCGGGCAATTGCCGGGCAGTGCTGAACGCCCGAAATGACCTGGGCGCAGACAGCGAGGAGGCCGACATAGCGCGCTCCGGCGTGCAGGGCGTGGAGGAGACCGGGCTGCAGGCCTGGCCTAATCCCTTTGAGGACCGCATCCGGGTGCGCCTGCCCCATGAAGGGAAATGGACCGCTGTGCTGAGTGACAGCGCAGGGCGCAGAGTCATGGCCTGCACATTCCGGGCCGACACAGAGAGTGTGGTGACACTATATCCCGAAGTCTCACCCGGACTGTACTTTCTGACCCTTGCGGACGAAAGGGAAAACGTGCGCACCGCGCGCCTTATCCGCCGCTGACAGGGTCCCGTCTCATAAGCTTTTATTAAGACCCCGTTTCATAAACTTTTATGAGACGGGGCCTTAACGTGGTTTAGAACCTTTAAGCCGGAATGTTAAGGAATGTTGTAAGTGTTTAAACGCGTGTTAATGCGGAAACTAAACCGGCATGCGCCGCGTTTACAAGATACAAAAGCGAAAAACAAGAGAAAGCAAGAGACAAGAAAGCAATATGGATAAGTATTCAAGGTTTCGTGAGAAAGGTTGAATGCGGTTTTAANTTTNGTTAGATATAGTTNATAGTGGAATCGAGAGAGGGCCGTCGTGGAAGCGGCCCTCTTGTCGTATCCGGAGGTGTATAGTTTTGGTATGCATTATGTTGGAGATGTAAATAAATGGCCGTTTTGACACAGGGAGGATCGCTAACTTTGCACCCGGACACGTGAAAAAGTGTAACACGTGGTGTAACACCTTTGAAATTCTAAAAGTATGAATGAAATTAATCTCAATGAGGCTCTGGCGGACGCGGTGATGGACCGTCCGCTGGAGTTCCTAATCGGCTCGAGGCGGTTTTGCCTTTGGAGTCCCTCTTTGGGTGTGTCGCTGATGCTTGAGCGGCATATAGCCCTCCTCGGCATTGACCCTGAGCTCATGAACCGTCATCCCTCCGTCGAGGCCCTGCGCATAGTGAAAGAACAACGCAAGGAGGTATGCATGGTGCTTGCAATCGCTTCGTGCCGCTCTTACGCCAAGCTGTGCGACTCCCGGTTTTTGGATAGGCGTTCCCGCTATTTTGCCGCTCATCTTGACGATGACGAATTGGCCGGATTACTCATCTGGGTGCTTAGCCGCCCGAAGCCTGAAACTTTCATCTCCCTGTCGGGCATAGCCCGCGACCAGCAGGAGCAGGCTGAGATAGCGCGCGTCAAAGGGGCCGGAGGGCATACGCGCACATTCGGAGGCAAGACGATTTTCGGGTCGCTGATAGATATGGCTTGCCGGGTCTATGGCTGGACAAAGCAGCATGTGGTGTGGGGCATCGACCTCGTGAGCCTTCGCCTGATGTTATCGGATGCCATCAACTCCGTCTATCTCTCGGACGAGGAAGCGCGTAAATGCGGCATAGGCAAGGAGCCGGCCGAGAGCTACGGCATGGCCGTTTCAGACTTTGACAAGCTCAGAGCTCAGGACTGGAGTTAGACCCCTGAGACTTAAATATTTTATGAGACGGGGTCTTAGGTTGTAAAAAAATGGCAGTAGTAAAACAAGGATAGTGTCTAACTTTGCACCCGAAAACGAGAACAGCAAAACATNNTTGTATCANCNNTTATAACTAAAACGAATTATGAANAAACTTATNTGGGNGGCGTTTATCGCCGCCATCGCAAAGAAGAGTATCAACGGGACGGGCGCNTCAGCCACCGTCTCNTACGGCNACTTCAAGNGNTTTCCCGAGGCGGTGGAGGGTTCGCTGGNNCTTAACACCACCAAGGGAGAGAAGAAGGAGGCCAAGGTGGAGGGGGGAGGCGTAGAGGCTGTCAAGTATGGCAGGAACACCTACGCTCTTGAGGCGAGCTTCCGCCTGGGCGCTGACGCGAATGGTAAGCCGGTAGCCTTCCCATTCGGTGAGGACGAGAGAGACGGCGTGGTAGAGGGCGTGTATGCCTTGCGCGTGCAGCCCGAGGACAAGACGGCCGGCGGCTTGACTGTCATGGAGTGCATCATCTCCACCGAGGACACGTTCACCGCTGCCGACGGAGCTGTCAAGAAGGTGACTTTCGACTTCATCAAGCCCGAGCCTAAGGCCGATGGCACGCAGGAGCCGACTATCAACTGGGACCCGATCGCCGACATCATGGCCGCTCTCACTCCCAAGGCCTCCTGAGGCGGGTGCACACCCTACCGGAGCCGGAGACATTTCACCCTCTTGCGGGCATGCCCGCAAGAGGGTGAAATGTAATAGGCCTTCATGCCGATGATTATCTGTAAAGCTCTTTGAATTGGTCTCTTGTAAGTGTGAGGACATTGNTTGNCGCATCAAAAGANGAGTGAGTTTTTGCGAAGTCNGTGGCTTNATCATTTTTCGGACGGACTTGAATGGTGTCGGAAAGGCTGTTAAAACCGATATACTCCGCTTCGCCGAAAGGGAACTTGTAAATGCTCCCCGGTATCAGGGACGACACCAGCACTATAACCGGGTCGCTGTTGAGTTCCATTATTTTTTTAATGCCTTTTACGTCCTCGGTCATCTTCCATACTTTTACAAAAAGCATGATGCCCAATACTGCGAATATGAATTCGAAAATGAGAATTAATATTTCCATATGTTGTGATGATTTAAAAAATATTCTGATGCAGATTATATTGCGGAGATTGAGCGACACGGNCATAAGGCNCGTATGCTCAATAATCTTTTCCTATAAACTGTATTTGAGGCAAAATATTATAAATTTAAACTTACGTGGGGCGATTATCGCCGCCATNGCANANAAGAGCATCAACGGCACAGGGACCGCATTCGCCGTCTCCTGGGGCGACATCAAGCGTTTTCACCAAGCGGTGGAGGGGCCGTTATTCCTGAGCGCCACTCCCGATAGGATGGAGCGGAAGAAAGCTACGGCATGACCGTCCGGACTTTGATAAGCCCGGAGCTTAGGATAGGAGGTGAGGATAATCATACATTATTCCTGATTAATGTTTATGAGGATGGTATTAGTATCCTCCAGTATGAGACGTATAACTCCTTCTGCTTTCTTCCAATATTTCAGAAAAATAATTCCGTCACTGTCAACAGATACCGTGTCGGTGAGCGAATTATAAGTAACGTCTGGTTGTCCGTAGTCCTTTATGAGGTTTTCTGAGATTCTTTTCCAGATATTGGGGTAAAGATTTCCAAAAGAGGGCTTGATGATATCCAAGAAGATACCTGTTACTAAGTTATCTTGGTTTTCCGTGCGCAAAATTATTCTTGCATCCTCACCTGCAAATTTTCCCTCCAGGAAAAGAAAGTCCTCGGTTTGCACTACCGCCGGCTTCCCCTTATCAGGACCTTCTTGGATGGTCCCCATAAGACGGGTGAACCCTTTTTCGGCGAACTTGTCGGCTACTTCCTCCACATTCCCGCTCAACTCCACGCCCAAGAACTCGATGGCAAAGAGATTGAGACACACGGCCAGAAGGCCGGATAAGAGCAATAGTCTTTTCATATAAAATCCTTTAAACTGCAAATATAATAAAAATGTCTGAACTTCACTTCATAATCACCGCAGATAATGCAGATCTTATCAGTGCAATAGATGACATTATTGGCACTTGGCGATTTTTCGTACAGGAGATTCCGCGGCTGTTCAGGGTCGGCGGCTGTTCCAAGAGGTCCCGGAGGGACCCCCACAGCGTTATCCCCGGGTGTAACCCGGGGGCGTCAAGTACCTTACTTCCACTACCCCGGAGGGGTGGCACGTGTATCGCACGTGCCACCCCTCCGGGGTGGTGTTTCATGTAGTAGCGGGTACCCCGGGCGTTGCCCGGGGTTAACTCTGTGAGGCCCCTCCGGGGCCATTTGCCTGCCGAACAGTTATTTATAATTTTAACTGATGCACTGGAATTTCGGCTTTACCACATCAAGGCCGGTGTTCAGGATGCCTCTCGCTAAATATACACTAACGGCGGGAGCCTCTCCAAATCGAGGAGAACGGCGGGAGCCTTTACAATCGAGGAGAACCGCGGGAGCCTTTACAATCGAGGAAAATGGAGGGAGCCTTTACAATCGAGGAGAACGGCGGGAGCCTTTACAATCGAGGATAACGGCTGTAGCCTTTGTAAGGGTGCATGGCAAAAACCAAGGGAAAGTAAAAATATAGCAGTTGTGAAAAAAGGCCGGGTTGTAACTTTGCACCCGGTAACTTGAACAGTGTACCGGATTTTTGTATCACCCTTTAAAACTAAAACGAAATTATGAAGAAACTAACGTGGGGCGATTATCGCCGCCATTGCAAAAAAGAGCGTCAGCGGCACAGGGACCGCAGTCGCCGTCTCCTGGGGCGACTTCCAGCGTTTTCACTGGCCAGTGGAGGGGCCGCTTCCTCTGGACAATGCAGAGTGCGCCGAAAGAGCGGAAGGAAGTTGCGGTATGACCGTCTTGGACTTTGACAAGTTCAGCGGCTAGGACTGGAGTGGAAGTCTTTTATGAATATAAATATGGAGTTGTCCTCATCAAATTTAAGACAGATATTTCCATCCTTTTTCTCCCAATATTTTAGGAGAATTGTTCCAGAATTATTGATAGGCGACGCGTCTGTTAGCGCATTATAAGTGATATCAGGTTGGCCATAGTCCTTAATTAGCTGTTCGGATGCTTTTTCCCAAATACTTGGGTAAAGATTTTCAAAAGAGGACTTGGAAATTCTCATGCTAACTTTTGTAACTAACCCGTCGCGGTTTTCAGTGTGTAGTATGGTTTTAGTATTTCCACCTGCAAATTTCCCCTCGAGGATAAGAAACTCCTCGGTTTGCACTACCGCAGGCTTCCCCTTATCTGGCCCTTCCTGGATGGTCCCCATTACACGGGTGAACCCTTTNTCNGCNAACTTGTCGGCNACNTCCTCCACATTCCCGCTCAACTCCACGCCNAAGAACTCGATGGCAAAGAGATTGAGACACACGGCCAGAAGGCCGGATAAGAGCAATAGTCTTTTCATATAAAATCCTTTAAACTGCAAATATAATAAAAATGTCTGAACTTCACTTCATAATCACCGCAGATAATGCAGATTTCATTAGCGCAATCAATGAAATCAAGGCCGATGTGCAGGATGCGTCCCGCCAAATAAAAGATAACGGCGGGGACATAGACAAATTCATATCCAAAATCAAATCCGGAGTAAATTCACTCTGGAAAGAGGTCGATTTCAAGGATGTCGCCCGGCAAGTGATAGCGGCACGAGGGGAAGTCCAGCAATTGGAACTGAACCTTACCGCCATGCTCGGTTCAGCCGGGGAGGCGGACGCGCTGATGAGCAGGCTTATGCACACAGCCGCGACAACTCCGCTTGACCTTCAGAGCCTGGGCACCGGAGCCAAGACTCTCATGGCTTACGGCATAGAGACGGAGGAAGTCAATGGTGTCCTGATTCAGTTGGGCAATATAGCCTCTGGCCTCGGCATACCCTTTGAGGAGCTTGCGCGCCTCTACGGTGAAACCANTTCAAAAGAGCATATTTTCATGGANGNTTTNNAGCNATTCCGGANTCAAGGCATTNCNATTGTGGCTGAACNCGCNAAACAAANGGGAGTGACAAGTGAGGAGGTGGAGAAGTTAGCANCCGCTGGAAATGTGAGTGCTGATGAGTTCAAGACCGCCATCTCGTCCATGACTGCCGAGGGCTCGCAGTTCGGCGGCATGATGGAAGCACAGCGCGAGACCATCAATGGCAAAATAGCCATCATAGAGGATGCCGTGAATAGGATGTTTAATGAAATCGGCGAATCTTCCGAGGGCCTGATCAACCTCACCCTTGACACCACAGGAAAGATTGTGGAGAATTGGCAGAGCGTTCTGTTAGTGCTTGCCGATGTGGCGGCAGCCTATGGCGCACAGAAAGCCTGGGCCGTAATGGAAACGGGCTTCAACAATGCTGCGACCAACTTTGCTTACGATACCGAGATAGCCGGTTTGCAGGCTCTTCTGCCTTTGAAGGCGGCTGAGCAGCAGACCGCGCTCCAGCAGGCCGTGGCTGAGGGGAGGCTGACACAAGCCAAGGCAGAGCAGGTGCTTGCGTTGCGTGCCGAAGCCGAGGCATACATGGAAACCTTGGCCGCCAAGGTGGCTGAGGCTCGTCAAGCTGAGATAGCCGCGCAAGCGAATCTTACCGCTGCCTATCAGGAGAAAGAGATTGCTGACAAGTTTGTGGAGAGTTGCGAGGAAAAGATAGACGCTCTCTATGACCTTGGTGACACCATAGGACTCGAGGCAGCTGAGGAGGAGTTAGCAATGGCAAAGACCATGCAGGCCGAGGCCGTAGATACCTTGGCCTCAGCCTCCAAGGAGGCCAAGGCTGCGTCCTCAGCTCATGTGGCCGCGCAGCAGGAGTTGGAGAACGTCACCACAGGTGTCAACACCGCGCAGACGGCCGGCAACACTGCGGCCACCGGGATACTCACCATCGCGAAAGAGAAACTCGCTCTAGCCGTAGCGAAGGTCAATGATGTGATGAAAGCTAACGCGCCGGCCCTTTTGGCGGCATCAGTTATTGCACTTTCTTATGCCATCTATAAGCTTGCAACTGAGGAGACCGTCTTGGAAGCCTCCCAAAGAAGACTGAATGAAAGTTATCGAAAAGCGGAGTCTGCGGCCTCGGGTGAAGCAATCCAGGTAAAGGCCCTTTTCGATCGTCTCAGACAGGCTAAGGAGGGTTCAGAGGAGTATGATAAGATAAAAAAGACCATTTATTCCAAGTACGGTGATATTCTAAACAAGATAGGTGGTGAAAAGGACGCGCTTCATGACTTGGCGCGTGCATATGGTCTTGTAACGGAAGAAATACGGAATAAGGCAAAAGCACAGGCTCTTGATGCGTACTTGGAAACAGAAAGTCAGAAATACCTGAAGATAAGAACCCTGCATTATGACCTTATTTATGAACAATTCAAGAATAAAAAGGGTGAAAAATGGGCCGACGCTCATGCTCAGGATATCAATGATGTTTTTGATGGGAAGAAGGTCTGGAACAAAAACTTCCTTATGCAGTTTGNTCAGGAAGTCGAAGTTGGAGGAGGGGATACACGCNGTAAAAANCACGTGATTAATATNGTCACACAAGCCACGCAGGGTGCAAAACAAGCTTATGCCGATTATGCGGAGGATGTTGATAGGGCTTATAATCGTTTTGGAATTAGCCGGGATGCAAAGAATGGCAGTTCAAACACTCCCGAAATCACCCTCCAGCAGGCCTACTCCCATTCGAAGAAGGATTATGAGGAAGCTCTTGCGCGAGTGGCCAAGATGAATAAGGAGCGCGCCTCTTTCACTGTCAAGGAGTACGAGGCTGCCACTGAGGACCTCAAAGCCAAGAAGGAGGCCTTCGAGAAACTCGGGGGCGAGACCAAGTCCGGGATATCCTCCGGCCCCACCGCCGCGCAGATCGACGCCAAGGAGGAGAGTGCCGCGGCGAAACTGTCCGATATAATCCGCAAGCAGGCAGTGGAGCGTCTCCGCATCGAGAAGGATTACGAGACGCGCCGTTGGCAATCCCGCATCGACCTCATGGACGAGGGAGAGGCAAAGGTCCTCGAGCAGATGAATCTCAACTACGACCGCCAGCTCACCGAACTCAAGCGTCAGGAAGAAGCAGAAGTGGAGGCCGAGATGCAGAGGCAAATGGCGGAGTTCAATGCCCGGCAGGAGGTGCTGGCCGCAGCTGATACGAAATATACCAAGAGGACTTTCAGCGATTCTGACATTGACCGGAGCGAGTTTGACAAGATCGAGGAGCGTTACAAGGCTCTCTTCGGCGATTTGAAGTCAGCTCAGGAGAAGGCTGAGGCCGACAGGCTCGAAGCATCCAAGGAGGCGATGGATGCGTACCTGAAGGAGTTCGGAAACTATCAGCAGAAACGCATGGCCATTGGAGCCGAGTACGAAAAGAAGATTTCCGAAGCTCGTAATGATGGTGAGCGCATGATGCTCATTGCCAACCGTAATAAGGCTCTGTCGGACCTTGACTATGGCGAATGGGTTGACACCGGCACAATTGCCCTTGCATTCGGGGACATATCCAAATTGTCAGAAAAGACCGTAAGCCGGCTAATCTCCGACATGGAGAAATACCGTGACAAGGTAATCGCCACTTTTGACCCCGACAAGATACAGAAATACGAGGAAGCACTTGCTTCGCTTAGAAAAACACAATCCGACAACTCATTCGGCATATTCTCATCTGTACTTCCCGATTACTTTAAGGAGCGCAAATCCACTGCCAACCGCATGGATATTGCCGGGAAGGACGTCAATGCCCTTTATGAAAAACGGGCCGAAATTTATAACCGCATCATTACTCTCCATAACAAAATAAATGAAGGAGAAGCAAAGGGTGAGGATGTATCTGCATTTAAGGCACAACTCTTGGAAACTGAAGTTGAACTTGATGCAAACAGTAATTCGGTAAGTAAAGCCCATGATGCGTTCAGGCTGCTTCAAGAGGAATGGAACGCGTTGGACACACCCCAAGCCAAATTCGAGGCTCTCTGCGGAGTGATAGGAAATGTGTCTGATCTTGTGGGAGATTTGGCAAATCAGGCGGCCGGAATGTGTGAGGCTCTCGGCGCAGAAGGACTTGGCGAGGCTCTGGGCTATCTCGGCGATGCCATGAACAGCGTGAATAATATCGCTTCGGGCTTTGCCAAAGGGGGACTCGTCGGAGGAATCGCGGCTGTCGCAGGCGAAGTCATGGGATGGATTGGTAAAATCTTTACAGCAGGAGACAATCGTAAGCAGAAGGAGATTGAGCGGCTCCAGGAGCAGATTGACGCTCTTGACCAGTCGTACGACCGCCTGGGGAAGGCCCTTGACAAGGCTTACTCCACCGATGCAAGCGACCTCATCGACCAGCAGAACACCCTCCTTGAGCAGCAGCAGGCCCTTATCCGCCAGCAGATGGAGGAGGAGGAAGCCAAAAAGAAGACCGATGATGAGAAGATGAAGAAGTATCGCGAGCAGCTCGACGATATCAGCGACATCATATCCGACAACAAGCAGAAGGCCAAGGAGGCTATAATCGGAGAGGATCTGAAATCTGCCATCAGTGATTTTGCCTCCCTCTATGCCGAGGCATGGGATGACGGCACGGACGCTGCGCAGAAATCCATGGCAGCTGTGCGCGACATCATATCCTCGGCTCTGACGGAGATGCTGAAGAAAAATATTCAGCCTGCCGCGGAGGGGTTCTATGACATGCTCGCCAATGCCATGGCCGACGGGATTCTGACAGATGCCGAGCTTGATGCTTTGGATGCGTTAAAAAGGCAGATTGATGCTATGGCTGCCTCTTCGGAGGAGCAGTACAAGCTGANTCAGGAACGTTACCGCGACCTTGACGAACTNAAGGAGGAGCTCACCCATGTCAGTTTCGATTCGGTGCGCGACAGNTTCAAGAGNAAGCTCGCCGACATGTCAGCCTCCGCAAAGGATTTCAGCGATGATTTTTCCGATATGCTCCGGGACGCCCTCATTGAAGGGCTNATGNATGAGAAATACGACCTGATGCTCAGAGAGNGNTATGATGAGTTNGCCGAGNCGATGCGCGACAAGANCCTGACAGACTCGGAGCGCGATGCCCTGCGGCAGCAATATGACAGCATAGTGCAGCAGGGGATAGCGGACCGGGAGACCATTAATTCTATTGTCGGAGGAGGGGCCTATTCGCAAGAGGCCACCTCCGGCGGATGGCAGGCGATGGGTCAGGACACGGCAGACCAGCTCAACGGACGCTTCACAGCACTCACGGAGCTGAACGCCATCAACAATTCCCTGGTCGCCGAAGGCAATGTGATCGGCGCGCAGATTCTTGACACGCTCCGGAGCTTCTCCACGCTGTCTATGGTGACCGACGCGGAGAATCCGGCACTGCGCGAGATACGCGACATGATGTTTCTCTCTACAGGGCATTTGGAGGACATAGCGAAGCATTCCAAGCAGCTCGTCACAATCAACTCAGGCATTGAGAGGCTAAATAACTTAATCAACCAGCGTTTATGAAAACAATCAACGAAATCAAGAAATCGGCTCTCGCCTTGGGAGCCTGCGGCAGGATAAGCCGTGTGAGCAGCATCAGCGAGGCGTCGTCCCTGCTCATGACTCCGCAGGGGAGGGAGTTCGCGCTCAAGACCGGATACCCGGATATTGACACATGGAGAAGCGTTTCCGGCTCTGCGGAGATGTCCGGGGCGCTTATTGACTGCGGCAAGACAAAGGTGAGGGACTGCGACTTCATAGCCGCGGGGGAGAGCATTGTCGAGGCCTCCTTCCGGAGCCGCAGGCAGCTCTATCATATTTTGGCCATGCATGGTGCGGAGGTNAGNNTAGNGGCNNGNAACTACGCCGTGGTGAACGTCACCGCCATCAATGCAAGGGTGATAGTGACCGATGACGGCACAGCCATAGTGAACGTGGAGATGAGAGGAGGTGGCCGATGAGCAATGCACGCCTTATCATCAACGGCAAAGATGCCCGGCAGGAGTGGGGAGTGCTGACGACTCAGAACACCCTCAGCGCCCTGCTCGCGCCTCCGGCCATGAAGGAGCGTCCCTCCTTCTGCTCGCGCCTTGAGCATGGCTCGCGCATAGACAACTCAGACCCTAAGATGGCGCAGCGGGACCTGAGCCTGGAAATCCAGATGACAGCGCGGTCAGCTGAAGAGTTCTACGTCCGCCACGCTGCCTTCTGCTCGGAGCTGATGAAAGGCCGGCTCGACCTCTCGACCACCGAGAGGCCGGACGTAGTGTACCACCTGATCTATGACTCATGCACACAATANACGCAGTTCTGCCGAGGCATAGCCACTCTCGCACTGAAATGCACAGAACCCAACCCTGAAGACCGAAAACCCCATGACTGAACAAAAGTATGACATACTCGGCCCTGACGGAGCCTTGATAAGAGAGCACGTCCTTTCTGAGGAATGCACGCGCAAGTTCTCGCTCATGAACGAGGACAGCATCACCCTGCGCTTTTCCACGCGTGAGGCCATGAGATTTCCGGTAGGATCCTCAGTGTCTGCCGAAGTGGCGCCCGGACAGCCTCAAGTGGATTTCTATATAACACGGGAGCAGTGCGGCAACTGGAACGACGCCACAGGCGTATGGGAATACGAGCTGAAATTCGATGCCTATTACATGCTATGGGCCAACAAGATTTTACGCTATGTCATTCCCGGCATTGACTCGGCGAAGGAGACCTCCTTCACGCTGACCGCCACGATTGATGCACATGCGCAGGTCATCCTCAACTGCCTTGACTTCCTTGGCGTGAAATATGACGGCTCGCCTTTCAGAGCAGACACTTCCGACACATCCCTTTCAAGCGAAGCGAAACTTGTGAGGTATGAGAACCTCTCCGTGCTCTCCGGGATTCAGGCTATCGCCGAGGCCTTCGGTTGCGAGTGGTGGGTGACGGGCAATGCCATCTGTTTCGGCAGACTCGCGAACAGCGGCCCTGAGCACGTCTTCGAGGCGGGGATAAACACTTCTGCCATATCATTCTCCAACGCAAAATCTGAGGCTCCTAACAGACTGTATGTATATGGTTCTGAGCGGAACCTGCCTTCAAATTACCGTAAGACGGACGGTGAGGATACAATAGGAGGGCTGGTGGCCCGCAGACTGATGCTTCCCGCAGGCATACCATATCTCCAGACCAGGGAAGATATTCCCGAAGCGGAGATAGTGGAGGAAGTCGTGGTATTGGATAGCGTCTATCCACGTACGGAACTGACCATAACGGAGCCTCCCGAAACCTATACCTCCAACGGAGAGGTCGAGGAGGGGAACACGACCACGGAGACATATTACCGTGTGAGATACGGAAGTAAGTTTCATTTCTCGGAGGCGTATGTGCTTCCGGGCGAGGAACTGCGCATAGTGTTCAAGTCGGGATTTCTGAACGGCCTGGACTTCGGGGTTAAGTTCAACCCCAAAGGGCTGAACGAGAAGAATGCAGACGGCTCGTGGAATGAGGAGGCTCAGATGATAGAGATTGTGGCCAACGGGGACTACGGACGGAAACTGCCCGACACCGTACTGAAGCCGCAAAAAGATGACGAGTTTATCCTCTACGGCTGGGATGCCACAAAGATGGAGGAACTCGGGCTCATTGCCAAAGCGGAGCAGGAACTTCTTGAAGAGGGGCGGAAAGTCCTGGAAGAATACTCCAAAGACTTGAGCGCCTGCACCTGCCCGATGGCATGGGACTACATGAAGCCCCTCATAAGCAGGGGCGCNCAGCCTAAGCCCGGCGACCCGGTCACGATTATCGACACCCCCCATTTCGGAAAGGAGGGGCGCAAGAGCAGAATCATCGGCTTTGAATATAAACTCGATAAGCCATATGCCGGGTGCACGTACACCTGCGGCGAAAATGTATCGATCAAACGTCTGGACAGCATCGAGAAAAAGATTGAAGGGCTCGCCAAGTCGGGCACGAAAATGCAGATGCGGAACTCTCTCGACTTTCTGAGCAAGCGCTACTCGGACCGCACACCTTACAAATTGAAGGCTGATCAAGGCTTCGAGGCGGGGGCGTTTGTCTCCGGCTTTGCCGGGGCAGGCATTGACGGGGCGGGTAACGGCGAGTTTGAGAGCATCGTGTCGCGCTCGTGGCTAAAGGTNCAGGAGCTCATCTACAACCGNCTCAANGCCCTNGAGGGGGACACCTCCTTCGCAGACGTGGGCACCATCGAGCATCTGACCGCCAACGCCGACGGCACTCTGAGTGCCGTGATGCGCAAGCGCTGGGAGGGGGATTTCACGGCCTTCCAGCCCGGGGACGTGGTCTACGGATACGTCAACAATCTCAATTCGGCCTCCTCCAAGGAGTACTATAAGTCCTGGGCATGGGTCAAGAGCGTCGACCGCGCGGCCAACTCCCTCAGGCTCGCGCTGTATCCGGGGACCGA
>WFLX010011877.1_pt1 | contig 37936 bp, 35 predicted proteins | sample 4967041 | NCBI WGS metagenome assembly WFLX01 (sample SAMN12857096, study PRJNA449069) | gut metagenome | isolation source: stool from male and female vole | host: Microtus ochrogaster | place: USA:Florida | collected 2017
GGTTGGAATGCAGCCAACGTGCGCAGCAGGGTTGACTTGCCCGAACCGTTTGGTCCTAACAAACATGTCATCTCACCGCTTTCCAGCGTTGCGTTCAGTCCTGTGGCAATAGTTTTCTTGCCTTTCTTTGTTACATACCCCGTTGTGAGGTTCTTCAGTTCAATAGATATACTCATAACGCTGACAAAGGTACAACTTTTTTAATTCACATTATATAATCCTAATTGGCTAAACGCTGAAAAAAGTTCATAATGGGCTATTCGAGAGGTTTTTGAGGGGTGGGTGGCATTTATTTTACAGAAAAATTTGGATGGTGTTGCTTTTATGCCGATATTNGCAAAAACAAAACAAACTAACCTCTTGATACCAAAACATGGAGAAAAAGAATTATTGTGTGATATTGGCTGGTGGACAGGGCACGCGCCTGTGGCCCATGAGCCGCGAGCGGAAACCTAAGCAATTCATTGATGTGCTGGGTATAGGCAAGTCGCTTTTGCAGATGACTTACGAACGCTTTGCCAGTTTCATTGATACCGACAATATAATCATCGTCACCAACGAAGCCTATCGTCAGCTGGTGGTCGAGCAAATCCCAGGCGTGAAGTATGAGAACGTGCTGATGGAACCCATGCGGCGCAACACTGTTCCTGCCGTCACTTGGGCTGCTCTTGAAGTGAAGCGTCGTTGCCCTGACGGAAGGCTCATCGTGAGTCCCTCCGACCAAAACATCATCGATTGTGATGCTTTCCGCGTTGATGTACTTCGTGGTCTCGATTATGTGGGCAATCGCCCAGCCCTCCTCACCATGGGGGCAAAGCCCTGTCGTCCCGAAGTGTCATACGGCTACATCCAGATAGGCGATGCCATCGAGGGTCAGGAGCACGTCTATCGGGTTCGGAGTTTCACGGAGAAGCCAGCCAACGAGTTTGCAAAAATCTTTTATGAAAGCGGTGAGTTCCTTTGGAATACAGGCATCTTCCTCTCGAATGCCGACACCTTCCTTGATGCCGTGAAAGATGTCAGCAACGAGTTCTCTGGCATTGTGCAACAAGTGATGGAAGCCTACCGCGGCGGTGAGTTCTTCTCCGACCTCCTTCTCGAACTCTTCACTAAATGTCCCAACATGAGCCTTGAACAGAGTGTGTTGGAGAAAGTTGACAATGTCGATGTAATGCTCTGCCACTTCGGTTGGTCAGACCTCGGCACATGGTCTGCCGTCCATGACGCTCTGCCTCAGTCCGATATGGGCAATGTCGTCATTGACTCCAAGTCCCTTCTCTACGACTGCAAGGATTGCATCATCAAGCTTCCCAATGGTCATGTAGCTGTGGTGCAGGGGCTTGAAGACTACGTTGTGGTCGAGGAGGGCAATGTGCTCGTCATTTGCAAGAAAGACGACCAAAAGAACATCCGCAAATTCGTCAACGACGCACAGCTCAACCTCGGCGAGGAGTTTGTGTGAGGAGTTATAGCAGTTTCAGCACATTCTCCTCGAGGCTTCCCTTCATGAAGTCGCTGCGCACCACAATCTCGTTGTTCCTGTTTACAAGGAAGAACGTAGGCAAGTTCCTCACGTTATAGATGTTCGTAGTCGTGCCGTCCGTCTCGTGTACACACACCCATGGCAGGTTCTCGCATGCAAACTTCCAAAAGTGAAGGTCCTCGTCCAGCGAAATCTGATATATCTCGAATCCCTGTTCATGATACTTCTCGTGGAGCGAGCGCATCAGTCGTGTGCGTTCAGCCGACTCTTTCGCACCATACATGGTGAAGTCTATCATCACTACCTTTCCTTTCAGAGTCTTAATGCTCTGTAAGTGGCTGTTGATGTCTGGCAGGTTAATGTCGATGATGCCCGTCTCCGACACCTTCTCGCCGTCCACTTCCAATGTCTGTTGCTGTGGTGCAGCCGTGTTGTCCATGCCCTTGATAGCCATGTTGCAGAGCTGCTTGGTGCGTGGCGCATCAGGATACATCCCGTCCCATGCCGTAGCCACAGCCGCATAGCACCTCACGTCGTCCCGGTTAGTCAGTGGGTTATACAGTTGGAACGTGCCTTCTTGGTCGGTGATGCTTTGGCACACAGCGAAATATGCCACTGCCAACAGCGGATTCCCTACGATGTAGTTGCGCTTTATCTGTTCCTTATAGGTAGTCAAGATGCTCTCCAAACTATCACGTTGGTCGCCAGGCAGCATGTCCCTGTTGCGCTCTATGGCAACCAATCGTGCCTGCACATCCTGCTGCATACGGCTGATGTCCCTGATTTTCCGACTGCTTTCATTGCCCTCGATGGTGTAGTCGCGTTCCATCGTGGGCAGTTTTGCCTTCACCGTGATGGTCTCCGTGCTGTCCACCGCGAAGTGTATCACATGCTTGCCTGCCACTAACGCATAGAACTCAGGGGCTTCCGTTGGAGCCTTTACTTTAAAAGTGAATGTTCCATCCTCTTTCAGTCTCACAGAGTCCAGTCGCTGCACACCTTCCAATGCATTCTGTACCAGATATAGCATGGAGTCCTTTGCGTCCTCGATTGTTCCCTCCACACGGAACTGCTCGCCATTTCCGCATGCTGTCATTATCAGCGCGGCCAGTGCCATCTTTATCCAAGGTGTTTTCATNCTTTGGTTGATATGTTATTGGGTTGGGCGACANAGGTACAACTTTTTTAATTGATATTGATAATGAACAATGAATAATNGATGTTGGGCACTGGGCAATAGGCATTGCAGGCGGAAGTTGGATGGTGCTTCTNCTGCGNGAGTGAANACGCAAGCCGNTGGTTGACATGGATGGANACGCTATGCCATGCTTGGTCCCCACCGTGCGTGAAATAATATGCGCNGGGTGCGNGATTAGAGGTGCGCAGNGTGCGNNTGTAAGTCATGGCANGGTTTCTGTTANCTCATGTAGACGGTGTGTCCTATAAGTCGTAGCTGATGCCTGCTTTCCATTCGTGGCTCTTGGCGGTGAGGGAAGGATAGTGCTGATACCTGCCGTGACGGAGGTTGAACTCGTGCATGAGGTGGAATTGGGCGTTGGGGGTGATGTGGACATTGAAGTGGAGACGATTGCGGAGCACGCTTTGCTGCCCTTGGTCGCCCCATGCAGTGCCGCCTTCTTCGATTTGCTCCCTGTAGCGCACGGGGTCTTCGTGGTAGCTTTGGAGTTTGGCGCGGTCAATTCCTCGTATGATGAAGAGGTGCATGAAGTAGAAGTCGTTGCCGAAGGAGAGGTGGCGGTTGTGGAACAGCTCGAACTTGTGTTGCACGGAGAATCCTGTGCCGAAGTTGTAGCGGCGCAGTGGATAATAGTCGGCGGCGCATCCGCCGAGGGGAACTGCTGAGAGCATCAGGTCGTGGTGGAGGCTGACAGCTGAACCGTGGCGTTCGGCATGGAAGCCTGCACCGAAGCTGGCTGCTTCGGAGATGAGGGAGAGATTGCCTGGGGCTTGGCTGTCGGAGGTGCTGTAGTGGTCGATGAGACGGATGTTCTGATAGAAGCCGATGTCGAGTTTCCACTCGTGGGGCAGTTGTCGCTGGATGGAGCCGATGCGACCGCGCAGGTCGAGTTCGCCTACGGTGGGGTTGTTGGAGGTGAGGTTGACAAGGGCGTAGAGGTCGAAGTAGTCAAAGGCGCGCGTGGCTTTGCCAAGTTCGAGGTTGTTGTAGTGGTTGCCGTAGGTGAAGTGGAAGTCGAGATAGGGGATGTGTTGCTTGTAGCGTTGCTGGGTGTTGTGATGGATGGCTCCCACATCGTAGATGAAACGGTCGCCTGCTCCCACTTGGAAACTGTATGGTTCGGGGGCTTCCTTCTTGCCAGCGTTGAAGCGGTTGACGTGGAACATCTCGCCCGAAAACATACGGTGGATGCCTCGCACGGGGTTGAGGGCTGTGCCGATGATTTCGCGCACGACGCGGCGGAAGCCTGTCTGGGTGTTGTCGAAGAAGATGTCGGATGTACGATGGGTAATCTCACCGATGGCTGCTCCTCCGATGCCCGTGGAGAGGAGGTCGTTGATGGCTGGACGGTTGGTCTCGCAGAAGAGTTCCCATGTGAGCGAGCCGACGACGGGGTAGAGAAGCGACACACCATAAGACAGCCCATGCTCGCGCGCTGCGTTGTAGAACATGCCGCCATGGTAGGGATGCGAGAACTGGTTGCCAGAGTAGCTGTCGTTGTCCCACACCCACCCGTTGGTGAGGTGGTCTTGGATGACTCCCTTGCTGATGCGCGCCCACGAGCGGTGTGTTACGAAGTAGTCCCAGCTGAGCACCAGCGCATTGATGGCGAGGTCTTCGGTGAGCGCTTGTAGAGCAGGGGATTTGAACGTGGGCGGATGGTAGGTGGTGTCTCGACCGAAAATGTGGAATGGACAGGTGGGTGGTGTGAGTGTATCGGGGTGCTGCAGATGGATGCGGACACCAGTGATGGAGTCGTGCCAAATGGAGTCGGGTTGGGCGGCTCGGAGCTGGTGGCAGATGCCGAGGCTGAGTGTCAGCAGGAGAATCTTTGATACGTAACGAAACATAAATGTTGAGAATTTTGGAACAAAGGTATAAAAAAATGTAGGCAGGAAGTTGGGAGTTAGGGAGTTTTTCTTACCTTTGTGGGCAAATAGAACGATGATGGCGAAAGATAAGATAATGTATGTGTGTAGCGCATGTGGGTACGACAGCCCGAAGTGGATAGGCAAGTGCCCTGCCTGTGGCGAGTGGAATACGTTCTCAGAATATAGGGTGGGAAAGAAGGCGCAGTCGAAGGCTGCATCCGACTTTGGAGCGTCTTTGAAGTCGAGTCCCATCTCAATGTCGAAGATTGAGACGGAGGATGAACCGCGCATCAACATGCTGGATGGTGAACTGAATCGTGTGTTGGGCGGTGGGCTGGTGCCTGGCAGCATGACGCTGTTGGGTGGCGAGCCTGGTATTGGAAAATCGACGCTTGTCTTGCAGACGGTGCTGCGTCTGAAGGGACAGAAGGTGCTGTATGTGAGCGGTGAGGAAAGTGCGCGGCAGTTGAAGTTGAGGGCTGACAGGATTGTGGATGGCGAGGAGGACATTGCCGATGTGCAGGTGGTGTGCGAGGCGATGATAGAGACGGTGTTTGAGCACGTCAAGGCTGTGCAGCCTGACCTCTTGGTGATAGACTCGATTCAGACGATGGCCACGGAGACGGTGGAGTCGTCGCCTGGCAGCGTGACGCAGATTCGTGAGTGTGCGGCAATGCTGTTGAAGTTTGCGAAAGAGTCCAACACGCCTGTCATCGTGATTGGTCACATCACAAAAGAGGGCACGATAGCTGGACCTAAGATTTTGGAGCACATGGTCGATACGGTGTTGCAGTTTGAGGGCGACCAGCACTATATGTACCGCATTGTACGCGCTATCAAAAATCGTTTCGGCTCTACGGCGGAGCTGGGCATTTACGAAATGGTACACAATGGTTTACGTCCTGTGGAGAACCCGTCGGAGTTGTTGCTGAGTGATGTGAAGGAGGGCGAGGAACTGAGTGGTGTGGCTGTGGCTTGTTCCATAGAAGGGGTGCGTCCGCTGCTGATAGAGACACAGGCGTTGGTGAGCACTGCGGCATACGGTACGCCGCAGCGTTCGGCTACGGGATTTGACTTGCGGCGACTGAATATGCTCCTTGCCGTGCTGGAGAAGCGGGTGGGTTTCAAGTTGCCCCAGCGTGATGTGTTCCTGAACATTGCGGGTGGCATCCGTGTGACTGACCCTGCCATCGACCTGAGTGTGATTGCGGCTGTCTTGTCGAGCAATGTGGATACGGGCATTCCGAGGGACATCTGCTTTGCTGGCGAGGTGGGATTGAGTGGCGAGGTACGTCCTGTGAGCCGTATCGTACAGCGCATTGCAGAGGCGGACAAGTTGGGATTCCGCAAGATGATTGTGCCCCGTGCTAATATGAATGGGCTTGACACGGGAAAGTTCAAGATTGAAGTAGTTCCTGTGCGTAAGGTGGAGGAGGCTTTACGAGAATTGTTTGGGTAGTGCTTGCTGTATCCGCTTGTTTGTGCATGGTGTAATTAACTATGGATGTGCTGCTTGCGAATGTTTGGAAAAAAGATGTGCAAAAAACGCTTTGTACATTCAACTTTTTTCTGTAATTTTGCACTCGAAAATCAAGTCTGTGTGCTTGATGCCAGTCTGTGCGCTTGGCGAAACTTGAAAACTACGTAAGGATTCTAAAACTCAAACTCATGTCGGTGGTAAAGACAAGGGCGCTCTTGGTGGATGTGGCTCGCCAGCTTTTTGCAAAGAATGGTTTTGAAGACACATCGATGAACGATATCGCGGTTGCCGCGAATCGTGGACGACGTACCCTTTATACTTATTTCAACAGCAAGGAGGAAATCTATCTGGCGGTCATCCAGACGGAGTTGGAACGCCTGTATGGGCGCATGGAGGAAGTGGCTCGTCGCAACATTTCGCCGGAGGAGAAAATGGTGCAGCTGATTTTTGCCCATTTGGAGGTGATGAAGGAGGCGGTGTATCGCAATGGAAACTTGCGTGCTGAGTTTTTCCGCGATGTGTGGAAGGTGGAGTCGGTGCGCAAGACGTTTGACAAGAACGAAATCAACCTCTTCCGCCGCATCATGAATGAAGGCATTGACAAGGGGGTGTTCGACATCCGCAATGTTCGTCTTTCGTCTGAAATCATGCACTACTGCTTGAAAGGCTGCGAGGTGCCCTACATCTATGGACGCTATGCGGCGCAGAATGCGGAGGAACTGTATCCTTATGTCAGGAATATGGTGTTCCGCCACTTTGGCAGGAACTTGAAATATAGCAACTATTGACCAGCTCGTATGCTGGGCGATGTGCGCGAGATAAAGAATTTATTCAATTTAAAACTCAAAAATCATGGGACTTTTAACAGGTAAGACAGCGATTGTAACAGGCGCTGCACGCGGCATCGGTAAGGCTGTCGCTCTGAAGTTTGCACAGGAAGGTGCTAACATCGCATTCACGGATTTGGTGTTGAACGACGACATGGCTGCTGGTCTTGAGGCAACGCGCAAGGAGATTGAGGCACTGGGTGTGACTTGTCGTGCTTATGCTGGCAATGCTGCCGACTTTGCTGAGACTGAGGCTGTGGTGAAGAAGATTCACGAGGACTTCGGCTCTATCGACATCTTGGTGAACAATGCTGGTATTACGAAGGACGGTCTGATGCTCCGTATGACTGAGCAGCAGTGGGATGCTGTGTTGAATGTCAATTTGAAGTCGGCTTTCAACTTCATCCACGCTTGTGCTCCTATCATGCTCCGTCAGCGTGGCGGCTCTATCATCAATATGTCGTCAGTGGTGGGTGTTCACGGCAACGCAGGTCAGTGCAACTACTCTGCTTCTAAGGCTGGTATGATTGGTTTAGCTAAGTCTATCGCTCAGGAACTCGGTCCTAAGGGCGTTCGTGCCAACGCTGTGGCTCCTGGCTTCATCGAGACTGCTATGACAGCGCAGCTCCCTGAGGAAGTCCGTGCTGATTGGATGAAGAAGATTCCACTCCGCCGTGGTGGTCAGGTCGAGGACATCGCCAACGTCTGCCTCTTCCTTGCTTCTGACATGTCCAGCTATGTGTCTGGTCAGGTCATCCAGATTGACGGCGGCATGAATATGTAAAAAGCTTTTTATTAGGAATCAGGAGTAAGGGGCTTCCCTCCATGGCATGAAACCTGAGCGGCACTCGCTGCATGGCAATGTTTGACTCCTGATTCCTAATTTCTATTTTATGACAGTAATTTACGAGGACAATCACATCATCATTGTTTCCAAAACGACTGGTGAGATTGTGCAGGGCGACAAGACGGGCGACAAACCGCTCAGTGAAGTTGTGAAGCAGTACATCAAGGAAGCGTATGCCAAACCGGGCGATGTGTTCCTTGGCGTTGTTCATCGTCTCGATCGCCCCGTGTTTGGTTTAGTGCTTTTTGCCCGCACGTCGAAAGCATTGGCGCGCCTCAATGCGATGTTTGCCAACGGACAAGTGCAGAAGCGTTATTGGGCTATTGTGAAAGATGCGCCTTTGCGGCCGGAAGGAACGCTGGTTCACTGGCTGGTGCGTAACGAAAAGCAGAACAAGTCATACGCGTATGACCACGAGGTGCCGCACAGCAAACGGGCGGAACTTGACTATAAAACCATTGGGCACTCCGATAACTACACGCTGTTGGAAGTGAACTTGAAGACTGGTCGTCACCATCAGATACGTTGTCAGCTTGCCAAAATTGGTTGTCCCATCAAAGGCGACCTCAAATACGGAGCCAAGCGCAGCAATCCTGATGGCAGCATTTCTCTCTTGAGCCGTTCCATGCACTTCATTCATCCTGTCAGCAAAAAGGAAATCGCTGTCGAAGCACCCATGCCTGACGATAATCTGTGGCAGTCATTCGGTGGGTGATACTCGCCTCTTGGTATTAGTTAGTTTGATATACAAATTCGGGACAGGACGGGTCAAAACAATACATGATGTTTTACCCGTCCTGTACCGAACTTAGGTGATATATCGTTAATGTTGTAAGGATGGACTTGGGGATATTCTAATGTTCCACTACATAGGCTTTTGTGATGCGGATGTCTTTGAGTGGGGCGTCGTTGGCGTTGGTTCTGATTTTCTGTATTGCTTCGACGGTTTTCATGCCTTCGACGACTTCGCCGAAGACGGTGTATTCGTTGTCTAACCAGGGGGCACCGCCATGTGTCTTGTAGGTCTTGCGCAAGTCTTTGGGATAGATGATGGGGGGATTCTCGGATAGTTCGAGACGGGCTTCGTCTTGCAGTTTCTCCAGCAGGTTGCTGAGGGCATAGGTGTCGCGTGCTGCACGCAGAGCATCCAGTTTTGCTTTGTTGGCTATCTGCTTTTTCATGAAGAGTGATTCAGCATCCCGCTGTTCTCTGGCTGTTTCGTAGCTGTCCATGTCGTCGTCGGTGCAGGGTTTACCTGTCACGATGTAGAACTGGTATTTGTCGCTGGCTCGTTCGGGATTCTCGTCGTCGCCATCGCGTGCAGCCGCCAAAACGCCGCGCCTGTTGGAATGCTTGGGCCAGAGGATTTCGGCTGAGATGCGTTCTGTGATGGTATCGCCTTCGGCATTGGTCGTTGCTGTCCATCCTTCGGGGCGTGTAGCGGGGTCGCCTGTTTGAATCATGAAATTGCGGATGACGCGGTGGAACGTCACGCCTGTGTAGAGTCCATCCTTCACATTCTGTATGAAGTTGTCCCGATGACCAGGCGTGTCGTTGTATAGTTTCACACGGATGTTTCCTGCTGTGGTTTCCAGCATCACTTCTGTTTCGTTCTCTGCGTCTGAGTTTGTGCAGCCTAAGCAAACAAGGCAGCATGCCCAGAGAATCATTGCGATTGTCTTTTTCATGTTGTTATTGTTGGTGTGTTATGGATNTNAAGTCCAGAGGAGAGCTGTGGAACGGAACGCATCTCCCCGAGTGTCATTCATTTGCAAAGGTAGTNGAAACGGCTGGAATGAGCNAGTAATCTGTNAAACAAAAAAATGGAATCCATCACGGACTCCATTTCCCTTGTCATTTCTGATGAAAAAATGAACCTAAATCTTTTTACTAACCTAAAACCTATTGTATAACCTATGTCTATGTTCTTGCTTATTACCTTATCCCGTATAAAAACAATCAATTTACCAAAACAAACTTTATTGAAGATTCTGTTACCTTGTAACTGATACCTATTTATTAACCTATTTATGTTTTGCGACTGCGACCAGCCGTTGTTTTCTTTTGACGATGCAAAGGTACTGGCTTTTCAGAATAGGGCTTCCATATGATGTCCGATTTTTATGAAAAAAGGTTTCTATTGTTGATTCGTGTCAATGTTTGTGTGCGTACACACCACAAGAGTTGTGCTTAAATCTTGTCATGGAGGGAGGGGAATTTGTGGAGATTGGGAAGGGACTGAGACGCAGTGAAGTGTCACCGATTGGCTCTAATGAGGGATTGGTTGCGCTGTTTTATATGAAAATGTGTCTTTTTTTGCGAAAGTTTTTGGTCATGACTAAAATAATGCTTACATTTGGTGTGATATTCATATTGGAAGAGCATATTGCTATTGCCTACAGAAGCGATTGATTAAATATAAAATAAGGTTGGTTCATGAGTGGGCGCTAAACAGAGTTACAATTCTAAACAGAGTTATGTATAGTCTTATGTCCATCACATTTATTGTGATTTTAGCCATCGGTTTGTCTGTAATGGCTTATTTGTATGTCAAGGAGCGTTCAAAGTGCGCTCGGTATAAGCGGGGAATTGCTGTACAGAAGAGTTATCTACAGAATATGAGTCACGACATTCGCACGCCAATGAATGCAATATGTGGTTTCTCGCAGCTTCTGTGCAATAGTCATATACGTTCTATGATGTCGGAGGAGGAGATTGCGGAGTATGGTGTGATTATTCAAAGTAACACCGATTTGCTGAGCACGTTGGTGAATGACATTCTTGACATCTCGGATATGGAGAGTGGGAAGTATCGTTTGAATGTTGGTACATGCCATGTGAACGATGTCTGTCGCAATGCCATCAGCACGGTTAAGTACCGTTGTCCTGATAATATAAAGATGTATATGTCCACAGAGGTTGATGAGACCTACACGATTCAGAGTGACTCGAAGCGTGTGGAGCAGGTCATTATCAACTATCTCACCAATGCCGTGAAGCATACAAGCGAAGGTGAGATTCATGTGCATGTGTCGCTTCAGGAGAACCCTGGCATGGTTACTTTCTCTGTTGCTGATACGGGCGAAGGCGTTCCAGCCGACAGAACAGAACTTATCTTCAAGCGGTTTGAGAAGTTCAACACCTTTAATGGTGGTACGGGATTAGGTCTTGCTATTTGTCGTACTATCGCTACACAGTTGGGCGGAGAAGCAAAACTGGACACCACCTATCGGCAGAGGGGTGCGCGTTTCATCTTTACGCATCCTGTCGGATGATGATGCGCCATGCTTGCCTTAACAGATGGTAGGCAAGCACAATGAGGAGGATGTATCCCACATAGAAAAGAGTGCTCCATGATATCACCAGATAAACGAACATTGCTACACCGACGAGTTTGGCTAAGTAGGTGATACCGGGCAAGAAGTAGAAGTGGTGATACACTTCATCTATCAAAGCGATGAAGGTGATGATGACCAACCATGTTGTCACCACCAATGCAGCCATGATTGGTGGAAGGACAAGCGGGTTGAGTGTGGGGTGGTAGTAGTATTCCTGCCAAAACTCGGGTACAAAGTTTTGTACAGATGCGTAGAGGGTAGCCATGATGGCGGTCAGCAGCAGGNAGAGNGNNGGATAACAACTGTNNATTTNGTCGAAGAGATGCTGAATCNGTTGTTGNCGTATCAGTTTCTTGCTTGCTACTACGGCTAAGACTCCCAATGCGAGCAATCCTGACATCCAGATGGCGCGGCTGTCTGACAGGGCATCCAGCATTTCGGAAATGATGTCATCAGGGGTCGTGCCTTGTAGCAAATCATGTTCGGGAATCCATCCCATATTGTATTGAGTGCTTGCCACTTTCACCCAAATGGAGTCGATGGAGTCTCCTGGCATAACCTTGATGGCAGCCACGGCAACGACATCGCCACAATAAACATGGCAGGTGTCGGTCAGCAGGTCTCCTTCGCGAGGAATCAATGTGAGCGAATCTGCTTTCACGAGGAAGTTAAAGTTCTTCGAGTAGTGATGTGTCAGCCGAAATACCAGCGAGTCTGCTTGTTGTGGCGTCAGTTGCATCATGGTGGTATCTTCTGTCGTCGTATCTACAATGTTTACAATAGTGGGGATGGAATCGCCATCCATCTGTGTCGCGGTTGGCAGCGGAGGAGTGACACCCCCGATGCAGGAAGCAATGAGGATGGAGAGGAAAAGATAGAGGAGCTTCTTCATTGCAGATAGAGTTTCATAAAACAATTTTTGCAATCGAATTCAAGACGAAAGGTCGTTCCGTTGCTCAGCTGGAGTGCTAATGGCTGGTTCTTTAGGTGATGCGGGGTTGTAGGTTCTTTCAGGCACATGCCCAGTTGCCGTCTGATGCAGTATTTGCAGGTCATCACGGGTTCAGTTGTGTCGTGTGTTACTTCAAACGGGACTGCTGTTTCCAACTCTGTGGATGAGTGTGTCTGCTGTTCTATTGGGTAGAGTTTAGTGCGCTCTTCCATTAGTTGCTCGGTCAATGTTCTCCGCCAATGACTCAGCATCGAAGCAGGAATGAAATAATTTTTTTTCAACCGCACATTTATGGTTTTCGCCTCGAAAATCGTGTTGCCCAGACGGCTTAATTGTTGCTGGATATTCGCTGTTTGATGTGTGTGGGCAAGGTCAAAGGACTCATGGATGGGTAGTGAGACCATGATTCCGTCTTCGTCTGTCATGCTGATGTGGTTCTCATGTATATCGATGCTGACCCCAATCTTTCGTTCTGCGGACGGCTTGGCAAGCATCTTGTCCCATTCTTGGTCTTGGTTACGGTAGTATTGTACGCCTCTCACGGGGCGAAAAGTTGCAACGTTGTTCACACGAAAACCGACAAGATTGCCTTTGTCGATGTAACACAAGCCATCGCCATTATGGAGCTGCATCTGTGGTATCAATGGCTCACCCATCGATTTAGGTGTGTCAATATTTGCATCGGGCTGGCTTACGTTCTTTACAAATCCTCTGTTGAAGCTCTTTAGCACGTTTGGCTCAAACTTCAGATGTTCCTTTCCTGATGAAGCACGGCAGAATTGCTCTGGGTGTTTGGCTATCACTTGATTCAAAGCTTGGGAATAGGCCGCTGTCACATTCTTCACATAGTCAACGTCCTTTAACCGTCCTTCTATCTTCAACGATGAGGCTCCTGCCAGTAGCAGTTCCTTCAAATGGTCAAGCTGGCAGTTGTCCTTGAGGGAAAGTAAGTGCTTATTGCGCATCACGGGCTTCCCATCTGCAAGAAGGTCGAACGCCATACGGCACACTTGCGCACACTCGCCACGGTTGGCACTGCGTCGATATAAAGCCTCGCTGGCGTTGCAGCGTCCACTTAGGCATACGCATAATGCCCCATGTACAAAGACTTCCAGTTTGGTGTCTGGACATTGCTGGTGAATGCAGGCTATTTCTTCAAGCGTCAGTTCTCGTGCCAATACCACCTGTGGAAAGCCCAATTCAGCCAGCATCTGTACCTTTTCTGGGGTACGATTGTCCATTTGTGTACTGGCGTGGAGTGGGATAGGGGGAAGATGAAGTGACAGGATTCGGAGGTCTTGGATGATAAGTGCATCCACGCCCGTTTCATATAGTTGCCAGATAAGTCGCTCCACCTCCTGCATCTCCTTCTCATAGAGCAATGTGTTGACCGTGACATATACTTTTGCTTTGAAGAGATGCGCGTATTGAACTAATCGCCCAATGTCCTCCACACTGTTCCCCGCTGCAGCGCGGGCACCCCATGCCGAGGCTCCTATATAGACAGCATCAGCACCGTGCTTGATAGCCTCGATGCCAATGTCTGCTGTCTTTGCTGGGGCGAGAAGTTCAATTTGTTTCAATGCTAATGAATGTCGTTGATGTTGAACGGTGTCTCCTGATAGACGTAGTAATTCAGCCAGTTGGTGTAGAGTAGGTTGGCGGCAGCGCGCCACTTCACCACAGGCTGCNTCTTCGNGTCACCACCCGGGTAGTAGTTCTTTGGTTTNTTGATGGGTAGTCCCTTTTTAAGGTCACGCTTGTNTTCGCCNTCTAATGTCAGTGGTGAATACTCCAAATGGCAAGTAATGAAGAACTCCCTGCCGTTGCGTGCCTCCACAATNGTCACACCAGCTTGGGGGCTTTCAGCNATGATGTTCANGTCTGGCACTTTNTCGATGTTCTTGCGCGAGNTGGTGCAGTGGCGGCTGTGAGGAGCNTNGAACTCATCGNCAAACCCTCGGAAGATAGGCANTTCGGGTGCCAGCATCTNGTGTTNGAACNCACCGAAGNCCTTATGGGGAGTGTTTTGCTTCGGTACTCCGTAGAAGTGGTACAACCCTGCGAAAGCCGCCCAGCACACATAGATGGTGCTTGTTACATGGTTGTGCGCCCAGTCAAACACCTCTTGCAACTCCTGCCAATACGTCACCTCTTCATAGTTGATGAACTCAAGAGGAGCGCCAGTCACGATGAGACCGTCGTATTTCTCCTTCTTCATGTCCTCAAAGTTACGATAGAACGCCATCATGTGCTCCATAGGCGTGTTCTTGCTCGTATGGGACTTGATTTTCATGAACTCCACCTTGATTTGTAGGGCAGAGTTCGAGAGGATGCGGATGAAATCGGTTTCAGTCGTTATCTTCAGTGGCATGAGATTGAGCACAGCCAAGCGCAGTGGACGAATCTGCTGGCTATCCGCCCGCTTGTAGCCCATGGTGAAGATGTTCTCATGCTTCAGTTCATCGATAGCTGGAAGCTGATCTGGTAAGATTAAAGGCATAAATATAATTGAAGAATAGAAGGATTGAAGAACGGAAGTTGCCGTGCATTCGCATGGCAAAAGCTTCTGTTCTTCAATCCTTCTATTCTTTATTATTTGTTGTTAATGTAGTTGACAATCCACTGACCTACTTCTTTCGTGCCATACTTTGCACCGCCTTCCACCTGAATCTCAGGAGTTCGCACATTCTGGTCGAGCGAAGCGTTCACTGCCTCGCGAATCAGCGCACCCTCTTCCTTCAGGTCGAAGTACTCGAAAAGCATCGCCGCAGAAAGAATCTGCGCCAAAGGATTCGCAATGTTCAGACCCTTGGCTTGAGGCCAGCTGCCATGAATAGGCTCGAACACAGGTGTGTGCTCACCCGTCGAAGCCGATGGAAGCAGACCCATGGAGCCTGTGATGCAGCTGCCTTCGTCGGTGAGAATGTCGCCAAACGTGTTTTCTGTCACCATTACATCGAAGAACTTGGGCTCTTGAATCATGCGCATAGATGCGTTATCTACATACATGAAGTCGGTCGTTACGTCAGGGTATTGTGGTGCCATCTCTTGAGCGACAGCACGCCACAAGCGGCTTGAAGCCAGCACATTAGCCTTGTCCACGACAGTGAGGTGCTTCCTGCGCTGACGGGCATACTGATACGCCACCTTCAAGATGCGCTCCACTTCGGCACGAGAGTAAGCGTTGGTGTCATAAGCATAGTCGTTGCCCTCCTTCTTCTCTCCAAAGTACATACCGCCAGTGAGTTCACGGATGCAGATGAAATCAGCACCACGCACCAGCTCGTCCTTCAGTGGAGACTTGTGTATCAGGCAGTTGAACGTGGTGACAGGACGGATGTTGGCAAACAGACCCAGCTTCTTTCTCATAGCCAGCAATCCCTGCTCAGGGCGCACCTTCGCATTAGGGTTGTTGTCGAACTTGGGGTCACCCACCGATGCGAACAGCACCGCGTCTGCGTCCATACAAGTCTGGAAAGTCTCTTCCGGGAACGGGTCTCCCACTTCGTCAATGGCATGAGCGCCACAAAGTGCCTCCTTGTAGCTCAACTCGTGTCCAAATTTCTTGGCAATGGCGTTGCACACAGCCACGCCTTGTTCCATAATCTCTGGTCCGATGCCGTCACCGGCCAGTACGGCAATTTTCAGTTTCATGTCTTTCTATTATTTATTTAATTGTAGATTCTTTCATGCACCGCCTTTTCCTCCATGAAGCAAGGATGCACGGGACCATACCCATGTCCGAACTCGTATTCAGCCCCCAAGGCGATGGCTTTGCCAATAAATTCCTCGCCCTTCTCCACGGCTTTTTCCAGCTCATAGCCCTTTGCCAGATAGGTGGCAATGGCGGACGAAAACGAGTCGCCCGTACCGTTCACGTTGTGTGTGGGAATGCGGCGTTTCCGAAACTCCCTCACCTCGCCCGTTTGGGCATTGTAGAAGAAGTCGGATAGCATGTCTTGGGAAGTGCCGCGCCCATCATGAACCTGACTCTCCATCGACTTTATGATGACGCTGTTGCCCCATTGTCCCAGCTCCTTGATGTCTTCGCTGATGTTCGTGATTTTCCGTTTGAGCAGCACTTCCGCCTCTCGGAAGTTTGGTGTAATGAGTGTAGCCAGGGGGAAGAGCTTCTCTTTGTATGTTCCGATGCTTTCATTGCTTACCAGCTGCACACCGTTGCTATCGACGATGACGGGGTCAATCACTTTCTTCGTGTCGGGATACCGTTTCAGCACGCCAGCCACTCCGTTGATAATCTCTGCTGTGGGCAGCACGCCTGTCTTGATGCACTGCGCGCCCACATCGCCTAAGAATGACTCTGCCTGACTCACCACGAGTTCCACAGGAAGCGGTGTCACGCTTTTCACCTTCCTCGTGTCCTCATCCACGATGCCTGTCAGCGCACATGCGGCATAGCCGCCACACGCAGTGATAGCCTTGATGTCCGCCTGCATGCCAGCACTGCCCAATGGCTCGCTGCCTGCAATCACAAACACTATATTCAGTTGCTTCTTTCCCATTCTGTGGCTATTTGGGTGCAAAGGTACGACTTTTCGTTCTATAAGTCGTACCTTTTTCTTTGTTTTTCCCCTCAGACCTTTGTACTTTTCGCTGTGGGTATGGCTTTGTGTATGTGGGTCTTGCTACGCGTCGGCAAAGACTTTCCCGTCGTTGAGGGTGATTTGGAGTTTGGTGTATTCGCTGTGGAAATCATGCTCAAGCCTGTCGAGGTAGCGACCGCTTTCCCACTTGCACATCGGCAGGTCGTGNAGCAGATAGTTGCCNCAGGCCNCGGGTCGTNTGGCAGGCACCTCTGTCTGCGTGAGAATNCATCGGAGGCACTCGATGGNCAGGCGTCGCATGTCCTCCACTGTGTATGTGCCCGTCATGATGATGTACATGCCTGTGAGGCATCCCATTGGACCTACATACACCACATCCGCCTTTGCTTCCGAATTGCGGAACCATGTAGCCATCAGGTGCTCCAGGCTGTGCATGGCGGCAGGTGCCACGGCTGGTTCTTGGTTTGGCTCCGTGATGCGCAGGTCGAAAGTCGTAAAGCCTTTATCTTTGCGCGAAACGTAGATGCCGGGCTTCAAGTGTGTGTGGTCGATTGTAAAACTTTGTATAACTTCCATAATACATTATATTATTTAGAGTGATAGAATGCTTTTGCGGTGCAAAGATAGCACTTAAAGGCGAAAAAGCGCGAATCTCACGACTCACGCTTTTCTGTTCTCAATAAGTATTAATTTTTTTTAAGGTAAAAAGATTGTTTTTAGGATGTTGCAAAGGTACGCACTTTGGCTGTAGTGGACAAGCCTTAAAATATGTTTCTTAACATCTGTGTACGGACACAGTGGTGTTTTTTCACTTTTTCTGGTGAAAGGGGCTCGTTGTTTATGCTGTTTTTGACACTTATTTGACGCTTTTTTGTCAATTGAGTAACATATATAAATATAAATATAATGTGGTGTAGGGGGCGTTGTCATATCATCACATTTCTTGTGTTAGATACCCTGTTTTTTATACCTCAAAAGGGGTCTGAGTCACACCCTGTTTGGGGTATGACTCAGACCCTGANTGGGGTGTGACTCAGACCCTAATTGGGGATGTGAAAGCCCTTGTTTGGAGGTCTCTCCCTTATGTGTGTTCATGCTCTGAAATCTGGAGGTGTTGAAGAAATGATGGAGCAATATGTCCTATTGGGACACAAAGACGGGGAAAACACCCGAAAGAGGGGTGCGTAATCGTTCTAAAAGTCGATTCTACTATGCTTTTATCCGTTTTTGTGTTATTTTGTGTTAAAGATGCAGGGACGGAGGTTGGTGAACACAAGAATATGTCCTACCTTTGTACCGATTTTGTGTAGAATAGTTGATGTAGAAATAGTAGTATTAAGAATAATTAACGTAGAGAAATGAAAGGTAAAAAATTGCTGATGAGTCTGGGAGCGTTGGTGGCGAGTGCCGCGAGTACGATGGCTCAAGGACAAACAGATGTTTCTGTCGGGACCATGAGCTTGACGCTGGAGAAGGCTATTGAGGTTGCATTGGCTGAGAATCCGACCATTCGTGTGGCTGACAAAGACATCGAACTGAAAAAGATTGCTGACAAGGAAGCGTGGCAGGCATTGTTGCCCACGGTGGATGCGACGCTGAGCCTGACGGACAACATCTTGGTGCCCGAGATGGTGACTGGTATGGGTAAGTTCAAGATGGGCGTGGACGGCACGGTGACGGCTGTGGGTGGAGCTTCGCTCAATCTGCCTCTGTTCGCTCCTGCGGTCTATCAGAACATGAAGCTCACCAAGCAAGACATATTGCTGGCGCAGGAGAAATCGCGTGGCAGCCGTCTTGACCTCATCAACCAAGTGACCAAGGCTTATTATGGCGCGCTCCTCTCCAGCGATAGCTATGAGGTGATGAAGCGCAGCTATCAGGTGGCAAAGCAGAACTTTGATGTAGTGAACGAGAAGTTCAAGGTGGGGCGTGTCAGCGAATACGACAAGATTTCGGCCGAAGTGCAGGCACGCAACATGAATGCGTCGATGGTGAGTGCGGAGACGGGCAAAACGCTTGCGCTCTTGCAGCTGAAGGTGCTCATGGGCGTGACAGCCAATGTGAATGTGGCTATTGACGACTCGCTCAAGGCCTACGAGGGCAAGCTTGCCTTGGCTGATGCGGAACATACTGCGGATGAGCTTGACAACAACTCTTCTCTCCGTCAGCTGGATTATAATATGGGTCTCCTGCAGCAGAGCCGCAAGATTCTGCGCACGAACTTCATGCCCACGGTGGCTTTGCAGCTCACGGGGCAGTACCAGAGCTATGCCAACAAGAATTGGAACGTGTTTGGCTACGAGTATTCACCCAGCTCTACGCTGTCCGTCGCTGTGAGTGTCCCCATTTTCCACGCCAGCAACTGGACGAAGCTGAAAAGCAACCGCTTGCAGATTTCGCAGTTGGAGGACACGCGTCTTGACGCAGAGCGCAAGTTGAACTTGGCGGCTGAAAGCTACAAGAAGAACATGGCGAGCAGCATGGCACAGGTGGAGAGCAATGCCGAAGCGGTGAAGCAGGCTGAAAAGGCTGTCAACATTGCTGGCAAGCGTTATGAAGTGGGACGCGGAACCATTCTTGAGCTTAACCAAAGCGAAACGGCGCAGACACAGGCTGAGCTGACTTATGTGCAGAGCATCTACGATTATCTGTCTAATAAGGCTGACCTCGACTATACTTTAGGCCGCGAGACTTATTTGAAATGATATTAATTGAAACTGAACGAAACAAACGAAGGATATGAAATACATTAAAACATTGTCATTGGGTGCTCTTGCCCTTTTGGCCGTTGCGTGCGGCAACAAGAGCGACGACAAGGAAGCTGGAACTGCCCAGCAGGAGAAAGTACANGTNAAANTTGCTNAGGTGACCAGNGAGGATGTTCNNCAGACGGAAACCTACACCGCCNCGGTGGAGAGTGATGTGAAGAACAACATCGCCCCTAACACTCCTTATCGTATTGAGAAGATATACGTGGAGGTCGGTGACCGTGTACGCAAAGGTCAGGTGCTCGTGCAGCTCGATGCCAGCAACTTGCGTCAGCTGAAGCTGCAGCTGGAGAATCAGAAAGTGGAGTTCAACCGCACGGAGCAGCNGTATCGAGNGGGTGGTGCAAGCAANGCTGAGTACGACAACGCNAAGTTGCAGCTTGATGTGTATTCTACTCAGCTGAAGCAGCTCACCGAGAACACCCAGCTCGTTTCGCCTATCAATGGTATTGTGACAGCTCGCAACTACGACGATGGCGACATGTACGCGGGCAATCCTGTGCTCACCATCGAGCAGATGAACCCCGTTAAGGTGATTGTCAACATTTCTGAGGTGTATTACAAGCAGGTCACAAAGGGAATGCCTGTTGATATTCAGCTTGATGCTTATGAGGGTGAGACTTTTGGCGGCAAGATGACGATTATCTATCCTACGCTGGATGAGGCTACTCACACCTTCCCTGTGGAAGTGACTATTGATAACGCCAGCCAGAAAGTACGTCCAGGCATGTTTGCCCGTGCCACGGTCAACTTTGGCACTAAGAACCATGTGCTGGTGCCAGACGAGGCTTTGGTGAAGCAGATTGGTGCTGGCGACCGTTATGTATATGTATATAAGGATGGCAAGGTGTCTTACAACAAGGTGAGCCTTGGTAAGCACATCGGCTACTACTATGAGATTCTGAGTGGTGTCAATCCAGGTGACGACGTGGTTATCGCAGGCCAGAGCCGTCTTGCCAATGGTAGAGAAGTAGAAGTGGTAAAGTAATCAGCAAGTAAGAAAATGAGTCTATACGAAGGAGCGGTCAAACGACCGATTATGACAAGTCTCTGCTTTCTGGCAGTGATTATATTTGGTATCTTCTCGGCCATCAAGTTGCCTATCGACCTCTATCCAGATATCGATACGAACACAATCATGGTGATGACCTACTACACGGGTGCGAGTGCCGAGGATATCGAGAACAACGTCACGCGTCCCTTGGAGAATGTGCTCAATTCTGTGGAGCACCTCAAGCACGTGACCAGCAATAGTCGTGAGAACATATCTGTCATCACGCTGGAGTTTGAGTATGGTTATGATATTGATGTCTTGACCAACAATGTGCGAGACAAGCTGGACATGGTGTCCAACTCGCTTCCAGACGAGGCGCAGACGCCTATCTTGTTCAAGTTCTCGACGGACATGGTTCCAATCTTGTTGCTGTCCGTTCAGGCCGAAGAGTCGCAGCAGGCATTGTACAAGATTCTTGACGACAACGTGGCAAACCCCTTGGCTCGTATCGATGGAGTCGGCACAGTGAGCATTTCTGGTGCTCCTCAGCGTGAAATCAACATTTATCTGAACCCTCAGAAGATGGAGGCGTATAACCTTAGCCCAGCACAGGTTGCGAGCGCCATCTCCGCTGAGAACATCAACGTCACCAATGGTACTATTGATGTGGGTACACAGACCTTCACCGTGCGTGTCGAAGGCGAGTTTGATGATCCTCGTCAGATGAGAGATGTCATCGTGGGTTCTCACAATGGTGTGAACGTCTATCTGCATGATGTGGCTCGCATCGTCGATAATGTGGAGGAACGTGCGCAGAGGACCTTCACCAACGGAAAGCAGGGTGCAATGATTGTTGTGCAAAAACAAAGCGGAGCTAACTCCGTGCAGATTTCTAATAAGGTGATGGGAATGCTCCCCACCTTGCAGAAGAACCTGCCTTCTGATGTGAAGCTTGGCATCATCGTCAACACCTCTGACAACATTTTGAACACTATCGACACTCTGGTAGAGACCATCGTTTACGCTATGATATTCGTGGCTCTCATCGTGTTCATCTTCTTGGGTCGTTGGCGCGCTACGACCATCATCGTGATTACCATCCCGATGTCGTTGATAGCTTCGTTTATCTATCTCTATGGTACGGGCGGTTCTTTCAATATGATATCTCTGTCTTGCCTCTCAATCGCTATTGGTAACGTCGTCGATGATGCCATTGTGGTGCTCGAGAACGTCACGACCCACATTGAGAGAGGTTCTGACCCCAAACAGGCAGCGATTCATGCTACTAACGAGGTGGCTATCTCCGTGATAGCATCCACGCTCACCATGATTGCCGTGTTCTTCCCACTTACGATGGTGACGGGTATGTCGGGTGTGCTCTTCAAGCAGTTGGGTTGGATGATGTGTATCATCATGACAATCTCCACCACCAGCGCACTTTCGTTCACCCCGATGCTTTGCTCGCAGATGCTCCGCTTGCAGAAGAAGCAGAGCAAGCTCTTCAAGACTATCTATGGTCCTGTCGCCAAGTCGCTCGATAAGCTTGACTCATGGTATGAGAAGCGCATCAACTGGGCTGTGCGTCATCGTTGGACTATTGNNGTCGGTAGCGCAGTCCTNTTCTTTGCCAGCATANGCGTAGCAAAGGTGNNAGGTNTCAAGAGTGAGTTCTTCCCCTCCAACGACTCAGGTNGTGTAGGTGTTACCCTTCAGTTGCCCATCGGTACTCGTGTGGAGACCTCTGAGGCACTTGCCAAACTGCTTGTCCAGAAGTGGCAGGAGCGTTACGGTGACGATATGACCTCTTGTAACTTCACGGTAGGTCAGGCAGGTGATGACAACACTTGGGCAGCCCTCTCCGACAATGGCACTCACATCATTTCCTTCAACATCATGATGGTGCCTTCCAACCAGCGTGAAAAAGGTCTTGCGCAAATCTGTGACGAGATGCGTGCTGACCTCAAACAGATTCCCGAACTGGCCAAGTATCAAGTCAATCTTGGTGGTAACAGTGGTGGACGAGGCATGGGTGGACAATCTACAGCCGTGTTTGAAATCTATGGTTACGACATGGACGACACGCGCAGTGTCGCTGAACAGATGGCAGAGAAGTTCCGTGCCAGCGACATGATTACTCAGGTGAACATCTCACGCTCTGATTTCCAGCCCGAAATCGTCATTGACTTCGACCGCGACAAGCTGGCGAAAGAGGGTATGGGTCTCTCGACAGCCGCTTCTGCCGTTCGTACTCTTATTTATGGTTCGGTCATGAGCCGCTATCGTGAGGATGGTGAAGAGTACGACATCAAGGTGCGTTACGAACCCACGGCTCGTCGTTCCGTTGAGGACATCGAGAATATGGTCATCCCTAACGCCAAGGGGCAGAACATCCGCATCCGCGACATCGCCAAAGTGTCGGAGAGTGCCATTCCTCCCACGATTGAGCGTAAAGACCGTCAGCGTCTTGTCACTGTGAGTGCCGTGCTTGCCGATGGCTACGCCCTCTCGGATGGTGTGGAGTTGGGAGAGTCCTTCTATGACCAGATGAACATCCCTAACGGTGTCACTGTTCAGGTGGCAGGTTCATACGAAGACCAGCAAGACTCTAACCGCGACCTCGGTACGCTCGGTGTGCTCATTATCATCCTCGTGTTTATCGTGATGGCCGCCCAGTTTGAGTCTCTCACATACCCCTTCATCATTATCCTTTCTGTGCCCTTCGCCTTCTCAGGTGTCATCTTGGCACTTGTATGCACGGGTACTAACCTCAACATCATGTCCATGCTTGGCGGCATCATGCTGATTGGTATTGTGGTGAAGAACGGTATTGTGCTCATTGACTACACACAGCTCCTGCGCGAACGTGGCATCGGACTCACCCGTGCCTCTGTGATGGCAGCCCGTTCCCGTCTGCGCCCCATCCTTATNACCACCCTCACCACCATTCTCGGCATGGTGCCAATGGCAGTCAGCCACGGTGTCGGTGCAGAGATGTGGCGTCCGCTCGGTATCGCTGTGATTGGCGGTCTCACCATTTCCACGCTCCTTACCCTCATCTACGTGCCCTCCATGTTCTGCATCTTCGGTTCGGTAGGTGTGAAGCGTCAGCGTCGCAAGCTGAAGGCACAGCGCGAACTTGCCGCTTATTGGAAGGAGCATAAAGCAGAAGAACAATTTAAGTAATATAGAAAGATGAAGACAGTATTTATAGCATACGACCAAGCCCATCAGGACAGCGTCATCGAATCTCTCAATGACTTCAACGTAAGAGGCTACACCTTATTTGAACAAGCAGGCGGACGAGGCTCTAAGACAGGCGAACCTCATCTTGGTTCTCACGCATGGCCATCTATGAATAGTGCCATTCTCGCTATCATGGAGGATGAGAAAGTTCAACCCCTGCTCCGTCGTCTGAAAACGCTCGACGAAGATAACCCCATGCTCGGTCTTCGTGCCTTTGTGTGGGCATGTGAGCAGAACATTTGAAATCATCAAATCTTAGTTATCAGGGCTGATGCGGCATTTGTCGTGTCAGCCCTGATTCTTTTTGTTTCTCCTCTCCTCCTTGCCCTTTGCCTTCATGTTGAGTGTTGATGTCGTGGTTCGGTAGGAGAATGCCTCTTGGGGACTCTGGTGTGGAAGGTCAGATATGCCCCGTCTGGTACTTTGGGTTCCAGCGTGCTTCCATAGCCTCCAAAACGATGTCCCCGACTCCGACTTGCCGATGTCCTCGACATCGATTGGTCGGAGTCGGGGACACCGATTTGGGAGGGCTTTTTAGGGGGTGGTGCTGAGAGGCTGTAAATGGGATGGTCGAGTGCTTTTGGAGCGGAGTTCCTCCGTGTCCTCCATTCATTCACTTTCTGTCCCGAACAGGGGCATTGATGGTTGGCGGTTGACAATTTGTGTCGAAATTGCGGAAAATGGTTTGTTTTGTCGTGAGAATTGTGTTACTTTGCATATTAAACTGATAAACGCGCAATCTATGATACGACTTTGGGCAATGGTGCTGTTCTTGTGGTGCGGAGTGTTGTCGTATGCTCAAGATACCAGCAAGGCCTATAAAAATGAGGTAGCAGGGAGCTACAACTTCTGGTTCTACCGTCCAGTTGACGAGGTGGAGGAGGGCAAGCACGCCAAGAAACAGCATTCGGAGGAACATCCTGTGGAACGCCGTCCGTTGCTGATTTTCCTCCACGGAGCCAGCCTTTGTGGTCACGATTTGCAGAAGGTGAAGCGTTATGGTCCGATAGAGGCGCTGAAACGTGGGCGTGTCATTGACTGCTATATTCTCGCTCCGCAGAATCCTGGCGGCTCGTGGCAGCCAGCCAAGATTATGAAGCTGGTAGAGTGGGCCGAGAAGCATTTCAATGTGGACAGCAACCGTATCTATTGTTTGGGCATGAGTCTCGGCGGATACGGCACGATGGATTTCTGTGCCACTTATCCCGACCGTGTGGCAGCAGGAATGGCATTGTGTGGCGGTGCCACGGTGAAGGATGTGAGCGGCTTGGCACGTATGCCCATGTGGATTGTCCACGGGACAGCCGACAGGGCAGTGCCCATTTCTGCATCGGACAAGGTGGTGGCTGCCATCAAGAAGACTGGCGACGACTCGCGCTTGATTTACACGCGTATGCCAGGCATTGACCACGGTCGTCCTGCACGCATCTTCTATTTGTCACAGACTTACGATTGGCTGTTCTCCCATTCGCTGGCGNATGAGGGTCGCCCCGTCAACCGANACTTCAAGCTCACGCCACAAATCCTGCAAAATGCNTATAAGGATTTAGGGAAACATCCTTGATACGACGCATGAAGAAGCCTTCCACCTTCTNTTGNAGCCGTCATCAGNCATGCTGAGAGACNTTCANCATTGATTATTCATCAANNNTTTATCTGANTATGAAAAGAATCTTTTTNCTGACCAGCCTTTTGGTGGCAGTGCTGGGAACCTCAGCGCAGACCGCCAAAGAAGAAATCTATGCCGACATCCTCAAGTCGGCTTCAAACCACATGGCCTATCAGGCTCCCACCCAGCCGCTCACCAAGGCCCCGAAGGGCTACACCCCTTTCTACATGTCTCACTATGGTCGTCACGGCTCACGCTGGTTGCTTGGCGATGGCGACTATTCGGGCATCATCCGCACCCTGCGCAGTGCTGCCGACAAGGGCGTGCTCACTCCGTTGGGCAAGGAGGCACTGGAAAAGATGGAACGCTTCTATCCATCCACCAGAAATCGTTTGGGAGACCTTTCAGACATTGGCGAACAGCAGCACCACGGCATTGGCAAGCGCATGACAGAACACTTCCCCGAGATTTTCGGTGGCAAGGACGCGCAGGTCGATGCCCGCAGCACGGTGGTCATCCGCTGCATCCTCAGCATGACGGCTGAGTGTGAAGAAATTACGGCATTCAACCCCCAGCTTCGGATGCACAACGACGTGAGCGAGGCGTTCCAGTGGTATCTCAACGCGAATTGGAGCCAGCGTCTCAGAGACGCCAGCCGTGACCGCGGTCGCATCGTGAGCCAGTACAATCGCAAGCTCACCCATCCCGAACGCTTCTGCCGCGCACTCTTCACCGACGATAGTTTCTGGAACGACGAGGACTTCCGTCCACGCTCGTTCATGCGCTCCGTGTTCTATGTGGTCACTAATATGCAGAGCCACTCCTTTGGCGAGGACCTCTGGAATCTCTTCACTCCCGAAGAGTGCTACGACCTGTGGAAAGCATGGAACATCGACTGGTATCTTGGCTATGGCGCAGCACCTCAAACGGGTGCCATCATGCAGTTCAGCCAAGCCAATCTGCTGCGTAACATGATAGAGACCACCGACACCGTATTTGCCTCTACCTCTTACAAGAACGGTGCCACTCTCCGATTTGGTCACGAGGTGTGCGTTATGCCTCTCGCGTGCCTCATGGAGCTTGACAGCTGTGGTCGTCAGGTAGAAGACCTCGACCGTCTCGATGAGCAGTGGGTCAACTTCCGCATCTATCCGATGGCGTGCAACATCCAGCTCGTCTTCTATCGTCCCAAGAACGCCAAGTCCTCCGCACCCATCCTTGTCAAGGCACTCCTCAACGAGAAGGAAGCCACCCTTCCTANCTCAACCGNCCAGTACCCTTNCNATCAGTGGGACGNCCTNCGCNCCTATTATCTGAAGAAACTCGACGATTTTGAACGCAGCGGCAAATGATGCAACCTTTTCTCTCCCGCGCTGAACGCCTGTTGGGCAGGGATGCGATGGAGCGTATTGCCCACAAGCGAGTGATTCTTTTCGGCGTGGGCGGTGTCGGCTCATGGTGCGCCGAGAGTTTGGTGCGCAGCGGTGTGATGTATCTCACGATAGTGGATGCCGACCGAGTGAGCGTCACCAACATCAACCGCCAGTTGATGGCGACGACGCAGACGNTTGGGCAGGTGAAAGTGGAGGCGCTGAAAGAGCGTCTCCACTCCATTAACCCGTTAGCTGAGGTTACAGCGTGCGAAGGTGTGTTCTGCGAAGAGACCGTTGAGGACTTTCGTTTGGAGGAGTTTGATTACATCATTGATGCCATTGATTCGCTCAAAGACAAGGCGTTGCTGATTCGCAGTGCCTGCATGACACAGGCACGTTTCTTCTCGTCGATGGGTGCTGCCTTGAAGCTCGACCCCACACGCATCCGTGTGGCGGAGTTCTGGAAAGTGCAGGGCGACCCCTTGGCACGCGCGTTGCGCAATCGCTTCAAGCGAGAGAAGAGCCTTCCTCGCCGCAAGTTCCAATGTGTCTATTCCGACGAACTGCTGACCAATCAGGGCGCAGCGTCTACCGAACATGAGTCTCCAGCGTTGTTCCACAAGCCGCAGGTGAACGGCTCGCTGGCACACATCACGGCAATCTTCGGCTTCACTTTGGCTGGGCTGGTGCTTCAGGACATCATGAAGGAATAATGTTTAACAAGAGTACATAAGAACAGACAGAAGGAATATATGCCCTACATTTNGATAGAGAGCGGCANGCTGACCGCCCAACAGAAGAAGCAACTGATTGAACGGCTGACTGCCACAGCTTCTGAGATTACACACATTCCAGAACAATTCTTTACAGTCACCCTCAAGGAACTGCNCGACGAAAATTTCGGTATTGGAGGACAGTCTATTGATGAGATAAAGCGGAACTACAAGCCATGAAAGTCGTTGGAATAAATGGCAGTGCCCGTAAGGACGGAAATACAGCATTGGTCATCGGCAAAATCTTTGAGGAACTGAGCAAAGCAGGTGTTGATACTGAGTTGATTCAATTGGCTGACTACGATATGCACCCTTGTCGTGGCTGTTTCGCTTGCAAAGGTCGTGGCAACTGCGTGTTCGGAAACGATGGCTTTTGCGACGTGTTCCGTAGGATGGTGGCAGCGGACGGCATCATCTTGGGCTCTCCTGTCTATTCGGCAGATGTGTCGGCAAAGATGAAAGCTTTTCTGGAACGTGGTGGCGTAGTGGTTGCCACCAATCCTGGAATGTTGCGCCGTAAAGTGGGCGCATCCGTTTCCGCAGTGCGTCGTGGCGGTGGCATGGCAACAGTCGATACAATGAACCATTTTATGCTCAACAAAGAGATGATAGTCGTCGGCTCCATTTATTGGAACATGGTGTATGGCAAGGACATCGGCGATGTGCTGAAAGATGAGGAAGGTATGGCGAACATGCGCAACCTCGGAGAGAATATGGCATGGCTTATGAAGGAACTGAATAATAAGTTATGATTCAGAAAAGAGGTGTTTGTACCATAACGAAGCATCCCCCAAAAAAGCTGGGCTTTTTGGGGGATGCTTCGTTATGGGTAGGAGGATGATGTCGGTTGTACTTGGGGATTGTGTGCCTGAACTCATGANGTCGCCATGCGCAGGAAGAACTCGTGCATCCGTGTGTCGTCGGTCAGTTCGGGATGGAAGGCTGTGGCTAATTNGCGGTTTTGCCGCACAGCCACAATGTGTNCATCGACNTGGNCTAACACTTCGGCGGCGGACGAGAGCAGACCGTGGACATAGGGGGCGCGGATGAAGGTCATGGGGATGTCGTCGCCAATGCCGTTGACCGCCTGCACGGTGTGGAAGCTGCCCATTTGTCGCCCGTAGGCGTTGCGCCTTACGTCAATGTCCATCGTGCCGAATCCTTGTCTGGGCTTCCCGTCTTCCTGACGAGCCAAGAGAATCATGCCAGCGCAGGTGCCGAAGACTGGCAATCCCTTATGGATGGCGTTGCGGATGGGAACGAGCAAGTTCAGGCTTTCCAACAGGTTGAGTTGGGTAGTGGATTCACCGCCGGGAATGACGAGCGCATCCTTGTGCTGTTGCCAGTCGGACAACTGGCGTACTTGGAATGTGTCTGTACCCAAACGCTGGAGCATGCTTTCATGTTCCGCGAAAGCCCCTTGGAGGGCAAGCACTGCTACTTTCATTTTCCGCGTTCTGCCATGAGCAGGGCTATTTCCTGTTCGTTGATGCCTACCATGGCTTCGCCGAGGTCTTCGGACAGTTGAGCCAGTATGTTTGCGTCTTGATAGTTGGTCACAGCCTTGACGATGGCTTGTGCGCGCTTTGCTGGATTACCGCTCTTGAAGATGCCGCTGCCGACGAACACGCCTTCCGCTCCTAACTGCATCATCAGTGTGGCATCGGCAGGGGTTGCCACGCCTCCTGCGGCGAAGTTTACTACGGGTAATTTGCCGTGTTCGTGTACATAGCGCACGAGGTCATAGGGGGATTGTAGTTGTTTGGCTGCCTCAAACAGCTCGTCGTCCGCCATGGAGACGAGTTGCCGAATCTCGCTTTGCATTTTGCGCATGTGGCTGACTGCCTGCACCACGTCGCCTGTACCAGGCTCTCCCTTGGTGCGTATCATGGTAGCTCCTTCGGCTATGCGTCGCAGGGCTTCACCCAGGTTCTTGGCTCCGCACACGAAGGGAACGGAGAAGTGGGTCTTATCAATGTGATACACGTTGTCGGCAGGGCTGAGGACTTCGCTCTCGTCAATGTAGTCGATTTCGATGGCTTGCAGAATCTGTGCCTCGGCTATGTGTCCGATACGGCATTTCGCCATCACGGGGATGCTGACGGCTTCTTGTATGCCACGAATCATTTTTGGGTCACTCATGCGTGACACACCGCCAGCGGCGCGTATGTCGGCTGGTATGCGTTCCAAAGCCATCACTGCGCAAGCACCTGCTTCTTCGGCAATGCGTGCCTGTTCGGGTGTTGTCACGTCCATAATCACGCCGCCCTTGAGCATCTGTGCCAAGTTACGGTTCAGTTCTTGTCTGTTGTTTTCCATACGTTTGTGTTGAATCTGTTTGTAAATCGGCACAAAAGTAGGGACAATCCTTGGACAATACGTTGTAAAGTTCTCGTTCTGATAAACGAAAACTCAATTTGGGATAGGGGAGTGCTTGGTAAAAGGTCTTATTTCTGTCGCAAAGCGCTGGGAGCTTGCCCTTTTTGTTTCTTAAAGAATCGTGAGAGATGGGCTTGGGAAGAGAAGCCAAGCATTTGGGCGATTTCTTTGAGAGGTTTGTTGGTAGTGAGCAGTTGAGTAATTTCCTCGGTGATGCGTTCGTCAATCATTGCTTTGGGCGAACGCTGGGCAATGCTGCGCGTGACTTGTCCGAGATAGCGGGCGCTGACTCCCAGCTGCTCAGCATAAAATGCCACGTCGCTGTAACGGTGGTAGAATCTGCCCAGCATGTCGAGAAACAGGTTGTATAGCTCACCGCTACGGCTGTTGTCTTCCGTGTAGCCAGGGGGCAGTTGGCTGAGGTAGGTGCGAGCATGGAGCATCGCTTCATCGACTCGCTCACCACAACTCAGGTAGTAAGCCAAAGCGGCAGAGAGCAAGTTGGCGTGTCCATGCTTTCGGTTACCTGATGGAAGGTCGGATGGCTCTAACACGACACTGCATAGGGGGATGAGTTGCTGCTGGATAGCTTCAAAAACCTGTGGCTTCACCAGTTGGTCGCCTCGGGTGGATTGTCGGACGGGTGCATATACAATGTACTTGGGGCGATATTTGCGCATCAGTTCTGCCACGACCTCCACCACCTCAATACGGCGGAGGAGACCTATCTTGATGACCTGTGGCTGTAAGTCGTTAAGGATGGCTTCAATCTGCTGGCGCACAGTGGTGGCTGGCAGGTCATAGAATTGCTGGATGCCCAAGGTGTTCTGTACGGTAATGGACGTGATGGCAGAGGTGGCAGTGCCGCCTAACGCATGGATGCAACGGATGTCTGCCTGCACNCCCGAACCGCCTGTGCCGTCNGACCCCGTGATGGTCAGTATGGNGTNTGGTTTNTTCATGCTATCTCACTATGGTGAANTTCTGAATCAGTGTGAAGGTCTTTTCGTNATCTCTGGTCTTTATGGTGTAGGTGTCGCCCACATGGAACTTGGGCGAGGTGATGATGCTGGAACTGTTACGCAGGTCGAAGGGGACGGTGAGGGTGGCGATGAGCTTGCCTGTGTGGTCGGTGAGTTGGATGGGTTCGTCCTTCACAATGTTGATGCCGATGAGGAGGGCTGTGGGTTGCACGGCAGTGTCCTGAGTGGGTACAGATGGCATTTCGCCCATGCCTGCCCCGACGGAAAAAACAGTTCCACCTGTAATCTTGATAGGGGAAAAGTCGCAGTCGAGTCCTTCCTCGGGCATGCCTTGCTGACTCCACGCATATACGGTACCGCCTGTGATGATGATGGCTGGGTCGCTCGGCTGCTCATGATTGCCTCCACCGAAGAAGCCTCCGAATCCACCTGCAAAGAAATCAATGAGGTTGGCATCGACGGCATCGTTTGTGATGCTGCGAGCTACAACCTTAGCTCCGTTGAACTCGATGGCGGCATTGGCATTGATGGCATCGTCGATGGCAAGCACATTCACATCACCTCCGTTCAGTACCACGCCTTCCTTGCCTTCAATGCCCTCAGCACCAGGTGACGAGNTGGTAATGCTGATATNACCGCTGTTCATGATGACTTTCCCCTGTNACTTGATGCCTTTAGCAGTGCCGTTGTATTNGTGCTNGGCAAAGCCTCCGCCGTCTCCCATCGGAGGAGGGCCGAAACTTTGGAAGCCATGACGACCGATGCTGTCCCCCTCAGGGTGGGAACCGAATCCGCCCATTGGGAAACCACCACNGTTCTTCATCATCTCCTCGAAGTTTTTGCGCATCTCCTCAAATCGTGCTTTGTCCTCCTCTGAGAGGTTGTTGGGATTGAAAGCAGGAGGACCTCCAAAGCCACCGAATCTGCTATGCGAGATGCTGTCGCCTTGCAGGTCGGGAGCACCGTGCCCACCCATCGGGAATCCTCCGAAGCCTCCTCCGAAAGGATGGGCTTTCTCTCCGAGATTGTTGCCGGTGGTTTCCACGTTGAGTGTGAGTTCTTCGATGGTGATGTCGTCCTTGCAGCGGATGCCCTTGCACCCGTCACCCTTTGCCAGCACGTTGAGGATACCTGTGCCAGAGAACTTCACTTTGTCCTTTGCCCAGATGACGGCAGCCTTATGGTTGGCTGTGTCGTTGCAGGCAGCGACGGTGAGAGTGTTGTCTGTGCCTTTTACAGCTGTTATCTCCACTTTCTTCTTGTTCTTCAACCACAACGGTGCACCTTCTTGGCTGGTCAGGTTCAACCCTTTCAGTTTTACTTTCGCCTTGCCGTCGGTCTTGAGGATGAGTTGTCCATCGTCGCNCTTACCACTCATAAGGACGGTGAGCTTGTGTGCTCGATANGTACNTTGGATGNTTACGTGCGAGCCATCCACCTGTACGTTCACGCTGTCCTTGACGGTTTGTTTCACTTTGGCGGTGGTGCCATTATATTGGATGATGATGTCTTCTGCTTGGCTCACTCCGCTCATGAAGAGGAGTGCCAATGCTGCAAGGATATTCTTTCTCATTGGTTTACTATTTCGGTTGGATTGTAGGGGTTGGACGGGCAAAGGTATGAAAAAGATTAAAGATTGGTTGTTTTTTTTATGGATAATGTGTTTCTTTGTGCTCGGAAAGCTAAAAGGTCAAGGAATATGGATTATATGGAGCGTGTGGCGATGGAGGATGTGTTCTCCTCGCAGGTGGCAGAGAACAGCAGTGTACAGAACCACGAGATGGATTTGGCATGGAAGTTTGTGACGAGCACGAACGTGTCGGTGTTTCTGACAGGTAAGGCTGGGACAGGCAAGACGACGTTTCTGCGCACGCTGAGGGAGCGGACACCGAAGCGGATGGTCGTACTGGCTCCTACGGGTGTGGCGGCAATCAATGCACAAGGACAGACAATCCACTCGTTCTTTCAGTTGTCTTTTGGACCGATTGTGCCAGGGATGACTTTCAAGGACAAGCAGACCTACTACCGCATGAGCAAGGACAAGAAGAACCTCATCAGGACGCTGGATTTGCTGGTGATAGACGAGATTTCAATGGTGAGGTGCGATGTGCTGGATGCGGTTGACCAAGAATTGCGGAAGTATCGAGACAAGAACAAACCTTTCGGCGGGGTGCAGTTGCTCTTGATTGGCGACTTGCAGCAGTTGGCTCCTGTGGCTCAAGAGCGGGAGTGGGCGTTGCTGGCTCCCTACTACGACACCCCTTATTTCTTTGGCAGTAGGGCATTGCGGCAGACGGCGTATGTGACCATTGAGCTGAAACACATCTATCGACAACAGGACGAGACTTTCATCAATATATTGGGAAAGATTCGTAGCCATCAGGTTGATAATGCCGTGTTGCAGCGGCTGAATGCTCGATATGTGTCTGCGTTCACACCTCCAAAAGAGGAGGATTGGATTCGTCTGACCACGCACAACCGCATGGCACAGACGTATAACGAGCAACAGTTGGCTGCTTTGAAAACAAAGGAAATGACCTTCATTGCTGAGATTCACAGGAATTTTCCTGAGAGCAGTTATCCTGCCGATGAGCGTTTAGTGGTGAAGGAGGGAGCACAAGTGATGTTCATCAAGAATGACCCAAACCCTGGCAAAGAATACTATAACGGAAAGATAGGTGTGGTGAAGGGCTTTATCTGGGATGACGAGACAGACGAGCGGCTCATCGTGGTACACTGCAAGGAGGATAACCGAACGATTCATGTGCCTCAGCTGACGTGGGAGAACACGAAATTTGTGATAGACACGGAGACGAAGGAAATCCGTGAGGAAGTGGATGGTACGTTCAAGCAGTACCCCCTGAGATTGGCATGGGCGATAACGGTGCATAAGAGCCAAGGTCTGACGTTCGACCACGCCGTGCTGGACATCACCGACTCGTTCACGCACGGACAAGTGTATGTGGCTTTGAGCCGCTGCCGAACCCTCGAAGGGATGGTGCTGGCTCGTCCGTTGTCGGCAGGGTCGGTCATCACAGATGCGTCGGTCAATGCCTATATTGACCGTGAACTGCTTGAAGCTCCGCAAACAGAGGGAAAACTGCCACAAATGATGTGGGAGTATTATTATTCGTTGCTCAACGAACTCTTCAACTTCCTGCTGTTGAAGAAGGATACGGAATACCTCATGCGCGTGGTGAACGAACATCTCTATGCGTCCGCACCAATGTTGTTGACCTTGTTGCAGAAGGCACTCTCGAAGCTGGATACCGAAGTGGTGGAGGTGGCACAAAGATTCCAGCACCAATACACCTCTCTGATGCAGCAGAGTGGCACGGCTTTTGCTCACGACGAGAAGTTGCAAGAGCGGTTGAAAGCGGCGATGGCGTATTTTGAAAGGAAACTGCACGAACTATTCGACGCTGTGATGTCACGCACCAAAGTGCCTATCAACAACAAGCAGGTGGTCTCCCAATACAACAACGCCCTCAATGCCTTCATGCTTTCCTACAAACTGAAAGTGGGTATTTTCTCCCGTCTGCACGACCAAGGCTTCTCCATCCGCAATTACCTCTCAGCCAAGGCGAAATCCGCGCTGGACGAGGTGTCCGTAGAAGAGAATAAAGAGAAAAGCACGAAATCTCGCAAAGCCCAAGCCCCCAAAGAAGAAAAGCCCAAGAAGGAGAAGGTGGATACGAGGGCAATGACCTACAAACTGTTCCGTGATGGAATGACTATTAAGGAGATAGCTGCTGAACGCTCATTGACGGTTGGCACAATAGAGAACCACCTTGCCCACTTTGTTGAGAAAGGCGACATGGAGGTGTCTGAACTGGTGAGCAGCCAACACCAGAAGATGATTCGTGGCATCATCAAGTCCTTTGACAAGGCCTATACCCTGAGCGATGTGAAGAACCTCCTTCCTCCCGATTACACCTATGCCGAAATCAAGTTGGTCATTGCAGATATGAAGAAGGAATAGGAACTCTTTCGCCAAGCGTTTTGCCCATAAAGAAAAAAAGTGGGTAAAACGCTTTTTTTATTGACAGGGAAGCCGTAACTTTGTGGCAGAAACAGAAACAATCATAAAAACAACAGAAAGATATGGAACAGATTGATTGGTCGAACCTTGGTTTCGGCTATCACAAAACTGATTACAACGTGCGCTGTTACTTCCGTGACGGCAAGTGGGGCGAAATAGAAGTTTGCTCTGAAGAAACNATACCCCTNCACATGGCTGCCACCTGTCTGCACTACGGACAGGAAGCATTCGAGGGNNNGNAAGCCTACCGTTGCCCTGATGGCAAGGTGCGTGTGTTCCGTTCAGACGAGAACGCTGCGCGTTTACAGAGTACTTGTCGTGGCATTCTGATGCCTGAACTTCCTACCGAGAAGTTCAATGAAATGGTTGATAAAGTGGTGCGCCTGAACGGGCGTTTCATCCCCCCCTACGAGACAGGAGCTACGCTTTACATCCGTCCGCTCCTCATCGGCACCAGCGCACAAGTGGGTGTACACCCTTCCACTGAATACCTGTTCGTCATCTTCGTCACCCCCGTAGGTCCTTACTTCAAGGGCGGCTTCTCCTGCAACGACTATGTTATCATCCGCGAGTACGACCGTTCCGCGCCCCTCGGCACTGGTATCTACAAGGTGGGCGGCAATTATGCTGCATCACTCCGTGCCAACCAGATGGCGCACGACCTCGGCTACGCTTGCGAGTTCTACCTTGATGCAAAGGAAAAGAAGTACATGGACGAGTGTGGTGCAGCCAACTTCTTTGGCATCAAGAACAACACCTACGTGACTCCAAAATCGACGTCTATCCTTCCATCTATCACCAACAAGTCGCTCATGCAGTTGGCAGAAGACCTTGGCTTGACGGTGGAGCGTCGTCAGATTCCAGAGGATGAGCTTGCCACCTTCGAGGAGGCAGGAGCCTGCGGAACGGCAGCCGTTATCTCGCCCATTGGCAAGATTGACGATCTGGAGGAGAAGAAGACTTTCCAAATCTCCAAGGACGGCAAGCCTGGTCCTATCTCAGAGAAACTATACAACAAACTGCGCAACATCCAGTATGGCATCGAACCCGACGCGCATGGCTGGACACGCGTAGTGATAGAATAACACAAACTAAACTAACCAACTATGAAACCAACATTATTCCTCCTTGCTGCGGGAATGGGTAGCCGCTATGGTGGCTTGAAGCAGCTTGACGGTCTTGGACCAAACGGTGAAACCATCATGGATTACTCCATCTACGACGCAGTGAAAGCTGGATTCGGCAAGATTGTGTGGGTCATCCGCAAAGACTTTGAAGAGCAGTTCCGTACCCAGATACTTTCTAAGTACGAAGGTGTAGTGCCCTGCGAACTCTGTTTCCAGAGCATCGACAGCTTGCCCGAAGGCTTCACTTGTCCCGAAGGTCGTGTAAAGCCCTGGGGCACCAACCATGCCGTGCTGATGGGCAAGGACGTTATCAAAGAGCCGTTCGCTGTTATCAACTGCGACGACTTCTATGGTCGCGATGCCTTCATGTCTGTCGGCAAGTTCCTTTCCGAACTGCCCGAAGGCTCCAAGAACAAGTATGCGATGGTAGGCTTTCGTTGCTGCAACACGCTGTCTGAGAACGGTTCTGTGGCTCGTGGCGTGTGCATGTACGACGACAACCGCCACCTCACCGACGTGGTGGAGCGCACCGAAATCATGCGTCAGGCCGACAAGGACAATGCCATCTGCTACAAGGACGAGCAGGGCGAGTGGCAGCCACTCGACGAGAACGTGCCTGTCTCAATGAACATGTGGGGCTTCACTCCCGACTACTTCCAGTACAGCGAAGAATACTTCAAGGAGTTCCTTTCTGACCCCAAGAACATGGAGAATCTCAAGGCTGAGTTCTTCATTCCGCTGATGGTCAATAAGCTCATCAACGACGGTACTGCCACCGTTGAAGTGCTCGACACCACTTCCGTATGGTTCGGTGTCACTTACGCTGCCGACCGCGAAGCCACTGTGCAGCGCATTGCTCAGCTCGTGGCCGACGGTGTATATCCGAACAAACTGTTCTAATTGTAGAAAAGCATATAACTGCATATAGAGTGCCCTGTCAGCTCCGTGCCGACAGGGTGCTCTTTCTTTGTGCGTATGCTAAATGTCCATTAGAGCCGTTCCTCCTTTGGCTTGCTTTCCCTCTGGCTGAGTCAGGTTAAGAACATCTGCTGGAGCTTGATGAAACAATAGGCCTTGTGAATCGTTGACTCACAAGGCTCGTTTAGTACCGAAAGCGGGGCTCGAACCCGCACGGGCGCAATGCCCAAGGGATTTTAAGTCCCTCGTGTCTACCATTCCACCATTTCGGCACGATGGAGTTTTGAATTGATAATCGAAAATTGACAATTGAGAATTGATAGCTCCTATGTGGCTCGCAATGCTGCGTTTGCCAATATCAATTGTCAATTGCCAATCATCAATTGTCTTAGTTGCGGGGGCAGGACTCGAACATGCGACCTCCAGGTTATGAGCCTGGCGAGCTACCAACTGCTCCACCCCGCGATATGTAGTACAAAGCGTTGCAAGGGAGAATTTCCTTCTTTCGCTTTTGCGATTGCAAAGGTACGAGATAATTTGGATTCTGCAAAAGAAAAGCATGACTTTTTTAGTTTTTTATGTGAAAAGTTGTGAGAGTGCCGTTTTTTCCTTTCCTTTGCAAAATCAACTTGCTTAAAATTTCTTTTCTATGTATCGTCACGGTCTTTGCCTATTGTTCCTTCTTTTCGGTGCGGCGGTCCCGTTGTGTCGTGTTCAAGCACAGGCGCAGGGGAGTATGTCGCCAGCCGTCTCGGTGGGGGCCGATACGCTTCGTTGGCGGCTTCATGAGACGGGATTAGCCACTTATTATACTGCCCGTTCCCATGGGCGGATGATGGCTTCAGGCGAACGCTACGACAAGAACGTCCTGTTCTGTGCCCATCGCACACTTCCTTTCGGCACCCGTCTGCGCATTGTCAACAAGAAGAACAACAAGACGGTGGAGGTGGTGGTGAAAGACCGTGGTCCTTTCAGCAAAGGTCGCCTTGTTGATTTGAGCAACAAGGCAGCCGAAGTGTTGGGCATGCTCCGCGATGGGGTAGTGCCAGTGGAGATATGGGTGGAGAAGCAGTATAAGTAATGAGTGGTGAGAAGCGAGGGGTAAGGGGTGAGAGGATACCTCATGCACAGGCATTCCTCTCACCCCTTACCCCTCGCTTCTC
>WFLX010296308.1_pt1 | contig 37894 bp, 29 predicted proteins | sample 4967041 | NCBI WGS metagenome assembly WFLX01 (sample SAMN12857096, study PRJNA449069) | gut metagenome | isolation source: stool from male and female vole | host: Microtus ochrogaster | place: USA:Florida | collected 2017
CATCCTTGCGCTGAGCTTCCAGTGCATATCTTGCATCCGGTCTCCGGGAAGATATTCCCTGACTTCCCGGATATCTGTGGAAAGCGAGCCCGCGGGATCATAAAATCCGCTGTCCTCGGATTCGGTGTGCATGGCAGCGGGAACAAAGGAGATCGGCATCTCTTTAGGCAGCACCGGAATCTGCAATCCTTTATTCAGACTTTTATGAAATGTATAAAAGTGAAGAAAATCTGTCAATTTTACGTCTTCCAAGGAAAACAAGAGCATGCCCGGCTGAGAGACGGCAAAGGGAAAACGAAGGGTCCGGGTCCTGCGTGCTTCTAAGGGCAGCGCAATCGTATTTTTCTGACTGCTTGGAAAATACATATTTTGAAACTGAAAGGAAAGCTCGCAGTTCAGGAAGGGAAAAAAAGTAGGATTTTTAACGGTAAGCATGATGATTGGTTTTTCCGGCATGGAGACGGTCGTTACGGGAGCGGACAGAAGAAAATCAAAATTTTCAAAGGCATAATGAGCCAGGGCAATGGAAATCACGGGCAGTATGATGAGCAGAAGCAGTAAAACGGCAAGAAAAGACTGGCGGTAAAAGACCGTTCCCAACAGGAAAAGCAGGATCATAAGCGTATAAGTGATTCGATAAGGATAGTTTGTTTTCTGCATGCTCGGACCTCACTAACTGATCTTGGGAACTGCTGCCTGCTTTAAGACTTTTGAAAGCGCTTCTTCCACGGATTGTCCGGAAGCTTTGGACTTGGCGGAAAGCTTTACGCGGTGGGAGGCTACGCAGTGAAAGACATCATGGATATCTTCCGGAAGAAGAAAATCCCTGCCGCACAGATAAGCGTGCGCTTTAGACATTTTTAATAAAGCAATGCTGCCGCGGGGGCTCAAGCCCAGCGCAAAAAAATCAGGATTTCTTGTAATTTCGGTCAGCTCAACAATATAATCGTAAAGGGATTCGTCAACAAATAAGTTCTCTGCCTGATTCTGCATCTCTAAAAGCTCTTCGGCATTGACCACCTGCTCTACCTGTGCGATATTGGCAGAGGAGTTGCCTTTTAAGATGCTGACTGCATTTTCGGAGTCAGGATATCCGATGGAAAGACAGATCATAAAACGGTCAAGCTGAGATTCCGGAAGCCGCTGTGTGCCGGAAGAACCAAAGGGATTCTCCGTGGCAATGACAAAGAACGGTCTTGGAAGCGTTCTGGTAACGCCTTCTACAGTTGCCTGACCTTCCTCCATAACCTCTAAAAGCGCAGACTGCGTCTTTGGCGAGGTACGGTTGATCTCATCGGCAAGGAAAAGGTTGGTATAGACGCAGCCCTCCTGAAAACGAAAAGCATTTGTCGATTTATCATAAAGATTATATCCGATCAGATCGCTGGGCAGGACATCGGGCGTAAACTGCATCCTTTTATAAGAAAGGGAAAGCGCCCTGGCGATGGACATGGCAAGCGTCGTCTTTCCGACGCCGGGGATGTCCTCCAGCAATACGTGGCCGCCTGCCAAAATAGCGCAGAGCGTAAGGCGGATCACGTCATCTTTACCCTGTATGATTTTTTTTACTTCCTTTCGAATGAGGTCTGTTTTATTCTGCAATGGGATATCCATCCTTTCATGCTTATTCATATATTATTTTATATGGTATCTATGGCGATTGCAAGTATTTCACAAAAATTTAAAGTAAATCAGGGCAATGTTGTTGGCGTTTCTCGCACCGGATTTTGTTTGCTTCTTGAAGCATCCGGCAATTTGTGATATACTTTTACTAACTATGCAAAGGGGGTTCTTCTTACAGGAGGCGCAGGATGAAAGCATTTTTGATATTGGAGGATGGAACTGTATTTCAGGGAAAAGCCATTGGCGCATGTAAAGAGGTGATCAGTGAGATCGTGTTCAACACATCCATGGCAGGCTATCTTGAAGTTTTAACAGATCCTTCCTATGCCGGACAGGCGGTATGCATGACTTATCCGCTGATCGGCAACTATGGAATATGTATGGAGGATATTGAATCTGCCAGACCATGGCTGGATGGTTTTATTGTAAGGGAGCTCTCAAGAAAACCGAGCAACTTCCGGTGTGATATGTATCTTCAGGATTTTCTGGCGAAGCATGATATTTCCGGGATCGAAGGGATCGATACCAGGGCATTGACAAAGCGCCTGAGGGACAGGGGGACGATGAACGGCATGATCACGGTTGACGAGTCCTATGACCTGCCGGACGTGCTTATGAGGTTAAAGAAATATCAAGTGGCGGGAGTGGTAGACAGGGTTACCAGTCAGAAGAAATATACGGTCGCGGGGCTCAGATATCCGGAGGAAAATGAACCGGTATCCGGAAGCGATATCAACAGAACAGAAGGAAGGAAAGCGCCATCCATGATCAGGAAGCTGAACGGCGCCGGGAAACGGGTGGCTCTGCTGGATTTTGGAGAAAAGAATAACATTATCAGATCCCTGCAGAAAAGAGGCTGTGATGTGACTGTTTATCCTGCGTTTACCAAAGCGGAGGAGATTCTTAAGGAGCATCCGGACGGGATCATGTTAAGCAACGGACCGGGCGATCCCAAGGAGTGTAAGGAAGCGATCAAAGAGATCAGAAAGTTGTACGATGCGGATGTGCCGATCTTTGCGATCTGTCTGGGACATCAGTTGATGGCTCTGGCAGCAGGGGCGGATACCTATAAGATGAAATATGGTCATCGCGGCGGCAATCATCCGGTGAAGGATCTGGAGACGGGCAGGGTATATATCTCATCCCAGAATCATGGCTATGTGGTGGATGTGGAGCATCTGGATCAAAGCATCGCGGTGCCGGCATTTGTTAATGTCAATGACGGTACCAATGAGGGGCTTTCCTATCGGGGGAAGAATATCTTTACGGTACAGTTTCATCCGGAAGCATGTCCGGGTCCGCAGGATTCCGGCTATCTGTTCGACCGTTTTATCTCTATGATGGAGGTGGTGAAGGATGCCTAAGAATCAGGACGTAAAAAAAGTGCTGGTCATCGGTTCCGGTCCGATCGTGATCGGTCAGGCAGCGGAGTTTGATTATGCGGGGACGCAGGCATGCCGTTCCTTAAGAGAAGAAGGAGTTGAGGTCGTGCTGATCAATTCCAATCCGGCGACGATCATGACCGATGGTGACATTGCAGACCGCGTTTATATAGAACCGCTGACGATAGAAGTATTGGAGCAGCTGATAGAAAAAGAAAAGCCGGACAGTATCCTGCCGAATATGGGCGGTCAGGCAGGACTTAATCTTGGGATGGAGCTGGAGGAATCGGGATTTCTTGCCAGCCATCACGTAAAGCTGCTTGGAACGACGGCGGAGACGATCCGGAAGGCAGAGGACAGACAGGCATTTAAGGATACCATGGAAGCGATTGGGGAACCCTGCGCTCCCTCCAAGGTGGTGGAGTCGATAGAGGACGGCGTTGCGTTTACGAATACGATCGGGTATCCGGTGGTGCTGCGTCCCGCTTATACGCTGGGTGGCAGCGGCGGCGGTATTGCATATGATCAGATGCAGCTGGAAGAGATTCTGGAAAATGGTCTTCGGCTTTCCCGTGTGGGGCAGGTTCTGGTGGAACGTTGCATCGCAGGCTGGAAAGAGATTGAGTATGAGGTGATGCGTGACAGCGCAGGCAATGTGATTACGGTCTGCAATATGGAAAATCTTGACCCGGTAGGGGTACATACCGGAGACAGTATTGTAGTGGCTCCTTCTCAGACCCTTGGGGATAAGGAATACCAGATGCTGAGAACTGCTGCGCTGAATATTATCAGCGCGCTGGAGATCACGGGAGGCTGCAATGTGCAGTTTGCGCTTCATCCGGAAAGCTTTGAATACTGCGTGATTGAGGTAAATCCCAGAGTCAGCCGTTCCTCTGCATTGGCATCCAAGGCGACCGGCTATCCGATCGCGAAGGTGGCGGCAAAGATCGCGCTTGGATATACGCTGGATGAGATTAAAAATGCAGTGACGAAAAAGACCTATGCCAGCTTTGAGCCGGCGCTGGATTATTGTGTAGTGAAGATTCCAAGGCTTCCCTTTGATAAATTTCTTACGGCAAGGAGGACGCTGACGACACAGATGAAAGCGACCGGAGAGGTTATGAGCATCTGTACGAATTTTGAAGGCGCGTTGATGAAGGCGCTCCGTTCTCTGGAACAGCATACGGAATCACTCAGAAGTTATGATTTTAGTTCTATGATGCAGGAGGAACTGCTGGAGCGGCTGAAGACCGTAGACGATCTGAGGATCTACATCATTGCGGAAGCGCTTAGAAAGGGTGTAAGCCAGAGCGCGATTCATAATGTGACAAAGATCGATTTGTGGTTTATCGATAAGATTGCGATCCTGACACAGATGGAACAGCGGCTGGAGACAGAGCCCTTGACGGAGGAGCTTTTAAAGGAAGCAAAACGGCTGGAGTTTCCGGACGGCGTGATTGCAAAGCTGTCCGGCAGAACGGAGACACAGATCAGGCAGATGCGCAGGGAACAGGGTATACAAGCCTCTTTTAAGATGGTAGATACCTGTGCCGCGGAGTTTGAGGCGGAAACGCCGTATTATTACTCCTGTTTTGACGGAGAAAATGAAGCAGCCATAAGCGCCGCAGACGGCGAAAGGAAAAAGAAGGTTCTGGTGCTGGGATCCGGTCCGATCCGTATCGGTCAGGGCGTGGAGTTTGATTACTGCTCGGTGCATGCGACATGGGCATTGGCCAAAGCGGGTTATGAGACGATAATCGTCAATAACAATCCGGAGACGGTCAGCACGGATTTTGACATAGCCGATAAGCTTTATTTTGAACCGTTGACGCCGGAGGATGTAGAGAATATTGTAGAACTTGAAAAGCCGGACGGCGCGGTGGTGCAGTTTGGCGGACAGACGGCAATCAAGCTGACAAAGAGTCTGATGGAGATGGGCGTGCCGATCCTTGGAACGAAAGCGGAGGATGTTGACGCGGCGGAAGACAGGGAATTATTTGATAGGATCCTGGAGGAAACAGAGATCCCAAGAGCCGCGGGAGGTACGGTATATACGGCGGAGGAAGCGAAGGCGGTTGCAGACAGACTGGGATATCCGGTGCTGGTGAGACCTTCCTATGTGCTTGGCGGACAGGGGATGCAGATTGCGATTTCCGATCAGGAGATCGAGGAGTTTATGGCGGTGATCAATCGTTATGCGCAGGAGCATCCGATCCTGATAGATAAGTATCTGATGGGAAAAGAGCTGGAGGTGGATGCAGTATGTGACGGAACGGATATCCTGATTCCCGGCATCATGGAGCATGTGGAACGTACCGGCGTACATTCCGGAGACAGTATCTCGGTCTATCCGGCACATACAATAAGCGATCAGGTGAAGGAGACGATCGCGGAGTATTCCGCAAGGCTGGCAAGGGCGCTGCATGTGAAGGGACTGATCAACATTCAGTTTATTGCTATGAATGACGAGGTATATGTGATCGAGGTCAATCCCAGATCTTCCAGAACCGTTCCCTATATCAGCAAGGTAACCGGGATCCCGATTGTAGAGCTGGCGGTCAATGTGATCCTTGGGAAAACGATCAGGGAGCTTGGTTATGAGCCTGGATTGCAGAAAAATGCCGGTTATACGGCGATCAAGATGCCGGTATTCTCTTTTGAAAAAATCAGAGGCGCGGAGATCAGCTTAGGACCGGAGATGAAATCCACCGGAGAATGTCTTGGGATCGCAAAGGAGTTCAATGAAGCTCTTTATAAAGCATTTATAGGGGCTGGTATTGATCTGCCAAAGCATAAGCAGGTAATCATCACCGTAAAGGATGCAGATAAAGGCGAGGCGATCGGGATCGGCAGACGGTTTGAGAAGCTGGGCTATACGATCTATGCGACAAGGAGTACGGCGGCCGCGCTGAGGGAGGCCGGAGTCAATGCAAGAAAGGTCAATAAGATTCAGCAGGAATCTCCGACCGTAATGGATCTGATCTTAGGCCACAGGATCGATTTGGTGATTGACACGCCTACGCAGGGGCGGGATAAGTCGAGGGATGGTTTCCTGATCCGTCGGACAGCGATCGAGACGGGCGTTACCTGCCTGACCAGTCTGGACACGGCAAAGGCGCTCCTGACCAGTCTGGAAGCAAAAGAAAAGCAAAGAGAATTGACATTGACAGATATTTCCGGGATCAATCATTAAGAAAGAAAGGGATCATACATGAGGGAAGGGTTTGGAGAAAAGAAGCAGCCGATCATGAAGATACTGGTAATAGGCATGGTCATATTAAGCATATGCCTTGCTGTTTGTATTGTTTTGGTTTCAACACTTCGTTCCACCTATAGTGACGAGATATCGGCGGATTTTCAGGCGCATCATATCAGCTCCGGTGAAAAGCTGGATGCTACGATCAGAGGCGGTATTGAAGTAGTGGAGACTGCGGCCGATGTGATGGGCAGCGCCGCGGCATCTTATATTAATACGGAAATCTACGGGGTATTAAGTGATTATGATCATTTCAGCATGTTAGAGGCATTGGCATTTGTCGGGAACAACGGCAGGGTGTATTATCGCGATAAAGAGTATTCTGTCAGTCTGCTTGGGGAACCGCTGAAGGAGCTGCAGGATAATATGAAGACAGCGGACGGAACCTATACCGGCGTGACGGTATCATCAGGTGACGGGATACCGCATATTTTGATTGCAGTTCCCGTATATCTGGAAGAGAGATCTTATGGATATCTTGCGGCGACAATGAAAATTGATGATATTTTTGAGGGCGGTGAATTTAATTATCAAAATGACATGGGGGAATGTTATCTGACGGATCGAAACGGCATCATTATGTCAAGGAGCAGTGATGCAATATTTGTAACGGAAGAATCGGAGGATTTCTGCCTTTCCATACTGGAGTATTCCGACGGAAAGGAAGGCAGCAAGAAAGCTGTTCAGGCATTGACCAATGCTTACAGGGGAGATAGCGCGGGATTTGTAACTATTAAAACAAGAAAGGCGCAGAGCATGCAGATCTCATATTATCCGCTGCGCTCTGTTCCGGATCTGTTTTTTATCAGCTGTTACAATGACAATCTGGTAGATGACAAGATGCAGCCGATGCTTTTTAGAAGCGTACTGTCCTGTATTATCATCGTCGTGCTGATGATCGCGATCATCGTCTATGTATGGGCGACGTCTAAGCGCGCCAATATCACGATCGAAAAGCTGGCCTATGAGGATCCTGTGACGAAAGGGAAAAATTTCAATTATTTTAAAGAGTTTGCTTCCCATATCAGGGCGATTTTTAAAGAGACACCGTTTATGATCTATCGGTTTGATATTGTGAATTTCCGATATATCAACGAAGCATACGGACATGATCGGGCAGATGAGATCCTGACGTCCTGCATTACGAACTTTGAGTCGATTTTTTCGGAGAAAGAGCTTTGTGTCAGGATAGATGCGGATCAGTTCCTTGCTATTTTGGAAAATGATAAGGAAATAGGACAGAGGCTGGAGCGTCTGACGAAGAATGTCAATGAAGATGCCAGAGGACGCGGAATCAAATATCCTATCCGCTTTAAAACGGGCGTTTATCAGATCCGAAAGCATGATCACGATATTGATGTGATGATCGACCGCGCTAATGTGGCAAGAAAGACGCTTAATGGCGATGGTGATGAGTTGACTGCATACTATTCGGAGAAGATCGTACAGGATATGCATAAGCTTGACCGGATAGAGTCTGATATGCAGAAGGCGCTTGCTAATGGAGAATTCAAGATCTATATGCAGCCAAAATGGGATATCTATCTTAACCGTATTGCGGGGGCGGAGGCGCTGGCGCGATGGGTCAGGGAAGACGGAAGCATCTCTTACCCGGATGAGTTTGTGCCGATATTTGAAAATAACGGATTTATTGAGAAACTGGATTTCTTTATGCTGGAGATGGTTTGCCAGAGGATGCATGAGATGATCGAAGCAGGTAATACCATATATCCGGTTTCGGTCAATCAGTCCAGGATGCTTTTGCACAGCGCGGATTATGTGTCAAATGTTAAGAGGATCATTGAAAAATATAAGCTGCCGAAAGACGCGATCGAGCTGGATATCAAGGAATCGGTCTTTTGGGATGACAGGGATAATATGCTCAGGATCATTGATCAATTAAAACAGTGCGGTGTGCGTCTGGCGCTGGATGATTTTGGCTCGGGATATTCTTCTTTAAATATATTGAAGGATGTTTCCTTTGATACGGTCAAGATCGAACGGGAATTTTTTGCCAAGAGTGTGACGACGGAACGCAACAGATGGACACTGCAAAAGCTCGTGGAGTTATCCGGCGGACTCGATATGGAAGTGGTGTGCGAAGGAGTAGAGACGGAAGAACAGGTGAGTATATTGAAAGCTCTGGGCTGCCGTATGGTACAGGGATTCTATTATTCAATGCCTCTTCCCGAAGAGGAATATATCGCGCGTTACTGCAGTGCGGGTATAAGGGTATAACGGCATAAAAGGATATCAGGCATATGGAAGGACAGTACAAGGCAAATAGGCAGAACTATCAAAGACGTCTGGATGCGGTCATAGAAGGACTGACGACAAGAAAACGTCTGCTGCTTCATAGCTGCTGCGCACCCTGCAGCAGCTATGTTTTAGAATATCTTATTCCTTATTTTGATATCTGGGTATATTATTATAATCCCAATATCACAAAGAGGGAGGAATACGATAAGCGGATTGGTGAGTTGAAACGCCTGATTGACACGATGAATCGGGAGCACCAATGGGATATTCATCTGCTGGAAGGAGCTTATGAGCCGGAATGTTTTCTGAAGGCGGCGGAGGGTCTGGAAGAATGTCCGGAAGGCGGAGAACGCTGTCAGAGATGTTTTGCACTCCGGTTATCTGAGAGCGCTTCCTACGCGGCTGCTCATTCGTTTGATTACTTTACCACGACATTAACGATCAGTCCGTTAAAAAATGCGGACATGCTGAATGAGATCGGAAACCGTATGGGACAAAAATATGGCGTTCCTTTTCTGCCGTCTGATTTTAAGAAAAAAAACGGCTATCAACGCTCCATTGAGCTGTCCAGAGAATATCATCTGTACCGTCAGGATTACTGCGGATGTGAGTATTCCAGAAAAGAGCGGGAGGATGTCCAAAGACAGAATTGATTGACGGCACATTACACAAAAGAAGTTGCGCAATGTGCCGGGCAAGGTTTTAAAATAATGCAGATGAAGACAGATAATACAGAAGAAACAGATAAAGCAGATGAATAGATAAAAACATATGAAAACAGAATCTCAAGCAGAAGAAAGGTATGGTTTGCAGGCATGGAAAGATTTATGGACAGAATATCGGAAGAAATGAGGCGTGCATTTGAGGAAGCGGGATATGATCCTGCTCTGGGAAGGGTTACGGTAAGCAACCGTCCTGATCTCTGCGAATATCAATGCAACGGAGCGATGGCGGCAGCAAAGCAATATAAGAAAGCGCCCTTTGCCATTGCGGAGGAAGTGGCAGGAAAGCTTGGCAGCTCGGAGATCTTCCAATCGGTTGAGGCCGTGATGCCGGGATTTTTAAATCTGACCCTGCGGGATAGTTTTGTTTTACAGTATTTTAGTGAGATGATGCAGCAGGAAAAATACGGCGTGGAGAAGCCCGAAACACCGCAGACCATGGTATTGGATTATGGCGGACCGAACGTGGCAAAGCCGCTTCATGTGGGACATCTTCGTCCGGCGATCATCGGCGAAAGCATTAAGCGGATCGTCCGTTATGCGGGACACAGGGTTATCGGAGACGTTCATCTGGGGGACTGGGGGCTTCCGATGGGACAGATCATCACGGAGCTTAAGGCGAGAAAGCCGCAGCTTTGCTATTTTGATGAAAGCTTTGAGGGAGAGTATCCCGAAGAAGCGCCGTTTACCATTGCGGAGCTGGAGGAGATCTATCCTTATGCCAGCGGAAAATGTAAAGTCGATGAGGAATATAAGGCGCAGGCGCTGGAGGCGACGGCGCAGCTGCAGAACGGTCTGCGGGGCTACAGGGCTTTATGGAAGCAGATCCTGAAGGTGTCGGTCAATGATCTGAAGAGAAATTATGAGACACTGGATGTTCATTTTGATCTCTGGAATGGGGAATCTGATGTGGATGACCTGATTCCGGATATGGTCAAAAAGATGAAAGAGGAAGGACATGCATATCTTAGCGATGGCGCCCTTATTGTCGATATCCGTAAGGAGACGGATAAAAAGGAACTGCCGCCCTGTATCATCTTAAAATCAGACGGCGCGGCCAATTATGAGACGACGGATCTTGCAACGATCATCCAAAGAGAACGAGATTATCAGCCGGATGCCATCGTATATGTGGTGGATAAGCGGCAGGAACTGCATTTTGAACAGGTATTCCGCTGCGCAAGGAAGACAGGGATCGTGCGGGAGGAAACGTCATTGCAGTTTATCGGCTTCGGCACGATGAACGGTCCTGACGGAAAGCCTTTTAAGACAAGGGACGGCGGAGTGCTGCGGCTGGAATACCTTTTGAAGCAGATCAAGGATCAGATGTATGAAAAGATCAGGGAGAATAAGGAACTGCCCCAGGAAGAGGCGGAAGCTACGGCTTCAATGGTAGCGCTGGCTGCTGTCAAATACGGAGATCTGTCTAATCAGGCAGTGAAGGATTATATTTTTGATGTCGAACGGTTTACTTCCTTTGAGGGAGATACCGGACCCTATATCCTTTATACCATGGTAAGGATGAAGTCGATACTGAATAAATACCGGGAGGCAGGCGGCGATCCTGACGCGGCTTCCTGTATAGAACCATCTTCTAAGGTTGAGAAAGAACTGATGATGGCTCTGGCAGGATTTAACGCCATGCTGGAGGAAGCCAGTGAAGAAAGGGCGCCACATAAGGTATGTGCATTCATCTATCAGGTGGCGAATGATATCAATTCCTTTTACCATGCGGTCAAAATTCTTACAGAGGAAGATCAGAGAAAGCAGGCTGGTTATATTGCGCTGCTTAAGAATGCACTCAGGATCATGGAGACCTGTATTGAACTTCTGGGGTTTGAAGCCCCGGAAAGAATGTAGATTGAAAAATTCAGGCTGTTAGAAAGGTATGGTTATTTATATGAATATCATTGATAAAAATATAGATAGCGGCAAACCCTTTGATTGGGGGAAAACATCTTTAGATTATGCAAAGTTTCGTGACATCTATCCGCAAGATTTCTATCAAAAAATCATTGATCGTAATTTGTGTATAGACGGACAAATTGTCCTTGATATTGGAACAGGGACAGGTGTTCTTCCCAGAAATATGTATCAGTATGGGGCAAAGTGGATAGCTGCGGATATTTCAGAGAACCAAATTGAACAGGCTAAAATTCTTTCAAAAGACATGAATATAGAGTATTATGCCGTATCCACAGAGGATATAGATTTTCCTGATGATTCTTTTGATGTCATTACGGCATGTCAATGTTTTTGGTATTTTGACCATGAAAATGTTATGCCTAAACTTTGGCGTATGCTGAAACAAGGGGGAAGTATTCTTGTTTTATTCATGGCATGGCTCCCCTTTGAGGATAAGATTGCAGGAGCCAGCGAAAATCTTGTATTAAAGTACAATCCAAATTGGAGCGGCGCCGGAGAAACCATTCATCCAATCTACATACCCGATTGCTACAAAGAGAAATTTGAACTTGCATACCATGAAGAATATACTCTGAAAGTGCCGTTTACCCGTGACAGTTGGAACGGAAGAATGAAAGCCTGTCGTGGAATCGGCGCCTCGCTTACCGATCAGGAGATTGCGATGTGGGAACAAGAACATAGAAAACTTCTTGAAGAGATTGCTCCTAATGAATTTGATATTTTACATTATGGCGCTATGGCTGAACTTAGAAAGCATTAGGTCCCGGTTTGAAATGCCTGAGCCTGAAGATAGTTACACTGCAAAAAACGGAGATAGAAATGGTTGACAGAGGAAGTTTCTTCCCTTACAATAATGGGGAGCGGCAAGATGAGTTGTATTTGAAAAAATCAGTTGCATTATGGAGGAAATTATGGCAGAGAAAAAGTCAGTATATCTGGAAGTGAATGCAAGCCAGTACGATATGGATAAGGTGATGGATAAGGCGGTAAAGGATTATAAAAAAGGGAATAAAGACGCATTAAAGAGCATCAATTTATATGTAAAACCAGAGGACGGTAAAGCATATTACGTTGCCAACGAAGGCAAGGTTACGGGCAGCGTTGATTTGTAGAACCGTGGTGGTCAAACTTTTTTGTAACGCTTGTGGCTAAAAATTTATTGGATCTGCTCCCAGCTTTTCCTATGCTGCCGTCCGCGTCTGGTACGGGGCGGTAGCCGTCAATGCCGTTGTGGCTGTGGTAAATCTCATTAATCTGATTAAAAAGAAATGGGCAGAAAAAATGTCAAAAAAATATCTATTTGAATTGATCGGGATGCTAATTCTGCTTTTAATCATCTTTTCTCTGATTGTTTCCAAACTGACGGAAAGCGACAGAGGGGAAGGTTTTATTTTGGACTCCTATGTGTCAACAGAGGTGGTGCGGGCAGATGGGGCAGTGGAACACTATGACAGCAATTATTTTGAAACATCGGCAAAAGGTGACCGGATTATTGTGACGATTCCGCTGCCGGCAGAAAAGAAAATATCCAATGCGGTTTTGTTTTGCAGCGTCTACCAGTGTGCGGTGGAGTTGTCTTATCAGGGAGAGGTCCTCTACAGCTATGGGAATAATGAGAGTGAGAAAGGACGTGCCATCGGCAATGTTCTTGTCTGCGCGGATGTGCCGGATGCGGCTTGGGGTGACACGCTCACTCTGGAATGTACGGTTGTGGACTATACCGACTTTTCCAAGCTGAATACGGTCATGGTCTGTGAGGCAAAAAACAAGGTACAGCATTTGCTGGGAGACAATGCTGTCTCCTATCTTCTGTCCATGTCAGTGCTGGTGGTTTTTGCCGGCATGTTCTTTGTTTTGCTCTGTTGGGGCGGGGGCGGCGAGATTAAAATGCAGGGCTTGTATTTATCGAGCTTTTGTGTTGGGCTGATGATGTGGCAGATGGGCTATGAAAGGATGTTTTATGTTATTTCCAATAATGTCACCTTCTGCGGACTGGCGGAGTATGTAGGGATCTTCTTTGCGCCGGCGCCGTTTTGTATGTTTTTATGTTATGTAGAGCCGAATAAGCTGTTTCAGAAGACAATGAAGCTTTTGGCGGGTGTGCTGATAACGGTTTTTGGGGTGGCAACGGTGCTGAATTTCACCACAGAGCAATACCACTACTGCAGGTTTTTAAAGATAGTGCATGTGCTGATTGCGATAGTGGCAGTTGCCATTTTGGTGGAGTTCATACTTGTGCGCACCCGGGGCGACAATAAACGGATGCTTATCCGGTTTGGCGTTATCTTATACATATTTTTTGCCATGTCTGACATGCTGCTGTTTTATGTGGAAACCACTGGTAAGTTTCACTTAGATGTGGATATGGAGTCTGTTACCTCGCTGGGGCTTTATGTTTTTCTGGTTGTCATGCTGATCAGCTATGTCCTGCACGTTTTGGAGCATGTGGTCAGTGTGAAGGAGAAGCAGCAGTTAGAGCAGATGGCATATTTGGACGGCATGACCGGGATTGCAAACCGGCGCAGATGCCTGGATTATTTTGAAGAACTGAAAGAGAAAAAGGACTTTACCGTTTTCTTTTTTGACGTAAATAATTTAAAAATTGCAAATGACCAATATGGCCATGACATAGGCGACCGCCTGATCATGACGGTTGCGCAGATTATCAGGGAGGTCTTTGGGACGGAAGGCTTTTGCGGAAGATATGGCGGGGATGAATTTGTTGCTGTGGTAGAGTACTCGTCCGCAGCCGCAGTCAGGCAGATGGAAGCCCGCTTAAAGGATGCAATTGCCCGCGTGAATAAGGAGCAGCAGCTTCCGCTTCCGGTTGCCGTGGCTTACGGCATTGCCGGCAGCACGGAAGGAGAAGGTATGCAGGCGGATGAGGTCGTGCGCCTGGCTGACGAGCGGATGTATGAGCAAAAACGGAGGATGAAGGAGGCATTGTCATGAAAAATGTTTTGAGGAAACCGCTTGACAAGGAGCGTATTTTTTGAGATAATGGCACATGTGTCAGAGCGTGTTTATTATGTGTCCATAGCTCAGCTGGATAGAGCAACGGCCTTCTAAGCCGTGGGTCGGGGGTTCGAATCCCTTTGGGCACGCTTGTCATCAGAACAATATCTTATAATGTTCTTGTGACATGTCAGATAGTCCTGATCGCTATGGTGGGTATGGCGTAGTTGGTTAACGCGCCAGATTGTGGTTCTGGAGACCGAGGGTTCGAGTCCCTCTATCCACCTTCTACTGGGCTATCGCCAAGCGGTAAGGCACAGGGTTTTGATCCCTGCATTCGCTGGTTCGAATCCAGCTAGCCCAGCTTTNGTGCTNTTGCATNTANAGATNNTNCTATGGANATCTTCGGTTNTNCNGNAGATTTTTTTTTTGCCAAAACAGGATTGCCGGTGTCGGCTNCTGCANTAAANGAGAAGCCGGTCTTGCATTTTNTANNAATATTCGATAAAATAAAAGCATTAAAATAANAGAATAAANTAAAAACAAGGGAANCCGGTATATGANNAAGAGTGATTTTAAGACGATAGCGAACCAGAGAAAGCGCNTGAAGCCGACTACNGANATCANNGGCTTTNAAGTGCGTCCCGGTCTNTATCAGACCAATGGNGCGATGCGNATCAATGANGGNGTCTGTTTTACGGTGCATTCCATTGGGGCAACNTCNTGTACNCTGCTNTTATATCANAGGGAAGGNAANGANCCNTATGCCAGACTGCCGTTNCCGAATTCTTTCCGGGTAGGGCATACNTTTTCCATGATCGTNTANGGGTTGGATATTACNGAATTTGAATANGCTTANAGNTTTGACGGTCCNTATGATGAGTCGAAGAGGNCTTTTGTTNGANAANNATAAGGTNATTTTAGATCCTTATGCGAAGGCNGTNACGNATCAGAGNGTNTGGGGAAAAACNAAAGAGNAAAATTTTGTTTANAAAGCCAGNGTGGTCAATNCCGGNTTTGACTGGGAAGACTGNAAACNNCCGGGACANGCATTTAANGATATGATCATCTATGAAATGCATGTGCGGGGGTTCACAAAACATCCGTCGTCCGGAGTGGAGCATCCGGGTACCTTTGAAGCGATCAAGGAAAAAATACCGTATTTATTGGAGCTTGGGGTTAATGCGGTAGAGTTGATGCCGATCTTTGAATTTGACGAGCTGGATGGCAACCGGGTAGTAAACGGCAAGCAGCTTTATAATTACTGGGGATATAATACCGTTAGTTTTTATGCGCCGAATACCGGTTACACGGCTGCTACGGAATTTAACCACGAAGGCGATGAACTCAAGCAGGTGATCAAGGAGTTAAAGAGCCACGGAATCGAAGTGATTCTGGACGTTGTATTTAACCATACTGCCGAGGGAAATGAACAGGGACCTTTCTTTTCTTTTAAGGGGATCGACAATAATATCTATTATATGCTGACGCCGGATGGGAAATATTTTAATTTCAGCGGATGCGGTAATGTGGTCAATTGCAATCATCCCATCGTTCAGCATTTTATCTTGGATTGTCTGCGTTACTGGGTCATCGAATACAGAGTGGATGGCTTCCGGTTCGATTTGGCAAGCATTCTGGGAAGAAGCGAGGACGGAAGCCCCATGAGCAAGCCGCCTGTCCTGCAGAATCTGGCTTTTGATCCGATCCTTGGCGGGGTCAAGCTGATTGCAGAGGCATGGGATGCCGGAGGACTCTATCAGGTGGGAAGCTTCCCTTCCTGGAACCGGTGGGCGGAATGGAACGGAAGATACCGGGATGATATGAGGAGCTTCTTAAAGGGAGACAGCGGTTATGCATGGGCTGCGCTGCAGAGGATGACCGGTTCTAAAGATATCTATGCTGCTGGCGGCAGGGAAAACGCCAGCGTTAATTTTTTAAATTGTCATGACGGCTTTACATTGTATGATCTTTACGCTTATAATGAAAAGCATAATGAGGAAAACGGCTGGAACAATTCCGACGGGGAGAACCATAACCGCAGCTGGAACTGCGGCGTGGAAGGCGAGACGGAGGAGGAGTCAGTGTTATCCTTAAGAGACCGTCTCAGGAAAAACGCATTTGCCGCATTGATGCTGAGCCGGGGTTGTGCCATGTTTTTAAGCGGAGATGAATTCTGCAATACGCAGTTTGGTAATAACAATGCATACTGTCAGGATAATGAGATTTCATGGCTGGACTGGAACAGAAAAGACCGGTATCAGGAGATGTTTGAATTCTGTAGATATATGATCAGGTTCCGTAAAGAGCATCCGGTGGTAAAAGGGGAATGTAAAGCGGCAGTATGCGGACTGCCGGATGTCAGTTTCCACAATGGACGCCCGTGGAATGATTATTGTGATGATGAGACGCGGGTGCTGGGCATTATGTATGCGGGACGGACAGAGGATGACGGACGGGATGATGTTGTCTATGTGGGCATCAATGCCCATTGGGAGCCGCATCAGATCGTGTTGCCGGAGCCACCGACCGATCATTGCTGGCGGGTAGTGATGAACACAGCGCTTCCCCATAAAAAGGAAGCGGATTATCAGAAGGGAACGGATTGGGACGGCGAGGCGGAGCTGTGTATCCGGGAGAGGAGTCTGATCGTTGCGGTTATGGAACCGACAGGCAGACAAAGAAAGGAAAGAAAAAATTGAGAAAATGGGGATTTTTTATAAGCATATTTCTGACAAGTGCGGTCATATGCGGATGCGGCAGGAAGGATGCATCGCTGACGGATAACGGCATGACATTTCTGATGCAGCAGGATTATAAGGCTGCGATCGCAAGTTTTGAACAGGCGATCCTTGCCAAGGAAAATCTGGAAGAAAATTACAGGGGCGCCGGTCTTGCTTATATGGGAATCGGAGATTATGAGGCGGCGGTAGACGCTTTTGATAAGGCGCTTTCCTGTGCAGGTATGTTTCCGGGAGAGCTGGAATATGATATTAATTATTATATGGCTATTGCTTATTATAAAATGGATGAATATGACGCAGCGATTTCTATCTATGACGCGATCATAGAGATGCGTCCGAAAGATACGAATGCCTATTTTCTTCGGGGTTCCATGAAGCTGTATATGCAGGATGTGGATGCGGCAATATTGGATTTTAATCAGGCTGTGGAGATTGACAAAAAAAATTACAGTGTTTATCTGGATGTTTATGACTGTCTGAAGGAGCATGGGTACGATGCTCAGGCACAGGGGTATCTGGATCAGGTCCTTCTGGCGGACAGTCAGGGATTTGGCGAGTATGATAAGGGACGTCTTGCCTATTATAATGGAGAGTACCAGAAAGCTTGCAATTATTTGGAGCATGTACGCCAGCAGGGAGACGCGGATGAAAAGCTGATTATGCTGCTTGGGGAGTGCTATAAGCTGCAGGGATTTTACGAGTATGCAGCTGTGGTATATGATGCCTATGTCAGCGAGTCGCCCGATCCGGAGATCTATAATCAGATGGGACTCTGCTATGTGGAACAGGGTAATTATGCTGCGGCGCTTTCGGCGTTTCAGAGAGGAATTGAAATCAAAGAGAATAATACGTGCCTTCAGACACTGAAGCTGAATGAGATCGCCTGCTATGAATATATGTATGAATTTGATATGGCGGCGCAGCGTATGGAGGAGTATCTGGCAGTTTATCCGTCTAATGAGGAATTGGAAAAAGAATATGCATTTTTAACAACAAGATAGGATGTATTTTGTACAAACTGTAGAAAAAAATTATGAAAAGAGGCTGCGGACAGTCTCTTTTTTGACAGGAAAATGATTGAAAAAGGCGTAACTAAGCGGTTTTTGGGAACAGCAGCAGATAGAAAAAGATACAATATGTAGTATATAGTCAAATGGGTCAACATAATATANTGTAGTTTATCGGTTGACTTTTATAAANGTCTTNGATACAATGGGTTCATGCCCGCAGAAAAGTTAGTTATGTAAACGAGGACGCCAGATTATGTGAANTAGATATTGAGACTTGCAGCAGTGGACGCCAAAGCCGGCTGGTTTTAGGCAGAAAAAGAAACGGCTGTAGCATAACGGTAGCAGCGGACCAAAGACATGAGAGGAAGGGAGCAATTATAAATGTTCTATGTAATCAAGAGAGACGGAGAAAAAGCGGATTTCACATTAACAAAGATCAATGATGCGATCATGAAGGCGTTCAATGCGGTTGAAAAGCAATATAATAATGATATCATTGATTTGCTGTCGATACGCGTAACGGCGGATTTCCAGGATAAAATTAAAGAAGGGGCAGTCCATGTAGAGGACGTGCAGGACAGCGTAGAGAAGGTGCTGGAGCAGGCAGGATATACGGATGTGGCAAAAGCATATATCCTGTATCGTAAGCAGAGAGAAAAGATGCGCTCGATGAAATCGACCATTCTTGATTATAAAGATGTAGTCAACAGTTATGTAAAAGTAGAAGACTGGCGTGTGAAAGAAAATTCTACAGTGACATATTCGGTAGGTGGACTGATTCTCAGCAATTCCGGAGCGGTAACGGCAAACTACTGGCTGTCTGAGATCTATGATGAGGAGATTGCGGAAGCACACAGAAATGCGGACATCCATATCCATGATCTTTCCATGCTGACGGGTTACTGTGCAGGTTGGTCCCTAAAGCAGCTGATCAAGGAAGGCCTGGGCGGGATCACCGGCAAGATTACCTCCGCGCCGGCGGCGCATTTATCGGTGCTGTGTAATCAGATGGTCAACTTTTTAGGCATTATGCAGAATGAATGGGCGGGAGCTCAGGCGTTTTCTTCCTTTGATACTTATCTGGCACCGTTTGTTAAGGTAGATCATTTGAGTTATCCGGAAGTGAAAAAATGTATCGAGGCATTTGTCTATGGCGTGAATACGCCGAGCCGCTGGGGTACCCAGGCACCGTTTTCCAATATTACGCTGGACTGGACCGTGCCGAACGATTTGGCGGAACTTCCGGCAGTAGTCGGCGGCAAAGAGATGGACTTTAAGTATAAGGACTGCAAGGCAGAGATGGATATGATCAACAAGGCCTTTATCGAGACGATGATTGAAGGAGATGCCAATGGCAGAGGCTTCCAGTATCCGATCCCGACCTATTCCATCACCAATGATTTTGACTGGTCCGATACGGAGAATAACCGTCTGCTGTTTGAGATGACGTCCAAATACGGTACGCCGTATTTCTCAAACTATATCAATTCCGATATGGAGCCCAGCGATGTACGTTCCATGTGCTGTAGGTTAAGACTGGATCTTAGGGAGCTTCGAAAGAAAACCGGCGGGTTCTTTGGCTCCGGTGAGAGTACAGGTTCCGTGGGTGTTGTTACGATCAATATGCCGAGGATCGCTTATCTTTCTTCCGGCAAGGATGATTTCTATAAGCGGTTAAACCGTATGATGGATATTGCGGCAAGAAGCTTAAAGATTAAACGGGGAGTTATTTCTAAGCTGTTAAACGAAGGACTTTATCCTTATACTAAGCGGTATCTGGGCAGCTTTGATAATCATTTTTCCACAATCGGTCTGATCGGCATGAACGAGGTGGGATTGAATGCGAACTGGTTAAGGGCGGATATGACCTCTAAAAAGACGCAGGATTTTACGAAAGAAGTGTTGAATCATATGAGGGAGCGCCTGTCTGATTATCAGGAACAGTATGGTGACCTTTATAATCTTGAGGCTACGCCGGCGGAAAGTACGACTTATCGTCTGGCGAAGCATGATAAAAAGAGATGGCCGCAGATCAGGACTGCGGGCAATGAAGGGGATGTGCCTTATTATACCAATTCCTCGCATCTGCCGGTAGGATATACAGCAGATATTTTCGATGCGCTGGATATTCAGGATGAGCTGCAGACATTATATACGTCCGGAACGGTATTCCATGCTTTTCTGGGGGAGAAGCTGCCGGATTGGAAAGCTGCGGCGAAGCTGGTGCGTACGATCGCGGAGAATTATAAACTGCCTTATTACACCCTCTCTCCCACATATTCCATCTGCAAAGAGCATGGCTATCTTGCAGGTGAGGTGAAAAACTGTCCGCATTGCGGAGCTAAGACAGAGATTTACAGCCGTATCACAGGATATTATAGACCGGTACAGAACTGGAATGACGGAAAACTTCAGGAATATGCGAACCGCAAGGAATATGACATTGCAAATTCCTGCCTGAAAAAGCCCTCCAGTGCGATTGTGACACTTTCCAATATTGATGAGGAGAATGAGGTGATCTCTGTAGAGGAACCGGAAGAGATCAGATATCTCTTTACAACAAAGACCTGCCCGAATTGTAAGCTGGCAAAAGAATATCTGGGAAGCATGAATTATATCGTCATGGATGCGGAAGAAAATGCGGAGCTTGCACTTAAATATAAAGTGCGTCAGGCGCCGACGCTGGTTCGGGTCAATAAGGGGCAGAGCCATAAGTATGTGGGAGCGCCGGCAATACGGAAGTATGTTGAGGAAACAGCGCTGGTTAATGCATAGGACTTTGTCTGATTGATGTTATGTGGAGAAAAGTTTATGATCAATGAATTANTTAAAAAAATAAAAAAGNCCGGTGCGCCTATNGTGGTTGGANTGGATCCGANATTAAAACTGATTNCGAAGCATCTTTTGGAGAAGGCATATAAGGCGTATGGTGAAAATCCGGAAGGTGTGGCGCAGGCGATCGTGGAGTATAACAAGGGAATCGTAGATGCCGTAGCAGATCTGGTGCCGGCGGTGAAACCGCAGATTGCGATGTATGAACAGTTTGGCATACCGGGACTGATTGCATATCAGAAGACGATCAGCTATTGCAAGGAAAAAGGAATGGTCGTTATCGGCGATATCAAGCGCGGCGATATCGGCTCTACGTCGGAAGCATATGCAGTAGGACATCTTGGTAAGGTAACGATTGGCGGAACGGATTTTAGGGGATTTGAAGAAGATTTTGCAACTGTGAATCCTTATCTGGGAAGTGATGGTGTAAAACCGTTTATTGAGGTATGCCGGCAGGGAAAGAGAGGTATTTTTATCCTGGTGAAGACTTCCAATCCAAGCAGCGGGGAATTTCAGGATCAGAAGATTGACGGCAGACCGCTCTATGAACTGGTAGGAGAAAAAGTAGCTGCCTGGGGAGAAGAGCTGCCCGGAGACGAGTACAGTTATGTCGGTGCGGTGGTCGGTGCAACTTATCCTGAGCAGGGCAGGATACTGCGGAAACTGATGCCGCGGACTTATATTTTAGTGCCGGGATACGGAGCTCAGGGGGGAAAAGGAGCGGATCTGGTTCATTTCTTCAATGAGGACGGACTGGGGGCGATCATTAACTCTTCAAGAGGCATCATTGCGGCATATCAGCAGGAAAAATATGCGGCTTATGGAGAAGAAAATTATGCGGATGCTGCCAGACAGGCAGTTCTTGATATGAAGGCGGATATTAAAAACGCGCTGGATGCGGCCGGCAAGCAGTAAAGATAAGAAGATCGCCGGGAAGTCCGGTATGCGGGCGGCGCATAGACTGTCGGATAGGATGGCTTAAGCAAATGGCGGAGAGTTATTCCCCGCCATTTTTCATATTATTTCCAGTTTTCACAAATTCTGAATTGAAAACAGGCGTATAATATGATAAACTAAAACGGAATGTTTGGCAGGCTAAACGGCGCCGCCATCCTTCAAATAGAAGTCGGGGAGAAGCATCGGAAAGTATGGAAGATTATAAGAAAGAATTTATTGATTTTATGGTAGAGAGCCAGGTACTCAAATTTGGTGAATTTACATTGAAAAGCGGAAGGAAAGCTCCCTTTTTTATGAATGCAGGCGCATATGTGACCGGCAGCCAGCTGCGTCGTCTGGGGGAATATTATGCAAAGGCGATCCACGATCAGTTTGGACTGGATTTTGACGTACTGTTTGGACCGGCTTATAAAGGCATCCCGTTGAGCGTGGCTACGACAATGGCGATCAGTGAGTTATATGGTAAAGAGATCAGATACTGTTCCAACCGGAAGGAAGTGAAAGACCATGGAGATACCGGGATTTTACTTGGCAGTAAATTACAGGACGGAGACCGTGTGGTGATGATTGAGGATGTTACGACCTCCGGCAAGTCCGTGGAAGAAACTTACCCTATTATCAAGGCGCAGGCGGATGTGGAGATCAAGGGTCTGGTGGTCTCTTTGAATCGTATGGAAAAGGGAAAAGGGACAAAGAGCGCTTTTGACGAGATTCACGAAACATATGGTTTTCCTGTAACGGCAATTGTGACGATGGCTGAAGTGATGGAGTATTTATATCAGAGGGAGTGTAACGGCAGGATTCTGATCGACGATACGGTTAAGCGCGCGATTGATGATTATTATGTACAGTATGGTGCACAATAAGTGTGAGAAGAGGATTGTTAGTGCCGCCGGGGACGGCATAATGGGAATCGTGGAAGCATATTTTAAGGAAAGGAATGGTGACCGGTATGGAAGAAAAGACATATAAAGCGATGAGCCTTGGTGGTACAGCCGGTATTGTGACCGGAGTGATCAGCATTATCGTGGGTGTTGCCTGCGGCGTGGTGATGATCGTTGCCGGCGCCAGACTTTTAGCGGAGAGAAGAAACATCCTGTTTTAAGCAGAATAGGATATTCCGGAGAGAAAACAGATGTCGTTACTTGGCAATTATAAATTTACGAATAAAAGCCATCCATTAAAGGGCATCATGTCTGCAGTCCTGGGATTGATTGCGCTGGTTTCCATGTTCCTCGCAATTTATCTTTCGTATTTAGATGGCATGGCTTCAGACGGAGGTGGGATGGCTAGGATGCGGTATGGTCTGGCATCAGTGCTTGCTTTTTTCATGGCACTTGCCGGAGAGGTCACAGGTCTGGTTGCCAATACGGAAAAAGACCGATATAGATTTTTCCCGATATTAGGATTGCTGCTGAATACAGCTGCGCTGTTTGTCGGCGTATATATCTTATGCGCGGGGATATAATATCAGCAAATTTTGCGGATATTTGCGAAACAGTTTTGTTCGGACAGATTAGGAAAGGCTTGGTTAAGATATAGATGGGTGAAACGATGCTTTGGGAAAGGCTTTCACTTGCAGAAGACAGGATTCGGGAACTTTACCGGGAATGGAACGCAAAGGATTCCGAGAGATCATTAGGAACAACAGAGTCAATGGTTCTGCCACAGGGATGGAGCGATTATATGGCAGCGCAGGGGAAGCTATTCTGCCTCCTATGCGATATCCGGAAGGAATCAAAAGAAGGAATGGATGAGATCCCGACGGAACGCTTAAAGCAATGGAACCGGCAATTATATGAGGACATTCTTCCCGGACAGTATGAAAGAAGTTACGCCAATCCCGCGTATGCGGTCGGCTGCTTCGGTTCTGAAATGGGAAAGCTGTTATCGGCTTATGCGGCAGAGTTTCGGAGTGCGATTCCATATGTATTTGAACGGAATATGCGGGAGCTTGTTATCCGGATGGAGCTGTTTCTGGAATTATATTCATGCGTTTCAACTGCATTTGAGGAGGGCGGGGAGCCGACTGCCGATGTGGTTCGTGATATCCTGTACTGGTATGCCAGCGATTATTCTGATGTGGAGTCGGAACAGAGGGTTGCCGAGATGGTAGATGAAAAGCTGGATTTTGCTCTGCAGATCATCCTGCAGGCTAATCTGGATTCGCCGGAGTATCTTTACCGTTACGGAGAGTATATCACAGATAATGAGATCAGGCTCGCTTCGTATATAAATGGTCTTTCTCAGGAAACGGTTGATCTGATCGCAGATACTTTTACGGAAGGATACCGGATGGGGTTTGTCAACACCGGAAAGGATCTGAGTCGGAAAAAGACGGTAAATATCCGTTATCCGCTGGGATTTGAGCGTGTGGTGAGGCAGGCGGTATATCAATTTCAGCTGATGGGATTAGCGCCGGTCATCTATCGCGCAGGCAGCAGCGTATTCAGAAGACAGGGGACAAATAAGGTCGGTTATTACGGGGCAAATCCGAATCAGCAGTATGATTATGACCATAAAGAGGATGAGGCGCTGTTTCTGGACGGGCAGTTTGTGACAAGGAAGCTGGAATGTCTGCAGGCGGCGTTTGAAGAATATAAAGAGCAGGCGTATGTCCATGCCGGGCCCGCGGTGATAGAGGGATTTGGCGAAAATCCCTTTACTCCAGTGGTTAAGCCCGAGGCGAATGTCTTATCGGAAGAGCAGCAGAAGCTTTTGGTGAAGTACCGCGCACAATCCGGCAGGATTACGAATCAGTATATCAAAGGCGAAGAACGCAGCTTTACGATCATAGCGTTTCCCGTACCGGAGATCGGGGAACAGTTTGAGGAGATTTTTGAGGAAACGGTCAGGATCAATACCCTTGATTATCAGACTTACCGGAATATCCAGCAGACGATGATCGATGCGCTTGATCAGGCAAAGGAAGTGCATATTGCCGGCTGTGGAACAAACCGGACGGAGATGACAGTGGCTCTGGCGGACTTAAAGGATCCTGCTCATGAGACGAAATTTGAAAACTGTGTGGCAGATGTCAATATACCGGTGGGGGAGGTATTTACCTCACCGAAGCTGAAAGGCACAAACGGTATTCTTCATGTCAGCAGGGTATATCTGCATGAATTGGAATACAGGGATCTTGAGCTTGTCTTTGAGGACGGTATGGTGGTTAGCTATTCCTGCGGCAATTTTGCAGGTAAGGCGGAAAATGAAAAATATATCCGGGATAATGTATTATTCCATTATGATACGTTGCCCTTAGGGGAATTTGCGGTGGGAACGAATACAACCGCTTACATGGCAGCGAGGAAATATGATATTGCAGGCAGACTGCCGATCCTGATTGCAGAGAAGACGGGACCGCATTTTGCAGTGGGGGACACCTGTTATTCCCATTCGGAGGATATTCAGGTATTCAATCCGGACGGAAAAGAAATCATTGCGCGGGATAACGAGATTTCCATCCTTCGGAAAGAGGATGACAGTAAAGCATATTATCACTGTCATACGGATATCACGATTCCCTATGATGAACTGGGCGTGCTGGAAGCGGTAAAGGAGGACGGCAGCAGGATAAAAATCATTGAGAACGGAAGATTTGTCCTGCCCGGCTGTGAAGTATTGAATGAAGCATTAGTGTGAAAAAAGAAGTGCAAAGTTTCACACAGAAAAATAAAGTGGAGGTGTATGATATGGCACAGGTGGGGATTGTAATGGGCAGTGATTCGGATATGTCTGTCATGAAAAAAGCGGCGGAGGTTCTGGACGAGCTGGAGATCAGCTTTGAGATGAGGATCATCTCTGCGCACAGGGAGCCGCAGGAGTTCTTTGAATATGCGTCTACGGCGGAAGAGAGAGGATATAAGGTCATCATTGCAGGCGCCGGTATGGCGGCGCATCTGCCGGGAATGTGCGCGGCGCTCTTTCCGATGCCGGTCATTGGTATTCCGATGCATACGGCTTCATTGGGCGGCAGGGATTCCCTGTACTCGATCGTACAGATGCCCTCCGGGGTTCCTGTAGCAACGGTAGCGATCGGCGGAGGGACCAATGCGGGGCTGCTGGCTGCAAAGATGCTTGCAATGTCGGATGAGAAGCTGTTGGAAAAATTGAAGGCTTATTCTAAAAGGCTCGAAGAAAACGTAAAGAAGAAAGACAAAAAACTCAGTGAAACAGGATATAGAAATTATAACTAAAAGCTTTATTACGGGGAGGCGGAATATGGATTACAAAAAAGCCGGAGTGGATATCGAGGCGGGCTACAGGTCAGTGGAGCTGATGAAAAAATATGTTAAAGAAACGGCGCGGCCGGAGATCCTGGGCGGGATCGGCGGTTTCTCGGGGGCGTTTTCCTTATCCGGGATCAAGGATATGGAAAAGCCGACGCTTGTTTCCGGGACGGATGGCGTCGGAACAAAACTAAAGCTTGCCTTTTTAATGGACAAGCATGATACGGTAGGCATTGACTGTGTGGCAATGTGTGTCAATGATATTGCCTGCGCGGGCGGGGAACCGTTATTTTTTCTGGATTATATAGCCTGCGGCAAGAATTATCCGGAGAAGATCGCTTTGATCGTAAAAGGCGTGGCGGAAGGCTGTAAGCAGGCGGGAGCGGCATTGATCGGCGGCGAGACGGCGGAGATGCCGGGTTTTTACCCGGAGGATGAATATGACCTTGCCGGATTTTCTGTAGGAATTGTAGATGAAAAAGATTTGATCACAGGCGCATTAATTCAGCCCGGTGACGCATTAATTGGTATTGGATCTTCTGGGATACATAGCAATGGATTTTCACTTGTCAGAAGAGTATTTTCGATGAGTGAGGAAGCGCTCCACCGCCATAATGCAGAGCTGGGAACTACGTTGGGAGAAGCGCTGCTGATGCCTACCAAGATCTATGTGAGGGCGCTGAAGGAAGTAAAGAAGGCAGGCGTTACGATCAAGGGGTGCAGTCATATCACCGGTGGCGGATTTTATGAAAATATCCCCCGGATGCTTCCTGACGGGGTACATGCCAGAGTGCAGAAGAACAGCTATGAGGTGCCGGTTATCTTTAAGATGCTTCAGTCACTTGGCTGTATCGAGGAGCGTATCATGTATAATACTTATAACATGGGAGTCGGCATGGTGCTGACAGTCAGACAGGAGGACGTGGATAAGACGATAGAGGCAATCGGCAAAGCAGACGAGTATGCATTTGTTTTGGGCGAGATCATAAGCGGCGATAAAGGGGTAACGGTATGTTAAAGGTAGTGGTATGCGTATCGGGCGGCGGAACGAATCTTCAGGCGATCATTGACGGTATAGAGCGTGGGGAGATCCGCAATACAAGGATCGTCCGCGTGATCAGTAACAATCCCGGCGCTTATGCGCTGACCAGGGCAAAAGAGCATGGGATAGAAGGCGTATGCATTTCCCCGAAAGAATATGAAAGCCGTGAGGCGTTTCATGAAGCGTTCTTGAAGGAATTGGAGAAAGCTTCGCCTGATCTGATTGTGCTTGCAGGATTTTTGGTTGTGATCCCGGCAGAGGTGATCAGAAAATACCGTGGACGGATCATTAATATCCATCCGTCTTTGATCCCCGCGTTCTGCGGGACGGGGTATTATGGACTGAAGGTTCATGAGGCGGCGCTGGAGCGTGGGGTGAAGCTCACCGGCGCAACAGTGCATTATGTAGATGAGGGGACGGATACCGGTCCAATCATTTTGCAGAAGGCGGTTGAGGTAAAGAAGGGCGATACGCCTAAGATTCTGCAGCAGAGAGTGATGGAAGAAGCGGAATGGATTATTCTGCCCCGGGCGATCGATATGATCGCATGTGGTGAGCTTTTGCAGGAAAGCTTGTGCTGAAACGGGATGTAAAGATGGAAAAATAGGAACAGAGATGGGAGGAGACAGATGAAAGTGCTGATCATTGGAAGCGGTGGCAGAGAGCATGCGATCGCGATGTCAGTGAGGAAAAGCAAAAGAGTTGATAAGATCTACTGCGCCCCTGGCAATGCGGGGATTGCACAGCTTGCAGAGTGCGTTCCGATCGGAGTGATGGAATTTGAAAAACAGGTTGCTTTTGCCAAAGAAAAAAAGATCGATCTGGTGATCGTAGCGCCGGACGATCCGCTGGCAGGCGGATTGGTTGATGAGATGGAGAAAGCAGGCATACGGGCTTTCGGACCGCGGAAGAATGCGGCAGTCTTGGAAGGAAGCAAGGCATTCAGCAAAGATCTGATGAAGAAATATCATATTCCTACGGCGGCGTATGAGAACTTTGACGACCCAAAGAAGGCTATGAAATACCTTGAGACGGCAAAGCTTCCGGTAGTTTTAAAAGCAGACGGTCTTGCGCTTGGCAAGGGAGTGCTGATCTGTAAGACAAGAGAGGAAGCGATGGACGGCGTCCAAAAGATCATGCTGGATAAGCAGTTTGGAACTGCCGGGAATAAGATGGTCATCGAGGAATTTATGACCGGCAGGGAAGTTTCTGTATTATCCTTTGTGGATGGTAAAACGATAAAGACCATGACCAGCGCGCAGGATCATAAGCGTGCGCGTGATGGCGATCAGGGCTTGAATACCGGCGGTATGGGAACCTTTTCTCCAAGTCCGTTCTATACCAAAGAGATTGATGCATTTTGTCAGGAACGGATTTATCAGCCGACAGTAGATGCCATGGCAGAGGAAGGCAGAAAGTTTCAGGGAGTGATCTTCTTTGGACTGATGCTGACGGAGGACGGACCCAAGGTGCTGGAGTACAATGCGAGATTTGGGGATCCGGAGGCGCAGGTGGTACTTCCGAGGATGAAGAACGATATTATAGATGTCATGGAAGCCTGTATTGACGGGACACTGGATCAGATTGATCTGCAGTTTGATGACAATGCAGCAGTATGCGTGGTTCTGGCNTCAGACGGTTATCCCGAAAAATATGANAANGGTCTGGAGATNACGGGACTGGAACNNTTTGANGGNAAAGAAGNTTATTACTGNTTNCATGCNGGNACGAANGCNGAGNANNNCANGTNTTANACNAACGGCGGCAGGGTNCTNGGNATNACGGCNTTGGGNNAGNATCTTNTNGANGCNCGGAAGAATGCTTATCTTGCGACGGAATGGGTGTCATTTGATAATAAATACATGCGCCATGATATCGGAAATGCGATCATGGAAGCTGACAATACGTGATAGAGTCAGAAGGGATGTTTTGTACACAGATTTTGCAGGCTATAGGAACGGAACAAAATCTGCAGGAAGAGAAAGGAGAAAAATTACAAAAATGGAAATGGATCAAAGAACAGTAAGAAGAATCAGCAGGTGGATCGCAATTTTATTTGCATTTATATTGGCTATGGCGATGGGGATCACCGTATGGGCNACTGCGGANCCGGGAACGACGNTTTATATNGTGGATGGTAAACAGGGTGTAAATATNCGTTCNCAGGCAAGTACAGANAGTGAGCCGGTNGGAAAGTTGNACGGCGGCGCAGCATTNACNGTTATCAGTGTNGTAAGCNCAGGGGGNANTAACTGGTATCAGGTTGAGTGCGTTATCAATGGNGAGACAAAGACAGGTTATATCAGGGAGGATCTGGTTGAGATTCCGGAAAGCGGAGCTCCGGCAGAACCTGAGGATCCTGTGGGAGAAGGCGGAGAAGCTGCACCGGAAGGAGGAACACCGGCACCGGAAGGAGGGACAGGAGCAGCTTCCGGCACGAAGTTGTTTGATACTCTGCAGTTTATGAATAGTGGAACGGAACCGGGAGCGCTTCCGTCGGGCTTCTATCAATTGNCTCTTGAGCTTAATGGCGTACAGTTCCCGGCATGGTCAGATGAGGATCGGCAGTATTTTATTTTTTATGCGGCAACTCCGACGGGTGAGACGGACTGGTATATGATTGATAATGTCAATAAAGAATGTGTCCGTTACAGGGATTTTATGGCCGGTACGACTACTGTATCCTCCAATGGCGAAGGCGTATCGAAAACGGCATTTATTATCGTGGTCGTGTTCTGCGTAGTTCTTGTCGCGGCAACGACCGTAATGGGGATCAAGCTGATGAATGGCGGCGGTCGTGACGATTATGATGACGATGATGATTATGAAGATGAAGAAGAGGAAGGACCCAGAGTACGAAAAAACTCTATCTTTAAAAAGTTCTCAGATGAAGAAGAGGATTATGAGGAAGAGGACGACGACGACGAAGAGGATGATGATTATGACGATGGTTATGATGGCAGAAGAAGGAGTTCCGGTCGTCCGGCGTTTCAGGGCGCAGTACATTCGGGAACGAGAACTGCCGGTACAGCAGGCGAGGGCAGGCAGCCTGTTCAAAGCAGACCTGCAGGCGGAGGTCGTCCGGCCGGTCAGCAGGGCGGCGTGGGCAGACCTGCGGGACAGCAGTCGGTGAGAATGTCAGGACAGCAGCCGGGCAGACCTGCGGGACAGCAGTCAGGCAGACCGTCAGGACAGCAGCCAGGTAGACCGTCAGGACAGCAGCCGGGCAGACCGTCAGGACAGCAGCCGGGCAGACCGTCAGGAGGAGCATCACAAGGACAGCAGCGTTATGTACAGCGTCAGGCGGGGCAGCAGCGTTATGTGCAGCGGACTAGCGCGCCAAGGCGTGATGATGATGGCGAATATTAAGATACCAAAGAAGGCAGCTGTGTATCGCAGTTGCCTTTTTGTGAGCCGGACGTCACAAGTTCGCAATGATTTCCCTAAATTTAACNTTTAAAGTGAGGATATTTCTATGGNGTTAGNATTTACNNAGAANGCTAAAAACGCATTNNNTTATGCAGAAAAAACGNCCAGACAGTTTCAGTCGGGATATGTGGGAACGGAGCATCTGCTGTTAGGACTGATCAGGGAGAGAACCGGCGTGGCTGCAATGGTTTTAAAAGAGAATCATGTGGATGAGACCCGTCTGGAGGAGCTGATACAGGAGGCGATCGTTCCACAGGGTAATCTTATGCTGCGCGACAGGAAGGAATATTCGGTCAAGGCCGCCAGGGTGCTGGAAGAAAGTAAAGGCTATGCGCGTAAGACCAATGCTAAGGAAGCCGGCACAGAGCATATATTGATGGCTCTCATCAGGGAGACGGACAGTGTGGCGGTCAGGCTTCTGGCAGCGATGGGCATCAATCCGGGCAAAGTATATATGGAGCTGCTTCGGCTGATCGGGGATGAGACGCTGATCCGGCAGGAGGAGATGGAGCTGCGTGGAAATAAGAAAAAGAAAAAGGAGCAGACATCGACATTGGATCAGTACAGCCGCGATCTGACTGCGCTTGCGCGGGAAGGGAAACTGGATCCGGTGATCGGCAGAAGAAATGAGATACAGCGTGTGATACAGATCATCAGCCGCCGTACCAAAAACAATCCCTGCCTGATCGGGGAGCCGGGTGTCGGAAAGACGGCGATCGTAGAAGGACTGGCAAACCGTATCGCAATGGGGGATGTGCCGGATACCATAAAGGGAAAGCGCGTCGTAACACTCGATCTGTCCGGCATGGTTGCAGGAAGTAAATACCGGGGTGAGTTTGAGGAGCGGATCAAGCGGGTAATGAAGGAAGTCACTACCAACGGAAATATTATCCTGTTTTTGGATGAGATACACACGATCATTGGCGCGGGCGGAGCGGAAGGCGCGATCGACGCATCTAATATTTTAAAGCCGTCATTGTCCAGAGGTGAGATCCAGATGATCGGGGCAACTACGATATCGGAGTACCGTAAATATTTTGAAAAGGATGCTGCTTTAGAGAGACGTTTTCAACCGGTCACAGTAGAAGAACCGACCATAGAGGAGACGATTACCATACTGAAAGGAATTTATCATAAATATGAGGAACACCATGGGATCAGGATACTTCCGGAGGCGCTGGAGGCGGCAGCCAGACTTTCGGAACGTTATATCAATGACAGAAACCTTCCGGATAAGGCGATCGACCTGATTGATGAAGCAGCTGCAGCTGCAAGGCTGCGTTCCATGATTCTGCCGCCCAATTTAAAGGAGCTGCAGGAGCAGATCAGGAAAAAGGAAGAACAGATCGAGCGTTCCCTGATGATCGAGGCATTTACGCAGGCAGGAGAGCTGCGGCAGGAACAGGCGCAGCTTAGAAAGAAGATGGAGCGTCTGCAGAAGAGTTATGAGAAAAAAGTGCGGGAGACGGCCTGCGTGGTGGATGAAAACGCGATTGCGGAGGTAGTCAGCATCTGGACGAAGATCCCTGTCAAGAGGCTGGCAGAGAAGGAGAGCGAAAGGCTGTTGAAGCTGGAAAGCACGCTGCATAAAAGAGTGGTCGGACAGGAGGAGGCAGTCAGTGCGGTGGCAAGGGCGATCCGACGGGGAAGGGTCGGACTGCAGGATCCGAACAGACCACTGGGCTCTTTCCTGTTTTTGGGACCGACGGGCGTCGGAAAGACGGAGCTTTCCAAAGCGCTTGCAGAGGTGGTATTCGGCTCAGAGACGGCATTGATCAGAGTCGATATGTCAGAATATATGGAGCAGCATTCCGTCTCAAAAATGATTGGTTCGCCGCCGGGATATGTGGGATTTGACGAAGGGGGACAGCTGTCTGAAAAAGTGAGACAGAATCCGTATTCGGTCATTCTTTTTGATGAGATCGAAAAGGCGCATCCGGACGTATTTAACGTGCTGCTGCAGGTGTTGGATGACGGTCATATCACAGATGCCAAGGGGCGGAAGGTGAGCTTTAAGAATACAATCCTGATCATGACGTCCAATGCCGGCGCACAGAGGATCATTGCACCGAAAAATCTTGGATTTGCGGCTAAGACAGACGCGGAAATGGATCATAAACGGATGAAGGACGGTGTATTGGAAGAAGTAAAGCGGATTTTTAAGCCGGAGTTTATCAACCGTATTGATGAGATGATCGTATTCCATGCGCTGAACAAATCGAATCTGCGCCAGATCGTAACCATTTTGTCAAAAAATCTTTGTGATCGGTGTAAAAACCAGTTAAATCTGACTTTGACCATTTCTACGACGGTCAAAGATCATCTGGTGGAGAAGCATGCCGATCTGAAGATGGGCGCGAGACCGTTAAAGAGAGCGATCCAGACACAGCTTGAGGATAAGCTTGCGGAGGAGCTTTTATCGGGACGCATCGTGCCGGGAGAAAAGATAAGTGCGTCTTTGAAAAAAGATGAGATCGTCTTTGTAAAAAAATGATCCTATCTATGGAATTGTGAATGAAAATAATGTATAATATACAAAGAAGGCAATCAACATATAAAGACTACGATAAAAAATTACGGAGGAAGAACAATGGCTATAGTAAAGGAATTGCTTCGCTCAGAAAGCGACGGAAGCATCAGTTTCGGAGATTATACCCTGCCTCAGAAATCAAAGGTCGAGGATTATGAGCATGCCGGAGATCTGTTGAAGGTAAAGACATTTTGCGAGATTACCAGACTTGAGAAAAATGGAATGTTCTTATATGAATCCGTTCCGGGAACGGCAGTTTTAAATTTTAAAGAGACGGCGGACGGCATTTCCTTTGTGGTAGAAGGAGATGAGGATGCGCAGATCACGGTCGGTCTGGCGGAAGATACGGAGTATCAGGTTAAGGTAGGCGGAGGATCCGCAGGAACGATAAAGACCAATCTTGGCGGGAAGCTTGTGCTCAGTGTAGAGCTTGCCGGAGAGGGTGAAGTTGAGGTAGAGATCACAAAATAATGGCGGATTACCGTGCATTATTCAGAAGGATTATCTCCCGGTCAGCCGGAAACTGCGGCAGATCGGGAGATATTATATATCAGAACTTTGCTTATCTAATCGTTATACGGGCTTCGGGTGTCAAAAGACGCCTTATAAATTTGGGGGCGGCAGGCTGCGCAATCATAATCTGTGCAGCCCGCTTTATGATTTATTCAAAGGTATCTTTAGACACCTGAATCTTATTCGGGTAATTATTATTTAAAAGGGGAGAGATACATCAGGATGGCAAAAGGCAAGACAAAATCTGTTTTTTTCTGTAAGGAATGTGGCTACGAATCCGCTAAGTGGATGGGGCAGTGTCCGTCGTGTCATGCATGGAATAGTATAACGGAGGAGATCATACATAGTAAAAACAGCGCTTCCGGAAAGAAGGTTTTGTCGGAAAGCGCAGCGCCGACATTGCTTTCCGAAATATCGCTTACGGAACAGGACAGGATCGCCTGTGGTATCGGAGAGCTGGATCGCGTTCTGGGTGGCGGCATTGTGCCGGGGTCTTTGATTCTGGTAGGCGGTGATCCGGGCATTGGCAAATCTACGCTTCTTTTACAGATGTGCCGCAGTCTGGCAGAAAAAAAGCATCAGATCCTTTATATTTCAGGGGAGGAATCTTTAAAACAGATCAAGATGCGCGCAGACCGATTGGGAAGCTTTGAACAGGATATGCTGCTGTTGTGCGAGACGAATCTGACGGATATTGAGCGTGTGATCCGTGACAAAAAACCGGAAGTTGTGATTATTGATTCAATACAGACGATGTATGATGAAGAAGTTTCCAGCGCGCCGGGAAGTGTATCGCAGGTTAGGGAAGCGACGGCAGTTCTGCTCCAGCTTTCAAAGACACTGGGCGTCGCTATTTTTATCGTAGGTCATGTAACCAAGGAGGGAACCGTTGCGGGTCCAAGAGTGCTGGAGCATATGGTAGATACGGTGCTTTATTTTGAAGGAGACCGTCATGCGTCTTACCGGATATTGCGTGGTGTGAAGAACCGGTTTGGCTCGACGAATGAGATCGGGGTTTTTGAAATGCGGGAAGAAGGACTGATCGAAGTCGAAAATCCCTCCGAATATATGCTGGACGGAAGACCGGAGAATGCCAGCGGGACGGTGACTGCCTGTACGATAGAGGGAACCCGGCCGATCCTGATCGAGATACAGGCGCTGGTGTGCCAGACCAATTTTGGGATTCCCAGAAGACAGGTTTCGGGTGCGGACCTTAACCGTTTAAATCTATTGATGGCAGTCCTTGAAAAAAGACTGGGATTATCCTTGGGGAATTGTGACGCTTATGTTAATATGGCGGGCGGTATGCGGATCGTGGAACCTGCGGTGGATCTGGGAATTGCCATGGCGATCGTGTCCAGCTTTATGAACCAGCCGCTGGATGATAAAATGATCGCAGTCGGTGAGGTGGGACTGAGCGGAGAGGTCAGGGCAGTCAGTATGATCGAGCAGCGTGTTGGCGAGGCGGTCAAAATGGGATTTACGATATGCGTCGTACCCAAGGTATCAATGGACCGTTTAAAAGGATTGAAGACGCCGAAAGGCGGTGAGGTGGAGATTGTTCCAGTAGAATCCGTCAGAGACGCGATCCAATATATTAAGAAAATGAAGAAATAAAAAAGAGCCGGACCAAAACGCTCCGGCTCCCAAAAAGGGGAGGAGACCAATGGAGGGGATTCCATTGACTACTTCTATTATGACCGTATCGAAAAATTATATACATGAGAATTTAAAAAATTGCAGCAGGGGATGGATATGCGTATTCAATATTTAAATGGCGGTCTTGCCAATCAGACATTTCAATATATTTTTTACCGTTATGCGCAGTTAAGAGCGCCGGAGTATGGACCGTGGTATCTGGATGATAGTTTTTTCTGGGTGAAGAAGCAGCATAACGGATATGAATTGGAAAAGGTATACGGTGTAAAACCAAATCTGTTAAGCCAGGAATTTGCAGGCGAATGGGACAGCATCGTGGAGGCCAAGAAGAATGGCGGCAGCGTTCCGGAAACCTTGCGTAGAAAGGGGCTTCTGATTGATATGGTTGCTGAGGATGCAGAGTGGCCGCAGAAAAATCCCTTTGCGGGGAAAGTATATCCGATTCCGTGCAATGGATACTATCCGGAGATCTTAAGAGTTCCCGGGGAAAATATTTATTATCATGGTTATTGGATCAATAAGGAATGGATGAATTTCTATCGGGATGTTTTTCTGTCAGAGCTTTCCTTACAGGAGCCAAAGGACACGGATAACAGAAGGATATGGAATCGCATTGAAAATACGCAGTCAGTGGGAGTTCATGTGCGCAGAGGGGATTTTGTCACATTGAACTGGTTCATCGGAGAGACATTTTACAGTCAGGCAGTGTCGCAAATCAGGAAAGAATATCCTGATGCGGTTTATTATTTGTTTTCTGATGAGGTTGAATGGTGCGAGGCGCATTATGCGGAGTTGGGATTGTCAGATGGCGATGAGATAGAATTTGTGAAAGGGAATGTGAATGGCACCAATCATATTGATCTGTTCCTGATGAGTAAATGCAGGGGACTGATCATGTCGAACAGTTCTTTTTCTTATCTGGCAGCTTTGCTGAATAAGGGACTTGAATTTTTTGTGAATCCTTCCAATGTGCGTCTTCTGTAGATGATCAGATTTTGATTTGTACCGCCAAAGGCGGCGGAATGGAGCAGAATATTGAGTATCAAATAGAGGTTACAGAGGATTGATTTCATGGAATATTTGCGGTATAATAAGACTGTCATGAAGGACGGCGAATTGAGAAAACAGTTTTTGATTGAAAAATAAAATAATATTGAGAGGGAAAGAACGATGACATTATTGGAACAGTGGAGAGCAAAAGCATATAATACTAACGCAGACAGAATGCAGCTGCAGAAGATGTGGGATATCTATTTTGGTGTAGAGAAAGATATCTATATCAAACTTTTAAAGAACCCGGATGAAGTCGTTAAAGGAACAGTAAAAGAACTGGCTGAGAAGTATGAAATCAGTCTGGAGCATATGGTGGCATTTCTGGATGGAATCAATGACAGCTTAAAGGAAGCCAATCCGATTGAGACGATGGATGAGAATACGGAAGTCAATCTCGGATTTGATAAAGAGCTTCTCTATAAAAATATGGTTGCTGCGGATGCGGAATGGCTGTATGGTTTGGAGGAGTGGGACGAGATCTTTGATGCAGAGACCAAGAAGAAGCTGTACAAAGAGCAGAAGTCCTCTACAACGATTCATCGGGAGGAACAGAAGGTATATCCCAACGATCCCTGCCCTTGTGGAAGCGGCAAGAAATATAAGAAGTGCTGCGGAAGGGCGTAATCTCCCATATATGTTTTAAATTTCCGTGGGCAGAAGTGTATCACTTCAAAGAATGTTTCGGGAAGCAGGTATAAGAAGATATTAAAACAGCTGGTTTCAATCAATATGGTTGGAAACTGGCTGTTTTATATTTGTGTAAGATACTGCCGTCTTATCCAGAGGCGATACAGCGTATAGCATAATGTGGAAAGATGGACGGCATAATAAATGTAAGAGGAGATCGTCAACTGATAGAAAGCAAGTACATCATGTATGAAGCCCGTGAAAAAGGATATCATCAGAAAGATTATCGTCACCGTATTGTCCCGATGATTGGCACGACATTCTTCCATTTTCGTATAGCAGAAGGAATATTCAAACAGCGCAACGACCTTTGCAAGGCAGGCAAGAAAATAAAACAGATAGCCAAGCCGGAAACGAAGATTGCCGTTTAAGTAAAACGGCAGCATTATATTTGTGGCGGAAATACCCATGGATAGAGTAAGCAAGGGAATCTGGCGGTAAAAGTACCCTTTCACTTTGCCAAGACCGATTATGGAGATCAAAATCAGAATATAAGCCAAAATATCCGGCATAAGATCCAAAGTAAAGACGGGACCAATGACCTGATTGATGACCATATCAACCGTATTGGGCGCCTCTGTCGGAAATGGGATGAATGCGGGATAAGCAATGGGAGTTTTTAAAGGAATATCAAGTACGGCAATCAGAATCCCGGCCCAGCCGAGGATGAAAAAGTTGAGGATCTTTGGCGTGGTGTTTTGGGTTGATTTCATGGGTTTGTCTCCTTTTGCGGCAGTAGATTTATTAACTGATTATATTTTACTATATTTTAGGGTGTCTGCACAGATAAATTTCTAAGGGAGCTCTTAACTATTGTTTATACTGGAAAAAAGTGCTATACTAAGGAAGCGTTGTGGGGATTCTTTTGAAGAAAGGAATGGTAACAGATATGAAAGATAACAAGAAGGAGAAGATGAAAGAAAGGTTAAAAGATTTGAGATCAAGCTCCGTTCTGCCGGCATTGCTTTGTCTGATCTATGGAATCGTTCTGATCATCTGGCCGGATATTTCCTCCAATTTTATCTGTTATGCCATCGGTGTGGCGATCATGTTGGTGGGGGTCATCTTTGTGATCCGCTATCT
>WFLX010222805.1_pt2 | contig 37724 bp, 39 predicted proteins | sample 4967041 | NCBI WGS metagenome assembly WFLX01 (sample SAMN12857096, study PRJNA449069) | gut metagenome | isolation source: stool from male and female vole | host: Microtus ochrogaster | place: USA:Florida | collected 2017
TCAATTNNCNGCNNANCCNNNNCTACACCAAGCCCAAGCTCCTTTGCTATTGCCACTTTGGATTTGCCCTTTCGATAAAGCTCTAATATTTTCTCATTGTTATTACGCCCTTCCTCCTCAGGCTGGAACACAAAGCTCGTATCCATACCATCCTGAAGCTTATCGTCGGCTCCTTGGGTATACAATAAATCCTTACTTCTGTTATCAGGCTCTACTACATTTGTTTCTAAATCACCCGCCGTCTCCCGAACGGATTTTCCGGCATCCTCCGGTGCAAGCCTCTGGAAAGTACTTACTACGGCTTCCGCTTCCTTTTTAGTTGCTTCCACTTCCTTGACGGTCCTATTTACTTCCGTAACTATTTTTTTCAGATTAATATGTTTGTCATTCAGCATGTCATAGAGAAACATAACCTCTTCATGATTCTTGTGTATCTCCTCTAAAACAGTATCCGAATACTCATTGACCGCCATAATCTTTTCATTGGAAAGCCGTTCTAAGGAACGCTCCGTCTTTTCCATAGCATAACCGACAGCTTCCTCAACCACATCGTCCACATGTTCCTTGACATTATCCATTTCCTGTGACACCAATGATTGAATCTCTTCTTTAACAAGCGCCCTTGATTCCTTTGAAGTCTCGTTCTTTTTTACCGGAAGCAGAAAACTCAGTACAAAAACAACTGCTCCCGTAATCAGCAATGTAATTTCCGTAATACTCATGAATTTCATCCAATCCTTAAATTTTCATGTCAAAGCCTTGTTTCCTCTTGACAATAACCTGTTCGTGCTTCTCCTGCTTCTTACGCTTACCGCCACCGTCACCCTGATACTCATTATCGCTCTTTTCTTTGGCATCGAATTGTTTACTATGCCAATCGGAATTATCGCTGCTTCTTACCTCTTTAATTTGCTGCTCCGTATCCTTCTGTATCTGCTGACCGATATTAGTCTGGTCTACAAAGCCCTTATTATCCTCATTATGCTTTATAGGCGTATAATCCTGCGCCCGTGAAATGGTTGTAAGCTCTATTGAACCAAACGCCATACTTACTTCTCCTTCATCATAAAGGCAGCATCTTTATCTCGCCGTCTTTCCTTTCAAATCTACAATAATCATAGTTGCTCTGCACTACTTTAGATGCATCACCAATAATAATAGTGGTTCCCGGATAAACAACACCTTGCACTTCCACCACCGACTTCTTCTCAGGGTCAAATGCCAGCTCAAAACCCTTCATCATTTCGTTTTTCTTCTTCAGCTCTGCATTTTTTTCCTTAAGCATATTGGCAACGCTCTTCACATATTTTAACTGCTCTTCAGAAAAAGTTACTCCCTTTGACTTTTTCTCCGTAAAATTAACAATAACCGGCTGCGCATTTTTGATTTCCTTTATAAGCTCGGAAATTTCCTTTTGAGTCTGCGTATACTGCTGCTTTACTTGAGGACTGATTCCCACCTCGACTATGGTCGGTGTACCCATGGTAGCTCCCAGCGTCTTTACCGTAATCTTATTGCCTGCCTGCACGTGACCTCCGGCAACAAAGCCTCTTCTGCCTGTTACGGTAATTTCCGTTCCTGCCGAAACATTCGTGTGTAGAATAGATTCCGCATTGACATAACCTGCAGCTTCCGCCTTCGTATTCTCCAAAAACTTCGCCACGATATTGCCGCCTGCTTTTAGTGTTCCCTTGGACATACCGTTCATTCCTCTGGCAATAATAATATTACCGCCTGCATAAATATAGGCGCCTTCCACAATACCATTGATGACAACATTGCCGTTTGCCCTAATCTCATAATTGGAAGCAACGTTACCGTTTACCTGCACGCTTCCTGAAAATTCTATATTGCCTGTGGAAGTATCTACGTTCTCCACTTCATAGACATCTGATACAAATACCTTATCATCCACCAGCATAACATGACCGTCCACCTTAGACCTTATGGACAATTTATCTTCGGACAACTCAATATTATTGCCGAATTTCAGACTCATCCTATGTACGCTTCTGGGCTTAATACGATTACCAAAAATATTAACACCGTCATCTCCTACATCGGCAGGTATGACTCTGGCAAGCACTTCATCCTTTTTGCAATGATTAATTACATTCAGATGGAAATAGTCAACACTCCCATCCTCCCGCATTGTGGGTTGAACATGTACATCCGTATTAAAATAATACTCAATTCGGGCATCCGTACCATGTCTGGGTTCCCTGCCCCGTGCAACAACCAAATCAGTACAATAGATACCGGGTGACTGAAAATGATCCTGCAGCACACTCATCTGTATCCCCGATGTAATATTGTTGAAACGTAAATCCTTAAAAAAGTCATCGAAGGTAATTCTCTTTCCGGCCTGTGACGGCGCAAAAAATCTTACAACAGCCGTCATCTTGTCTTCACTGATTTCCAGACGATAATCCTCTTTAATGGCAGGACATTCTCCGTTTGCGAGAAAACATACGGTCTCTTTCTCTTCTGCAATCGCTTTCTGCAGGTTCTCAATCTCATAAGTAATTTTTACATTATCCAAATACTTCACTATATCGGCAATCTTGACACTCTCGCCTCCATCTATAGGTGGAAACAACTTGACACCAAATCCTCCTATTGTTTCAACTAACTGAAAATAGCCATTTTGCATAATTTTTTCTCCCTCACATGCCGATACGCCGCCCTATCGCGCGTAAGACTATACATTATAAAATCAATTGCCCGTTAAAATACCCATATAATTTCCCATTTTCACCTTCATTTTTTGTAATGCTCTGGTATGGAGCTGAGAAATTCTGGACTCCGAAACCTCTAAAACATTACTGATTTCCTTTAATGTAAGTTCCTCATAGTAATAAAGGGTGATTACTTTCTGCTCCTTCTCCGTCAAAAGCTGTAATGCCTCTCCCAAAACTCTGCTAAGTTCTTCCTTTTCAACCTTCTCTTCCGGGCCTTCATAACGTGAAGTTGTATGCCGGCTATAGTCCTGAGCCACATCACTGCCCTGCTCCATATATTCATTCAAGGATACAACACCCGTAATTTTCATTTGCGACTGCCAATCCAGATATTCCTCATCGGTAATACCAAGACCTTTAGCAATCTCNTCATNACTNGCGNTANGTCCNGTACTCTNTTCAATCTCTTTTATAANAGCTTCAATTNTNTTCNGNTTCTGTCTAATGGTTCTGGGTATCCAATCCATCTTTCGGATTTGGTCCAAAATCGCACCTCGGATTCTTAAGCTGGCATAAGTCTCAAACTTGACTTCCTTCATGCAATCAAATTTATCANTNNCATNTATCAGCCCAAAAATACCATANCTCACCANATCCTCATATTCCACATTATATCCCAAATACATACTAAGCCGTCCTGCCACCAGCTTAACCAAGGGTGCATATTCCAGTATAATCTTTTCTCTGGCTTCCGGCGATTTTGTCATGGCATATTCTTCTAATAATTTTTTCTTACATGCGTCATCCATAAATCTTCGTTACACCCTCCATCAGTCTTATTCTTTAGTCTCTTTCTGCTCCTCTTTCTCTCCCTCTGCGTCTTCTGCTTTCTCCTCGACTACTTCTTCCTCCTCTTGTTTCTTTTTCTCGTTCTGAGAATCAAAGTAATCCAGAGTCCATTTTAAGCCGCTTCCCAGCGCATAAAAAATTACCAGAACAATTAACAGGGAAATAAGCTTACTTGTAATAGAATAATTCTGTATAAAAGTAATAACACAGGTGACTGCTCCCGCCACCAGCATCAATATCAATGGCATATTTTTTCTACTCATACATGCAACCCTTTTTAAATAACTGTCTCTGCTTTTCCTACCGCCCTTATAAAAAGTTCACCGGTTTCCGGAAAATATGTAACAGTCCTACCATAATTTGCACCTGTATCTTGCGCTAAGATAGGAATTTTCAGCTCAAACAGCTTTTTCTTGGTCGCCTCTACATTGCGATCTCCTACCATCACAGCGTCGGAGCTTGCACTAAATTTAAACATGGTAGCCCCTCCTGCAATTTTAGCCTCAAGACGATTCCTCTTAGCTCCCAATTTTTCCATCTGTCTAACCAGCTCTTCTATTCCCGTGTCGGCAAATTTTGCTATATTCAGCTGACTATTTCGTATCATAGTGCTGTCCGGCAGCATGATATGCGCCATTCCGCCAATTTTGGTTATCGGATCCCTGAGCGCAATTCCTACACAGGAACCAAGCCCTAATGTTGTTACACCATTGGGGCTTACACAAGTTTTCAAATCTGCCATTCCAACTTTAATTATCTCGCTCATCCATGTGCTTCCTTCGCATATACTAATCTTTACTTTACATCACAGACATTCCCAATGAAGTCAAAATCTTTGAATACGAATCCAACTCCGGTATTAAAATAAAGTAGCCATCGATTTCCACCTCATCATAAAACTGAGACTGAATCAAAAGAATATTATCACCGATANTGCCAAACTGAATTGCCGGTACACTTAANNTGGCACNTGNCATATCCACCGTAAGTTCAGGTGGCGTTGGGAAAATCTTAAGATTAGTCAGCGTAGACAGAGAGTTTAAGTATGCTCCCGTGATAATATTGCCAATCTCTTTCATGGCAGATAATTCCATTTCCGTGAATCCTTCTCCTTCGGAAGCCATCCCCATCATAACTTTATTAATCAAATGCTTAGCGCTTGCCTGTTCCACAAGAAACATCATACTTCCGGAAATATCGCCCTCTACCCCGAGATAGACACCCACCATAATCTGTTCTTCTCCGCCCATAAGTTCACCGACTTCAGCAAATTCCAAAAGTTTAACCTGAGGTACTTTCATATCTACCTTACACTGGAGCATTTGGGAAAGTGCCGTCATGGCATTTCCCGCCCCTATGTTTCCTATTTCTCTGAGTAAATCTGTATAATGTTGTGAAACTTTTTCCAAGCTAATATCGCTCATGAAACACTTCCTCCATGGTTTTATTATACGTTTTCTTCCAACGTAATGGAATTCAAATCAAGCAAGGAAATAAGCTCATCATTATGTTTGCCTACAGCATTAATAAAATTTGCCTTTCCATCCTTGTTGTCGTAGGTTATCTTTTCAATCTGGTTCTCTCCCAGTGTTACAACTTCTTTTACTTCATCGACTATGATACCCACATTGCCTTCCTGTTCCAGTTTCAAAATAATAATTCTGGTAGCTCTTTTATACTCGTCATCCTCAAGCCCCATTTTCAGACGGATGCTCATAACAGGAAGTACCTCGCCGCGAAGATTGATAACTCCCTTCAAATAAGCCGGAACTTTGGGTATTCTTGTCATCCGCTGCATTCTGACAATATTGTCAATGTAGCGGATATCAATACCATACTGTTCTGCGCCCAGACGGATGACAATATACTGAATCGTCTCAACTGATGCTTTATTTTCACTACTTACTACACTCAAACCGTTTATCGTGTTCAGCTGTTCCATATTGTTATCTCTCCCTTCCTTACAGCAATGTGTTTGCATCCAAAATCAATGCCACTTCGCCGTCACCTAAAATAGTTGCGCCGCTGATAAATTTACACTGCTTAATATACTTACCAAGGGATTTTATAACAATTTCCTGCTGTCCGATCATATCGTCAACTACCAAACCTGCCAGTTTATCTCCCTTCTTGACAATCACAACAATAAGGTTCTCCTCTTTGGTTCTGGTGCTTTCAACATCTAAAAGCTCTGAAAGACGAATCAGCGGAATAACTGTTCCTCTTAAGTGGATTACCTCTTTATTCTGCACCAGCTTTATCTCGCTGGGCTTAATATCCTCAATGGTTTGAATGGAGCCGAGGGAAATCGCATATTTTTCACCCCCCACAACTACCATCAATGTCTGGATAATTGCAAGTGTCAGAGGAAGACGGATTGTCCATGTACTTCCCTCTCCAAGCTTCGACTTCACCTCAACCTCACCGCTTAAGGATTCAATCTTAGAGCGGACAACATCAAGACCTACACCTCTTCCCGATACGTCCGTAACCTGTTTTGCAGTCGAAAAACTGGGCAAGAACAGCAGATTGATAATATCCTTATCCGCCATACCGGCTGCCTGCTCCGGTGTGATAACCCCACGCTCAATAGCCTTATTCTTTACTGCTTCGGTATCGATACCGTTACCGTCGTCTCTTACTTCAATTACAACATTGTTGCCATCCTGATATGCATCCAAGAAAATCGAACCCACAGCCGGCTTGCCACGCTTTGCACGAACCTCGGCAGACTCCAAACCATGATCCGCGGAATTACGAAGCAAATGCATTAAGGGGTCGCCGATTTCATCTACCACGGTTCTGTCAANCTCTNTCTCCTCACCGCTCATNTACNGCTCCATTTTCTTATCCAGCTTTTTGGACAAGTCTCGGATCATACGAGGGAACTTATTGACAACGCTCTCAATAGGAACCATTCTTACCTTCATAACGGATTCATGCAGGCTTGTGGTAACGCTTTCCAGATATTCGATATGCTCATTGATATCATTGCTTCCTGTTTTCTCCTGATCCGTTGCCGATACCAAAGAGTTCTTTGCAATAATAAGCTCACTTACCAAATTCATCAAAACATCCAGTTTCTCAATATCAACACGCACCGTGCGATTGACAACCGGCTTGCCGGGAGCCTGCTTCTTCTCTGCTTTTGCCGGCACCCTGCCATTCTTATCCTCTGTGGAGGTAGCAACTGCCGTGTTTGCTCCAACTGCCGCCTTGCCCGTCTCTTCCTCCCTGTCTTCAATAGGATGATAATTCTTAGTCTTCTCAAGTTCGATAGCAGCTCCCGTTACCTTAGCAATCTCGGAAACGTTTTCGGCAGCCTTGATTACCTCATCCAATGTGTTATCGGAAATGATAATCAACGTAAAGTCATTGTCAAATTTCTCATCCTCTACATCCTGAGCGCTGGGAACGGACACAATAATCTCACCCAGCTCTTCTACAGCCTTAAATACCAAAAAAGCTCTCGCCGCCTTCAAAATACAACTATCCTGTACCACTACATTGATACCATAGACATTTTTATTCTGCTTTCCGGCTTCCACAATAACACGAATCTGGCTGTCATCCAAAGCAATATCATGCCACTTTTCGCCGCTATCCCCCGAGGTCTGAGAACCAGTAGCTGCTTCTGCCTTTGATTCTTTTTCCTTATCCGGCTTAGAAGTTCCCTTTAGAATATTATTCAGCTGTTTAATCAGCGGTTCGTTGTCATTTGTTCCCTCGTCTGCACTTTCCTGAATATTATTGGTATACTCATCCAGTGCGTCCAGACAGCGGAACAACACATCTATCATCTCCGGCTGTACCTTAATATTGCCGTTTCTTACCTCCGAAAAAACATTCTCCATGTCATGGGTCAGATTCTGCATACGTTTATAACCCATTGTTCCCGCCATACCCTTCAGGGAATGTGCGGCACGGAATATTTCATTAATCGTGTCCATGTTCTCAGGGTCGGCTTCGAGCTCCAGAATCTGTGTATTCAGGCTCTGCAAATGCTCCTTTGTTTCATCCAGGAAAATCTCAAGATATTGGCTTACGTCCATCTTATCCTCCATTCTGCCACAATAGGCTTCCTTATCATTGGGTATTTACTCCAACTTGCAAAATAATTTCCTGTGCAATCTGTTCCAGCGGAACCACCTGATCGGACAACTTCGCTCCTATAACGCTCTTCGGCATACCGAATACAATACTGCTGTCCTGATCCTGTGCAATAACATGCACCTTTTTTTTCTCTTTCAGATTCTTAATGCCTTCTGTTCCGTCGGCGCCCATGCCTGTCATTACCACACATATCACTTGATCGAAACGGCTGTCCTGCAGGGATTCATACATAAAATTGGCGCAGGGTCTGACACCCTCTCTGGTAGGACCGTCTGTATAATGAATGGTATATCTTCCTGCCGCGGAAGTATTCACATGCATATGCAGTCCTCCCATTGCAACATAAACCACACCGTTTTGCAGCTCGTCTCCTTCTGCCGCTTCCTTTACCGTTACATCACTCAACTCATTTAACCGCTCCGCCAAGGATGCGGTAAAGCCCTTAGGCATATGCTGCACCAATACGACCGGTGCATTTAACTCCTTCGGAAGCTTGGGTATTACCGACTGTAATGCTTTTGGACCACCGGTAGAACTTGCAATAGCAACCAGTTTCTTCCCCGGTACACTGACAGAATGCTTTTTCACAATATCCACCATCTTAACGGTGGTGCGTCTGCTCTTTATAAGCTTCTCTCTGGATTCAAAGACAGGTAGCTTGCTGTTCGCTACTACATCCAAAGTGCGAAGCATATCCGCCTGAAACTGCTCCACCCGGCAATCCAATGCATTATCCGGCTTATGTATAAAATCTAAGGCTCCTAACTCCAGAGCATCAAGGGTTGTTTTTGCACCTTGCATGGTATCTGTACTCGCCATCATGACTCTTGCAGGAATCTTAAATTTGCGAAGCTCTTCTAAAAGCTTCAACCCGTTCATCTTGGGCATATTCACATCCAAAACCACGGCATCGTAAGTATTCCTGCTGAGTAAATCAAACGCATCCAAACCATTCGTTGCTTTTGCAACAACCTGAAATCTTTTGTCGCTATTAATTATATCACAAAGAACTCTTCTCATGAGTGCAGAATCATCTACAACCAATATTTTTTTTGATACTTCTTCCATATTTATTCCTCATTACGAAACTTTTTATATATTATAACAACTAATGGTTTTATTAAGATAATTTTTCCTTTTTACGACTCCTGCGTTCTTCCTCAAATATAAATTTTATGATCTCTTCTCTGGTATTCACATCCAGATTATAATATTGCACACGATGCTCGTATGCATCGGACTTGTTTTCCAATTTCTTTACCGCCAGCACCTTACCGATAACCTCATACTGCTTGCGCTCTCCGCCTGTTATCAATTGATAACTGCAATATAAAAGACTTTCAGGCGCGTATCTCTGAGATGACAAAAAGCGTAAGCCCCCTCCGCTAATATCCACAATCACGCTGCGCTTCAGCGGAAGACCCGGCTGCAGCGAATAAGGAACCTTCTGCTCAATCGCCTGCACTTCTTCTTCCTCCAGATTTCTGGCACACATCTCCAAAGCACAGCTAAAACGATAATATTCTCTTCGCTGATACTTTCTGAGGTTACTGGTCAATTCCACCACCAAAATATATACATTATTACTTTTATAGCGGTCAACAATTCGGGCAAAGCATTGATATAACCCGGTCTCTCCATAAAATATCATGTCATATTCACTATCCACCGGAAGCAGTATCAGCTTTGTGTGTTCCATTGGCATCACTATTTCCAGCGTATCCTCCGACATAATATCGTGCACTTTACTTGTATAAATTCTCTGAGGGTCATCAAGCATTTCCCCTCTTCCTTTGTCTACAGCCTGCAATTCTATTTTGTTTCCGATAGCAATAAATTTAGAAAGCATCTCATTCACCCTTTCAATGTAATTTTATTTATTTTCCCGTTACAATATGAGAGAAAAATGCAGCCATCCCTCGTTTAGGCTGGCGCTGCGCTTCTTCCTTATCCAAAAGCCTGCATGCAATCTTTTCATATGCGAGACTCGACTTTGCAGCCGGGTTCTGCATGGATATAGGAGTCTGCTGCATTACCGCCTTTGTAAGCTGTGCATCCTGAGGCACACTGCCCAGATAAGTCATTGGAATCTTTAAATATTTGGAGACTACCGTGTTCAACTTGTTAAACAGCACCAAGCCCTCCGCTTCTTTCTCCACACGATTAGATATCATCTTTACCTTGGTAATATCCCCTCGATAACTGGGATGTCTGTCCAAAGCCTTTCACAGTGAATAGGAATCCGTAATGGAAGTGGGTTCCGGTGTTGTCACCAAAAGGATTTCCCCGCTCGCCACCAAAAATTCCAGCACGGCATCGGCAATTCCCGCCCCCGTATCCACCATCACAATATCAGCAATGGCATCCAACTCCACCAAATTCTGAATAATATAAGTTAAATTATCCTTACTCAAATTGGACATACCTGCTATGCCTGAACCGCCGGAAATAAATCCTACGTTCATAGGTCCTCTTGTGATAATTTCCTTGATATTTTTACCCTGATAAATCAAATCACACAGATTATGCTTCGGTACTGATCCAAACATAATCTCTATATTTGCCAAACCAAAATCCGCATCCAGAATAATAACCTTCTTACCCATCTTCTGAAGTTGGATTGCCAGATTAATAGTGGTATTTGACTTTCCTACACCACCCTTTCCGCTTGTAACTGTGATCACTCTCGCCAATGGCCTCGACTGCATATTGGCCTTTATAATCCGCAACTGTTCCGCCTGATCCATTTCCACTCCTCCTGCTTTCACAAAAACTAGTGTTTTCCCCCTAACAGCTGCTTGACTGTCTTCTGTGGATTAAACTGCTCAATATCATCCGGCACATTTTGTCCACAGGTTACATATGCTATGGAGCTTTCCGTTGCCAGTCTTACATTAAACAAATTTCCAAGTGTAATCGTCTCGTCCAGCTTAGTAAAGATAAGCTGATACTCAGCTATTTTTCTGTACCTACTTGCTATTTTCAGTAAATCACGATATTTGGTAGCCGCACTCAGCACCAAAAAACACTGATACTCTATATCCTCTGTTCCCTCTGTCAGGCATGACAACAAATTGTTCATGTCCTCCAATTGTTTCTCATTCTGATGAGAATGCCCTGCTGTATCAACAAAAACATAGTCGTAATCTTTAAAATCGGTAAATGCGTTCTGCAATTCCTCCTTGGTGTAAATCACCCTGAAGGGTACCTCCAAAATATTGGCATAGGTGCGCAGCTGTTCCGCCGCCGCAATTCTATAAGTGTCCGCTGTAAGCAGCGCCACCTTTTTCTTTTCGTCTACGGCATATCTACTTGCCAGTTTTGCAATGGTTGTAGTCTTTCCCACACCCGTAGGTCCAATAAACACCACCACCTTTAGCCCCTTCTTGGCAGGTATAATTCCTTGTGTTTTGCCGAATTTTAATATCATTTTCTGATATACATTTGCTAAAATATAATCAAAAGGCATGTTCGGCTTCTTGCTCTTTACTATATCCTCAAGTATCTGATTAGCGTATTTCTCATCAACCTCGTTGTCAAGCATGGTATTGTAAAGCATACGGATAAATTTATCCTGCTCCCTACTCTCCTCACTCTTTTCAGGATCATCTTCCCAATTTGCAGACCTGCTGTCTGCCGCCTCATCCGTGTCTCCTTCTGCCTTCTCATCATTTTCTCTAGCACTTTGCTTATAGTTCTCTGTAGCTTTTAACTGATTCTCCAAAAAAGTCTGTAAGCTGTCCAGCTTCTTCTCAATATTCTCTGTGTTATTGAAAAAGAACCTCCGGGTGTCCTCTTGAACAGTGGAATGCTGGGATTTAAAAGCTTCCTCTCTGCGCATAGAATTCGGAACTTCCTTTTCCTCCTCCAGAGCCGCAGTCACTTCCGTGATCTTGGAGCGAAATGCTGAAAACAGCCCCTTAGGTTTTATGCTCTTAACATTCATTATAACAAGACCATTGCCTAACTCCTTCTTTGCCGCTTCAACCGCCTCTTCTTCTGTTTTACCGAGAAATTTCTTAATAATCATTATGCCGTCACCATCCCTACTGACTGTAATTCCACATTAGATTCCACTTCGTTGTAGGACACCACAACCAAATCCTTATAATAATCCTCTGTTAATCTTTTAAAATACACACGCACAATAGGCGATGTAATGATAATGGGACTCCTCCCCAGATTCTCCAGCTTTTTAACCTCATTACCCACAGAATCTATAATCGCTCTGGATCTGGAAGGGTCAAGATTTAAAAATGCACCTGTCTCTGTCTGTTTCACGCTGCCCATAATCTCTTGCTCCACCTTGGGATCAAGAGTCACCACACTGGTTGTCTCATGAGAAGGAAAATATTTGGTAGAAATGGCGCGTTTTAAGCTCTGGCGTACATATTCCGTTAAAATATCCGTATCTCGTGTAGTTGGAGCATAATCTGCCAAGGTCTCCATAATCGTCAATAAATCCCTTATGGAAATACCCTCACTAAGCAAATTCTGCAATACCTTCTGTATCTCACCAAGCCCCAGCAGCTTAGGTACCAGTTCCTCCACCAAAGAAGGATTGTTTTCCTTTAGATTGTTTACCAAATTCTGTACATCCTGACGAGTCAAAAGCTCGGCAATATGCTGCCTGATAATCTCAGTTAAATGAGTAGCTATAATAGACGGCGGGTCTACTACCGTATATCCCAAACTCTCCGCCCGCTCTCTCTGCCCCTCGGTAATCCAAAGGGCAGGCAGATGGAAGGATGGCTCAAAGGTAGGAATACCCGTAATCTCCTCCTCCACGTAGCCGGGATTCATAGCCATATAGTGATCGAAGAGGATTTCTCCCTCGCTCACCTGAATTCCTTTGATCTTGATAATATATTGGTTAGGGTTCAACTGAATATTGTCACGCAGTCGGATAATAGGAACCACTGTACCAAGTTCCAACGCAATTTGCCTTCGTATCATAACGACACGATCCAACAAATCTCCACCTTGATTTACATCGGCAAGCGGAATAATACCATAACCGAATTCCATCTCAATGGGATCCACTTGCAGAAGACTATTCACATTCTCCGGCTGACGTATCTCCTCTGCCGCTGCCTCCTCGCTGTCAACCTCCTGCTCGATGCTCGCCGTCTCCAGATTGCCGGCAATCATCCTTCCTCCGACTACAAAAATCATTCCCATTCCTACAAACAAAATGGTGTTCAGTTCAGTGACAATGCCTAAAAATGCAAGAGTCGCACCAACAATATACATTACCTTTGGCACACCAAAAAGCTGCTTTACGATCGTCGGGCCAAATTCCGCTTCCTTGCCGCCCTTAGTAACCAAAATACCTGTTGACAGTGAAATTAACAGCGAAGGAATCTGGCTTACCAGTCCGTCACCGATGGTAAGCAAGCCGTAATTGTTCAATGCCGCCGATATTTCCATGCCTCCGCTGGAACCTATCGCGATACCGCCCACCAGATTGATAACAGTCAACAAAAGACCTGCAATGGCATCTCCCTTTACATACTTTACGGCACCATCCATGGAACCGAAGAAACTGGACTCCAGCTGAATCTTGTCACGCCTTGCCTTTGCCTCTTTGTCATCAATGGCACCCGTATTCAAATCGGCATCGATAGCCATCTGCTTACCGGGCATAGCGTCCAAGGTAAATCTCGCCGTTACCTCTGCCACACGCTCAGAACCTTTATTGATAACTAAAAACTGAATCAATATCAGGATAATGAAAATAATTGCACCGACAATCATATCTCCGCCGCCTACAAATTGTCCAAAGGTACGAACCACATTGCCGGAAGTACCGGTAGTCAGGATAAGTCTGGTGGAGGACACGTTCATGGCAATTCTGAAAATCGTGGTAAACAGCAGGATTGTAGGGAAGTAGGATAAATCCAGCACTTCCTTGGAAAACATACACACAAACAGAATCGTAAAGGAAATGGCAATGTTAAATGCCATGAATACATCCAAAACTACGGCGGGAAGAGGCACTATCATCATGATAAAAGCTACAAGGATATAGATAGCCACAATGGCATCTGTCTTCGCCAGCTTACTATTCATTTTCCGTACCTCCCTTTCTAATTATTCTCTTACTTTTAATACCTCTTAGGAAAAACATCTGCTTCACATTTCTTTCCTCAAATCTTTCCCTGCAGGTGATATACAAACGCCAACACCTCTGCCACCGCCTGATACAGCTCCGGCGGTACTGCCTGCCCTACATCCACATTGGCATAAAGCATACGTGCCAGCGGCTTATTTTCTACTATCTCAATCTTATTTTCTTTTGCAATCTCTTTAATACGGGCGGCAAGATAATCCTCGCCCTTTGCAATCACAATCGGGGCATCCGCCTCCTCGGGATCATATTTGATTGCAACCGCATAATGGGTAGGGTTAGTGATAACCACATCTGCCTTTGGCAGTTCCTGCATCATTCGGCGCTGTGAGACCTCGCGCATTCTTTGGCGGATTTTCCCTTTTATCTGAGGGTCTCCCTCTTGCTGCTTGTACTCTTCCTTAATTTCTTGCTTTGTCATCTTCATATCATTACTGAACTTTACCCTTTGATAAATATAGTCGGCAAGAGCAATAATCATGTAGATAATCGCAATTCTAATCCCCAAATCCGTTACTGTTTCTGCCGCAAGCTGTAAAGCCTGAAGCAGTGGCATATCATAGAGCACAAACAAAAGCTCCCATTTGTCCTTCAAATAACTATAACATATAAATATAATCAATCCGATTTTAGCGATAGATTTAATCAACTCCACCACCGCATTCACAGAAAATATCTTTTTAAAACCTGAGATTGGATTTATCTTACTGAATTTCGGCTGCATAGGCTTACTCGTAGGCNTCCACCCGACCTNCGCCACATCGCTCACNAATGCTATCACAAANCCTACCAACAATATANGGGCAATAATAACAACAATTTCAAGCACCATGTCCTGAAAAATAATTCTGGTGTCATTGGTTGGCATAAATCCATGCCAAAAGGTCACCGTCTCGGGAATCCGATTGTACACATTCCCAAACAGAGACAAAAGCTGCTTTCCCATATTGCCTACACCAAACTTTAATACCAGAAATAATGCCAATAGCCCCAATCCGTTTGCTATCTCACGGCTCTTTGCAACCTGACCCTCTTTTCTGGCATCTTGCAGCTTTTTTTCTGTTGNCNGCTNCGTNTTCTCTCCNCCCTGCCCTTNCNTGGCAAANAANTGNAGATTATACTCAAGTATCAATCANATCAGACCCCCCACANAGGAAACAATCANNTTTTTCATTTCTTGAAACACAAAATCGGCTGCGCCGGGCAGCATACCCGTTACCAAAAACAATATTGCTAAGCCTACCACAATCTTTAACTGCATACCAACCGCAAACATGTTCATCTGCGGTGACACCTTTGCAAGCACGCCTAATATGGCGCTCAAAAGAAGCATCACACAGAAAATCGGTAAAACAATACGGAAACCTATAATAACATAATCACTCAGAAAGGTTATAATGGTATTAAGCAGGGAATCCGTGTGAAACACTGCTCCGTTTATCGGAATCAATGTAAAGGTATCTGCCAATGCCCCCAGCAGGTAACGATACATGCCTGTGGCAACCATCATAAGCATTACCACATACTGGTAAAACCCGCCTGTAATGCTGGTGTTCTCTTTAGTGGCAGGATCCAATATAGTCACCATGGACAACCCTGTCTCCATATCTGCTATAGAACCCGCGAAATTTACGATGGACATACAAATATTTGCTCCAAAGCCCACTAACAAGCCCGTTATTGCCTCTTTCATTATAATCAATGCATACTCCATAACCGTATCATAAATAACGGCAGGGGCAGGAGTTAATACCTGATATAAAAGCATTGACGTAAAAAAGNTAATNCCGATTTTGATTCTTGACGGTGTGTTAGTCATGCCAAAAAATGGAGCTATATATACAAAACAGGATACTCTGGTTAAAATCAGCAAAAAATATTCTAAATCNNAANTAGAAAAAGAAAAATTTANCATGCGGACCGCTCCTGCTACCTGTGTATATACATACTAAAGCTGGACCAAAGCTCCGTGGTAAACTCCACCATATTCTGAATCATCCAGCCTCCTAACAGCATCAGACCCAAAAATACCCCTACAATCTTCGGAACAAAAGTCAGTGTCTGCTCCTGAATTGAAGTAACCGTCTGAAAAATGCTGATAATCAAACCGATAATCAATGAAATCAATAGTATGGGCAGAGACACTTTAATTATTAAATATAACGCATTATTGGCAATATCTACAACAGAATCAACTGTCATTTAGTCCGTCCTCCCTCCCCAGTCGTCAGTAAAAGGTCTCTACAAGATTCCCAATTATCAAGCTCCAGCCATCCGCAATTACAAACAGCAATATCTTAAAAGGCATGGATATTGTTGTAGGCGGCAGCATCATCATACCCATACTCATCAGGGTGGATGCCACTACCATNTCCNCCACAATAAAGGGTATATATATTAAAAAGCCTATCCAGAACGCCATTCTCNGCNCGCTTATCATAAANCTGGGAACCAGTACGGAATTAGGAATACTTTTAATATCACCGTCCCACTCCTGACCGGCTATGTTCATAAACAATTCCACATCCTTTAGCTGAGTCTGGGGATACATAAACTCCCGCAGAGGCTCCATTCCCTTCTCAAGCGCTTCCTCCTGCTCAATCGCCCCCTCCTCAAAGGGAACAATCGCCTCCTCATGAATGCGGCTGATCGTAGGCTCCATGATAAAAAATGTCAATATCAGTGCAAGCCCTATTAATATCTGGTTAGGCGGCGCCGTTTGCGTTCCCAGTGCCGAACGGGTAAAATGCAGCACAATAATAATACGGGTAAAGGATGTCATCATTATGATGAGTGTAGGAGCCAAGGCAATTAATGTCAAGGTAATCAATATCCTGAGCATTCCGTTTAACTGCCCGTTGCCGTCACCATAAGTGAGTGTCAGAATGTTCTCCGTATTCGGCTCCATCAAGTCCTCCGGTGTCTGTGCCGTTCCGGGAGGATTAACCACCGTAGACACATCCGTTTCCCCCGTCAAATGACTCTCCGTAGCATGTACGGAAATCGATTTAAAAATACACAATATGCCTACCGTAACCAGCAGGCATATTATCACTATTATCTGTTTTCCAGTAAATAACTTTTTTGTCATGTATATCATCTATTCCTTTGGTGTGTTCTGACTTTTATGTACCTTGACAGCATTTTCAAACAGCTCCTTAAACTGTCCTCCCTTATACTCGGGAGGTTCTTTTAATTGCTCAGCGGGTATTTCCCCCAGCATTGTCACCGTATCCTTGCAGACAGCTAACGCCATGTAAGTCTCACCCACCCGAACAATTTGAATGTACTTATTATTGTTTAAGCGTGCTGCCTCAATTAGCTGAATATTGCAGTTTATTGTCTGCCTCTTCTGATAATTGGCAATCCAACGGGTGGTCCACGCTGTCACTCCAAGCACTGCCACAAACACTACCAGCACAGTGATAAACTGTGCGTAGCTATTGCTCCTGCTGGTCAACAGTACCGCCATTATCCCACAACCTTCTTTACAGCCTCAATAACACGTTCCGCCTGAAAGGGCTTTACAATAAAATCTTTGGCTCCTGCCTGAATGGATTCAATTACCATAGCCTGCTGACCCATTGCAGAACACATAATTACAAGCGCACTGCCATCAAGTTTCTTAATCTCCTTCAAAGCCTGAATACCATCCATCTCAGGCATGGTAATGTCCATAAGCACCAAATCAGGACTTACTTCCTTATACTTTTCAACAGCTTTCTGACCGTTTTCAGCCTCGCCTGCAACATTATAACCATTCTTGGTTAAAATGTCCTTAATCATCATTCTCATAAACGCTGCATCATCACAAATCAAAATATTTTTTGCCATATTTTAATCCTCNATCTTGTCATTTTAGNCATTTACCTTTTTTTATTTATTATTNCANTTTATTATTAATAATTTCTGTTACTCTGATANCATAGCTCTCTTCAATGACCACCACCTCGCCTTTTGCAACAAATTTTCCATTTACAAGAACATCTATTGGCTCACCTGCGATACGATCCAATTCAATAATCGTACCGGGTGCAAAGTTAAGGATTTCAGAAATGGATTTGGTAGTCCGTCCAAGCTCTACTGTTACTTCCAAAGGAACATCTATAATCAATCCTATGTTTTCCTGACCGGGAATACCATTGATATCTGCTGCAAAGTTTTGGAATTGCGCAGGCTGAACATTTATATTCTGCATATTCATCTGGTCCATTCCCATCGGAGTCATCATCTGGTTCATCCCCATTTGGTTCATCATAGGGTTCATTCCCATTTGATTCATCATCGGATTCATTCCCATTTGATTCATCATCGGATTCATTCCCATCTGATTCATCATAGGGTTCATTCCCATTTGATTCATCATAGGGTTCATTCCCATCTGGTTCATATCCGCCTGCCCCATTCCCGCCTGATTCATTGACATATCCTGCGGTGCCGACGTTGAACCGGGCGCAGGTGCCGGCGACGGTGCTGAACTGGGTGCAGGTGTCGGCGCTGATTCCGGTGCTCCGCCTGTCTGAGTGCTAATAAAGGTATCAACCAATTTTTTGGCAAACTCGATGGGATACAGCTGCATAATTGTGCTGTCCACTAAATCATCAATCTGCATACGAAAAGAAATCTTTACAAAGGTTCCTCCCAAAAACGGAGATATTTCCTCGCCCGACTTATATTGTGCCAAATCAAGTAATGAGGCATCTGGCGGGCTGATATCTATCATCATCTTAAGCATTGTTGAAAGGGAAGTCGCCGCGGAACCCATCATCTGATTCATCGCCTCTGATATTGCGCTCAAATGCAGCTCTCCCAATTCCCCATCCGTATTGGTACCGTCACCGCCCATCATCAAGTCCGTAATAATCTTTACGTCTTGTTCCTTCAGAATCAAAATGTTGGTACCGTCCAGACCCTGTGTATATTTTATCTGAATGAAAACACAAGGTCTTTCATACTCCTCCAAAAGAGTATCCCACCGGGCAAGCGCTACAGCCGGCGTTGTAATATTAACCTTTCTATTTACCAATGAATATAGTGTTGTCGCTGAGGATCCCATACTGATATTAGCGACCTCTCCGATAGCATCCTTCTCCATATCCGAAAGAAGCTCTTCTTCTTTCGCCGCAGAACCTTTTTGGTTACCATTCTCCGGATCCGCCTCTGAAACCGTTGCGGTCTCTTGTTCGTCCTCCTCACCCGACAAGTCCATACCATTCAGCAATGCATTAATCTCATCCTGAGACAGCATTCCATCCATAAATCTACTCCTCCTCTCTTAGTACCGATGTAATCCGGACAGCATAAGAGTCTTTATTGGCGCCGGGCAAAGCGGTAAACTTTCTAATATTGCCTACATAAATATTCATGTCATTTTCCACCTTAGTATCTAATCGGATACAATCCCCTACCTGCAGATTAAGAAAATCTGCGACTGAAATAGTACTGGTTCCCAGTACTGCCTTGACGGGAATATCCACTTTACGGATCATTGCTTCAATATAGTTCTCATAATTTTCATCATTCTCTTTCTGCATTGTAGAGAACCAATATTTCGTGTTAAGCTTATCCATAACATCTTCCAAAGTAAAGAATGGAAGACAGACATTTATATACCCCTCTACATCACCCACCTTCAAATTCAAGGTGACAATCGCAATCATATCACCGGGTGCGATTACCTGAGCAAACTGTGAATTGGTCTCAATTCTGTCAAGAACCGGTGTAATGTCTATTACGTTTTTCCACGGATCCCGCAAAAGCTGTGTCATCATAATCATTATCTTTTGAATAATGGTCAGCTCTATGTAGGAAAAATCACGGGTTTTCGCAAGAGGAATAGCACTGCCTCCCAGCATGCGATCCAACGTCGCATAGGCAAGATTAGTTGCCAAATCTATAATAATCGTACCGTTTAAGGGAGCAAAATTAACTATTCCCAAGACAACGGGATTGGATAACGCATTTGTAAATTCACTGAATGCCACGGTTTCGGAACTCGCAACCGTAACCTGTACATTCTTCCTCAAATAAACAGGAAGATTGGTCTGTATCAATCTGCCATAATGCTCAAACATAATTTCCAATGTTCTTAAATGTTCCTTAGAGAACTTTGTAGGGCGGCTGAAATCGTAGTTTCTAACCTGCTTCTTTTCTTCGCCCTGCATCTGATCTGCATCCAGTTCTCCGGTGGACAATGCCGCAAGCAGATTGTCTATCTCACTCTGTGAAAGAACCTCTCCCACAAATTCTCACCTCCTGTGCCCTTCCTCTTTCAGGCAATTATCACGCCTTTTTCTGCCAGCCCGCTACATATTGTATGCGGCTCTGTGGCAGTGTTCTATTTAGTGCTTCCAAACTTCACGTCACTAATTGCCACATTATAGATAAATTTGGAGTCAAACAGCTGCTGTATTGCCTCCAAAATTTCTGTCTTAAGTCCATCGAGGTTATTACGGCACTCACTCTCTGTATGCTCTGTTACCACCAAGGTGATAGCATCCTTAATCAGGCTCTCCCTATCGCCAATGCTTTCACCATACTTCTTATAATCAGCATGCTTCTCATTCATGGAAATCGCCACATTAAACACAATATAACTGTGTTCTTCTCCCTCGTCCGTCAAAGGAATTGTCATAGAGCCTGTCAAATTATACACCTTCGTATCTGCCATAGACACCACTTCCGGTGCTTCCTGTTCTCCCGGCTGCTTTAGCTCTAAATCAAGCACGGTAGCAATATTACCTACCAGCTGGGCAGTCATCTTATTTGTTCCCATAACACTGAACATCATAACACTTGTCAGTACAATATTCACAATCAAAAGTGCAAGTATTAGCACGGTCAATAAATTTCTTTTCATGTTTACTCCCATCTGTCCTCATTATCAGACACTCAAATCAAAGAGGTTGAATTTTTTCAACCTTGCTCCCTTCTTCCCATAGCATCCCGCTATTACATATCCGCTTTGGTTCTTCCCCTTATGAAGGATTGTAGATTCTGATTTCTACTCTTCTGTTTTTACTTCTTCCCTCCGGTGTAGCATTATCCGCAATAGGAACTCTCTCCCCCATACCCGCATGCCTTAAATTTGCCGGTTCCAGTGCGCTGTTATCGCACAAATAATAAAAAACACTCAATGCTCTGGCGCTGCTTAATTCTTCATTACTGGCATATTGTGCGCTGCTAATCGGAACATTGTCCGTATGCCCCTCTATCTCAATAGTGCCGCTGGCATAGCGCTCCAATATCACCGAAGCCTTATCCAAAATCTGTTCAGCCTCTTTTTTCAACTGTGCGCTTCCTGAATCAAACAGAAGTGCCCCCTTCATAGAAAGCTGTACATATTGGGAGGTAAAACTAAGCTCTATTTGATCCGCCATCTGATTTTCATTTATTGCCTCTTCAATCATCTCTGACAGCTGTTCATTGTCCTGAAGCCTCTGCTCTTCTATAATCTCCTGCATATTCTCCAGATTTTCAGGCGTCCTTTCAAATTCATCAAGCTTATCTCCATCTACCTGACTATCAGCAGTCTTCCCCGTACTATTAATATATTCATCCAACTCATTTAGCTGACTGACACCATTACTGATAAGAATACCGTCTCCAATTGCCGTCGCTCCGGAATCAAAGATGCTGAAGGTATTATTCATTGCCGACACCAACGCGGCAAGCTTATCCTCTTCAATGGAGGACATGGAAAACAGGAGTACGAAGAAACACAAAAGCAGATTCATCAAGTCGCTGAAGGTTGACATCCACGCGGGCGATCCCGGCGATGGCGTATCTTCATTTTTCCTCGCCACTACTCTTCACCTCCCGCTGCTTCATCTGTATTATCTACTCTGTCTTTAGGTGCCAGGAAGGATTTCAGCTTCTCCTCTATAACTCGGGGATTCTCACCTGCCTGAATGGACAGCAGACCTTCTATCATAACTTCCTTCTGCATCATCTCCACAGCATTATCTGCCTTCAATTTATTCGATACCGGAATACAAATCCAGTTNGCCAAAAGCNAACCGTACAGTGTTGTAATCAGTGCTACTGCCATAGAAGGANCTATGGCGTTTGCGTCTTGCATGTTATAAAGCATATTNACCAGACNTACCAGTGTACCAATCATCCCCCATGCAGGACCCATGGAACCCAAGGTATCCCAAAAACCANTCAGTGTCNTATGACGTCTCTCCACACTGATAAGCTCAGTCTCCATAATGGCACGCATCAAATCAGGATCCGTACCATCCACCACCAACAAAATACCCTTTTTCAAAAAGGGTTCATCCAAATCGGCTGCAGCTTCCTCCAACGAAAGCAAGCCTTCCTTTCTGGCAATGTTTGATAAATCTATTATTTTGTTAATCATTTCTCTGGTGTTAAGTGTCGGTACCTTAAAAATCAGTGTAAAGCTCTTCAAACCTGCTATGTAGTCCTGTAAATTAACGGATGTTAAGGTCGACGCAAAAGAACCGCCAAAGGTAATAATAGCGGATGCCACATCCAAATAACGCCCAAAGCCTGTCACCCCCGCATTATCAATGATACCGTATATTAACATTGCCAAACCAAGAATAATACCTAATAATGACGCTATATCCACAAAACTCACCTAACATTCTGCAATTTTTAGAATTATTCTGCAAAAATATCCTTTCTCTACAATTCTACAAGATTTTTTATCTCTTGTCTACTTTCTTTTATAATTATTTTTTTCCAGTTGTATATGTTATTGGCCAATACGGCGTTTTCCCTATAAAAATCCCCTCTCAAAAATTTGTTATAACCTTAACGCCTCTTAAGTACCGATATAAGGGACGGAAAACTTTCTCCGTCCCTTATGGTAAAACATATTACATATTATTAATCATCGCTTCAGATTTGTCAACTCCTCCAAAAGAGTATCCGAAACCGTGATGATACGGCTATTTGCCTGAAAACCCCTCTGGGTGGTAATCATTTCCGTAAACTCTGATGACAAATCCACATTACTCATTTCCAATTGTCCGGTAGACATATAGTTACCGTTTGCCGTAACATCCACGCCGGTACCGTTAAACTCACCGGAGTTCAGAGTCGCCGAATACAAATTGTCACCGTTTTTCTCAAGACCGGAGGCATTTGGAAATTCTGCGGTGGCAATCTGACCCAAAAGCTTTGTCATACCGCTGTCGTAGCTGGCGTAAATCATACCATTACTTTGAATCGATACACCGATCATATCTCCTGTCCGCCGTCCTGTACCTACACCGTCAAAGTCACCACTGGTAGCGCTAATGGTAGAAGTTCCCTTGTTGTTTACCATGGAACACTCCGAAAAATCTACCTCAATATCCGCAAAGTTACCGCCCAGATTGCTCAGAGAAAGAGTCACTGTACTCTGGGTAGCGATACCTCCTAAGCCCGCAAATTTACCGTTATCCGGATTAAAGGTAATGCTTGAACCTATATAATTTCTGCCATCCGCAGTAAAGGTTGCATCCTCCTCAGTAGGAGGGAACATATAACTTAAAAAGCTGTCATTTGTCTGATTTAATACCGCATTGGTAAGCAGCTGTTCCATCGTAACCTTCGTTCCTGCATTTACGGTGCTGTTTACATACAGGTTCATAAATTCATCTGTAGACCCCTCATAGCCATATGCCTTGGCAATATTATCCAGACACTCCTGTACCGTCATAGTCTCCCCGTTCACGGTAATCTCCTCTGTCATAGGTCTGAGATTTCCGTTATTGAACATGGCATTTAAATCCGCATACACCGTAGCGCCGTCAGGTGATGTCAATGTCTTGTTAGTGGTATCCCACGCATAGCCTTGCTTATCAAAGCTTACCTTAATCTCCTTATCCTGTGTTCTCGGAGTACCGAATACTCTGCTTGCCTCATCTGTAGGAAGCTCAACTTCATTGCCTACAGAATCCAGAATCTTAGTAAGCTCAAGACTATATTCGTTTTTAACGGCAGACTGCTTAAAGGTAAATCTCGCAGTGTAGCTATATCCCAACGCATCAAAGAAATTCAAATTGATTGTCTTACCGTTAGAGCTTGCCACATCCTTATCGTTCTTATCCAAAATACCGGAAGCATAAGCCTTTGTAGTCGCTTCAGGCGGATAAGTCATATTCTGGCTGCTCATAATACGCAGCGCAGCTACCGTATCCTGCTTAATATTGCCGGTTTCATCATCCACACCCCAGCCCATAACATTGTAGCCGGTACTTGTCATGGCAAGATTACCTGCGCCGTCAACGTAAAAAGAACCGTCTCTTGTAAAGAAATTCTCGGTTCCGTTATTGACAATGAAGAAATTGCCTCCTGAAATCATAACATCAAAGGGATTACCCGTTGACTGGCTGGCGCCCTGTCCCGAAATATTAATGTTGATCGCACCGCTCTTTACACCAAGACCAATCTGTCTTGCATTCGTACCTCCGGTACCGGTTAACGAATTCGGTCCGCTTGCCCTCTGGGTAGTCTGGCTCATCAGCTCGCTGAAAGTAATGGNACTCGCCTTATAAGCCNTTGTGTTTACGTTTGCAATATTNTTACCNATAACATCCATCTTTGNCNGNNNCNTCTTAAGTCCTGCAACACCAGAATACAATGATCTCATCATAGTACTTGTTCCTCCTGTGCTAACGAAGCAAACATCGCTTCCCTCTGTCATTCGGGAAACGTAAACCTCCATAAAGGTCCGGTCTACATAATGACTGCTCCGTTGATATTTGTGAATACATTTTCGTCTGCCTGCGTGCTGTCCATTGCGGTTATCACTGTTTTATTGGGTACGCTTACGATAAATGCCAATTCGTCCACAATAACCAATGAATCCTTGATTCCTTTCCGTTCCGCTTTCCTTGCTCCGTCACTCAAACGCTCCAGCTGACTTTCACTCAACTCAATATTGCGGTCTGCCAACCGCCCTGCCGCATGCTTGGAAAATTTCAAGCCTTCAGCCTGCGTCGTCTTCTGAAAACTTTTCTGCCGCAAAATTTCCTGAAAGGAAATCTCCTGCCCCGTCCTGTCTTCACTTGCGACTCTGCCATTGTTTAAATAACGGTCTGTCAGCTGCTCTATGGAAAGGAAGCTCTTGTTTTGAATATCCATATTCCTCACGCTCCTACTCCCGCTGCTCTACAGCTTATGCCTCATCTGTGCCGGAACCTTCTACGCCCTCAGTCTTATCGTCATTATCATCGGTTCCCTGTGTGGTGTCATCTTCACCTGCTGCCAATCTGACTTCCTTAAGCTTTTCGATATACTGGTTGAGAGTCTTCACAACATCCTTTGCCAAGAAGCTCTTCTCATACTCGTTCATCTCGTTGTAAATCTTCTCCAACTCATCAATAGTCTCTGCATCACTCATATCAATTCCGATGACGCCGGGAAGCTTACCTAATTTCTTCACAAATTCAGTAGCCTTATCGTATGCTGCCAGATATTCCTTATCTGCAACCGTATCCAAATCGTCCATTGAGTAAAGCTCTTCATTGATGGAAAGATACGCCTTACCGTTCTCATAGACAACATAGTCAACCTTACCCTGTACATACTTNGTATCTCCCGNTNAAGTAGNNNTCTTAATATAAACCNCTTCTNNCNCCAGAGAGCTTNCGCNCTGTAAATCCATACTTTTTGCCATATTCTGCATCTGCTCAACCTGTGAAAATTGCGCATACTGTGAGATATACTCTGTGTTGGAGGTAGGCTCCAAAGGATCCTGATATCTCATCTGTGCTACCAGCAGCTGTAAAAATGCCTCCTTATCCATTCCGTCATTGCTGGTCTTGGAGGTGTTTTTCAAAGAATTCTGAGAACTCGTCTCCTCGATTTTACCGTCCTTAACCGGTGCCATTAATACCATATTTGTCACTCCTTTCCTATTGAACTTTTTATTACGCAGTATAATCCACTGTACTGCCGCTTGCACTCATCATCTGTGACGCAAGCCGCTCTTCTTCATTCAGCTCTTCCATTCCTTCCGCTGCCACGGACGAATCAAGACGGATTCTCCTGCCTCTGCCTCTTCTTTCGGGAGCCTCCTGATTCCTCTCCCTACCCTGTTCGAGATTTTGCTCAAATTGATGCGTCTGTACCGTGACCTCGATAGCTTCTACCTTCACACCCTGCTCTGCAAAGCTATCCTGAAGCTTTACCATCTGACTTTCAAGCGCCGCTTTAACAGCCTCGTTCTGAGTAATGAACTGTGCCGTCAGCACACCGCCCTTGCTCGCCACCTGTACCTGCAGGGTGCCTAAGCTTGCCGGATGCAGTTGCATCTCCAGACTAGACATATCAGGCTTTATCTGAACCTTCATATAATCCATAATCTGGCGCATGATATCCTGTGTTTCCATATCCCCCGCAAAGCTGTTATCACTTACCTGCATAGGCTGCATATTAAAGTCGTCTTCTTTTATCTGCTGCAACAATATGTTGCCGCTCTGATGATGGCTTCCGGCGCTGTTACGGGAATGTCCGCTCTCTCCTGCATTCTTCCTACCGTTACCGAATGTCTTGAGTTCCGCATCCTGTGCAGCATTCTCTGCCATGTCCTGACCGGACGCCTTAACATCCTGCTCCTGCTGCTTTACAACAGGCTCATCGGATATTGACATTTCTATAATAGGCGCCTGCTCTTTTGCCTCCTGTAAGCCCTCCGCAGATGCAGCTTCTGCCATTCCGCTCGCCATTTCAGTGATTAGCTGCCGTAGCTGCCCTTCATCTGTCTGAAGTGTCTCGGCACTTGTGGCAAAAATGTCATTTTGGGCATTCATAATTGTCTGGAAATTCCCATAAAGCTCTTCGTTTGTCAAAAGCGCCGTAGAATCTTCCGCGCCCCCTGCCGCCAAAAGAAAACGGCTCAGATTTTCAGACTGTAACAAATCCAGCGGCTGAAGTTCCATAGCGTCCATAAGCTGTGACATTTCCTCTTCACTGAAGCCAAAGGTTTCCGCAATCTGCGTGATCAGCTCCGCCGCAGCTGTCTGCAAGACCTCCATTGCCTTTTTAACAGCCTCTTCATCCACTTCTTCTAATTCCTTTTCCGGCTCCATAGACTTTTCTGCCTTCTCTACGTTCTTGTTGGCAGATATTTCCGTGGGCTTTGCGGCATTTTGTGACTTTTTCTCCGTCTTGGAAGACGCAGTGCCAGTAGTTCCTCCTGATTTGCTTTGACTCGTCTGTCTGCCAAACACTGCCTGAAATCCGCCGTCTTTAGCAGTCCGCACAGTAGCGCCCGCATTTGCCCTCACCGACTGTAGTACTGTACCCACATCCTTTACAGATGTACTTGTCATGCTCCTCCTCCTTTCTCTGCTTTTTAATTCATTTCTGTAGGTCTCTGGTCTATTTATGTAATATCCGCCGCCCTGTGTTCCTTACACCAAGCGGTTGATTCCTACACAATTTTATATCGGCATACCGCCTTTAATGTTTAAGACTCAGGATCCATAATTTTGGTTAATTTCGCTGCCACGGCAGGATCCATGGCTCCCATGATAGAGCCTCTGCTTTCCGCATTCATCACCTTTAAAGTCCTTGCCACTACATTCAGGCTATCCGTCATCTCCTCAAAGATTTTTGCCGCTTCCTTGGGCTTCATCTGGGAAAACGTAGCCGCAAAATCCTGAATCTCCTTGCTCTCTTCAAGCTGTGTCACTACCTGCTTATAAATATACTCTGCGGTAGTAGGGTCCATAGATTCGTAATATTTTCTATATTCCTCCGCTCCCGGTCCTTTTTCCGCATACACTACTTCCTCATAAAATTCCGTGCGAATACGCTGAAATTCTACCTGCTTCTGCTCAAATTCCTGCAGTCTGATAACCTCCGCCTTCAGAGCATTCATTTCATCATCCTTCGCCTTGGAAGCATTCAGCGCCTGCTCCAGCTGCAGCTCCAAACTTTTAATCTGCTCTACGGCATCCTTCAAACTGGAATAACCTCCGTAGTTTTCGGGATTTGTCGTTTCCGTCAGAGAAACTCCCGGCAAAATTCGATTTACCACCGGCACATCCTTCAAAATAGGAGTCAATACGGAGCTTCCAAAGCCCCCCACGTCAAGCTTTATAATCACGCAGATGACCGCAAGCCAAAGCGCCACAATCAAAAGGGTTGCTCCAAAAGTCACAAGACCGTTGCTCTCCCCTTCATCCATCAGGGCATCCTCCTGCTTGGCAATCTCCTTTGCCCGCATTTTGGCTTCTTTTCTCTGATCCTTCTGTTGCTTCTTCAGCTGTTTCTTCTCGTTCTGTAATTTTTGTTTTTCCGCCGCAGTAGCCACTTCTTCCGGGCTTTTTTCCTTTGCCATTATTCCTTCACCTGCCGTTTCTGACCATAAGTATAACTGACTAACTCGTCTATCATCTTGCTTTCAGCTTTATTTTCCTCCTGCAGGAACTCCTCAAATGCCTGCTCCCGCAGTGTTTCATGAGTTTTGCGCTCCGTCATGACCTCTGTAAGCTCTTCTCTTGCCCTCTCCAATCGCTTTTTTGCAAGAGCTACTCTTTTTTGCTGCTCTATAATATAGGAATCCATTATGGCAATCGCATTTTTATTAGTCTCAATTTCCCGGATGTCAAGACTCCCTGCCAAAAGCCCTCTTACCTTCTTCTCGTAAAAGCTTCTTCGTTCATAAAGCCTGCCAAGCCTTTCCTCTTCATCATCCAGCTCGCCTTTCGCAGCAGCAAACGCCTGCTTTGCCTGCGTTTCCATCTTTAACTTTATATCCAAAATACTCTGTAAGGAATAGCTGAATCTCGCCATTGCAAATCATACCTCTCATGCACTTATCAGAATTGTTATCCTGCCCTCACATTGTCAACATATACTTTTAGCTTTCCGGAAACAGCCCCGTCAAAAGTTCTATACTCTCCTCAAAGCTTATCTTCTCATCCATTTCCTGACAGAGAAAAGCATTTACTGCATCTATTTTGGAAATAGCATAATCGATGGACTTATTACTACCGTTCTTGTAAGCGCCAATATTAATCAAATCTTCCGCCTCATTATAGGTAGCAAGCACATTTCTAAGCTTTCCTGCCGCCTGCTTATGCTCCTTATCCGTTATCTGGCTCATACATCTGGAAATACTCGCCAAAACATCAATAGCGGGATAATGATTCTTATGCCCCAACTTTCTACTGAGCACAATATGACCGTCTAAAATACTTCTCGCTGTATCGGTGATAGGCTCGTTAAAATCATCACCATCTACCAAAACCGTATAAAGACCCGTAATAGACCCCTTTGCCGCACGTCCCGCCCTCTCCAAAAGCTTCGGCATTTCCGAATACACACTGGGGGGATAGCCTCTCGTTACAGGGGGTTCTCCGCTTGCCAATCCTATCTCTCTCTGTGCCATGGAAAAACGAGTCAGTGAATCCATCATCAGAAGGACATCCTTCCCTTGATTTCTGAAATATTCCGCAATTGCCGTCGCCGTCTTTGCCGCTTTATTTCTCTCCAATGCCGGTCTGTCGGAGGTTGCCACCACCACCACCGAGCGCCTCATGCCTTCTTCTCCAAGGTCACGCTCTANAAATTCTCGCACCTCTCTGCCTCGTTCCCCAATAAGAGCGATGACATTGATATCGGCCTTGGTATTGCGGGCAAACATACCCATGAGAGTAGACTTCCCCACACCGGAGCCGGCAAAAATACCGATACGCTGCCCTTTTCCCACAGTAATCAAGCTGTCTACCGCTTTAACGCCCAAAGACAGCACCTCATCAATAATTTCACGACTCATGGGATCCGGAGGTGTTGCCTCCACCGGATAACGAACTCCCTCAATCAATCCCCCATCCATGGGAATCCCCATTCCATTTAAGGTTTTACCAAGAAGCTTATCGCTTACTTGTACCATCAACGGATAAGCGGTGTTTTCCACAATACAGCCAAGTCCGATACCGTCGGTGGCATCATATGGCATCAGCAGGGTCTTTTTATCCTTAAAACCTACTACCTCCGCAAGAATGGGCGCAGACGTTTTCTCTGTCTCCGGCAGGATTCGACATACATCGCCCAGCTTCGCATCCGGTCCTACCGATTCAATAGTAAGCCCTACTACATTAACCACCTTTCCCAGCTTGCGGTAAAACATTTGTTCCGTTATCTTGCTATATTTTTCAAAATTAATTGCCACTCTCTGCAAATATATCACCTATTTCTCATAAGACAACAGTCTTAGCTTCTGCTTCAGTTCTGACAGCTGCGTACCCAAGCCACAATCAAACACACCGTTGTCTGTTTCAATCAGGCACTCATTTTGTGAAAGCGTTATATCCTCCACTACCTCCACAAAACTGTTGGCAGAGACTGCGCCCGCCATAATTTGTTTTTTCTGCATACTCACATACGGATAATCCTCTTTGGACACATGGAGCATAAAGCTGTGGCTCCCCTCTATCTTATGCAAGGTGGTAGAAATCAAATACACCAATATCTCCCGATAAGAAGAAAGCTCCACATGAAAGACATGCTCATAAATATCCGTTATCGTATCTATAAACTGAGGCTCAAGCTCCTTCATCAGCTGCCCGTACTCCGTTTCCAGCCTTTTCCTTTCCTCTTCGGTCTCTTTCCTTAGACGGTCACTTTCCTGCTGCACTCTCTGCATGCCTTCCTCGTAACCCTGCCGCTTTGCTTCCTCGAAAACTATGTTTTTCTCTCTTGCGGCATCTTCCCGCGCATCCAAGAGAATCTTCTGTGCCTCGGCATTTGCCTGTTCCAAAACACGTTCCGCTTCTTCTTTTAACATGTTCGCTTCCGCGCGTATTTTTTCCGTTTCCTCGTTCGCTTTAATGACATTGCCAGAGAGCCCCTCCTGCATTTCCTCTCCAACAAGCGAATCCACATCCACATTCTGAACCTGTATTCCTTCCACAAATCCCATATTTTCGGGAAGTCTCATTTTAATCGCCACCGATTCTATGCGTTTGGCAACCATCTCATTAGTGTCAATTATCCGCTTGTCTTCATGGCACACATTGGTAAAAAATTTTTTTAACAGATTACTAGACAACGATCTCGTCACCTCCACCTCTGGAAATAACAATCTCACCTGCATCCTCCAGCTTTCTGATAATATTAACAATCTTCTGCTGTGCTTCTTCAACATCTTTCATACGTACAGGACCCATAAATTCCATATCCTCACGAATCATAACAGCAAGACGCTTGGAGAGGTTGTTAAAGATAGCATTCTGTACCTGCTCATTAGAGCCCTTAAGAGCAACCGCCAAATCATTATTATCCACGTCACGGAGTACACGTTGGATGGCTCTGTCATCAAGCAGCAGCACATCCTCGAACACAAACATCTTTTTGCGGATCTCGTCTGCAAGCTCTGGCTCCTCGATTTCCAAGGTTTCCATAATATGCTTCTCTGTTCCGCGATCCACGGTATTCAAAATCTCTACTACCGCATCCACACCACCGATAATGGTGTAATCCTGATTGACAAGACTTGTAAGTTTGGACTCCAAAACCTTCTCAACCTCCTTGATAACATCAGGACTCGTTCTGTCCATTACAGCAATACGCTTTGCCACATCTGCCTGTCTGTCCGGCGGAAGCGCCGATATAATAAGGGATGCCTGCCCCGGCGGCAAATAGGATAAAATAAGCGCAATCGTCTGCGGATGTTCGTCTTGAATAAAGTTGATAAGTTGGGAGGGTTCTGTCTTTCGCACAAATTCAAAGGGCTTAACCTGTAGAGAAGCCGTCAGTTTGCTGATAACATCCAATGCCTTCTCGCTTCCCAGAGCCTTCTCAAGCAGCTCCTTCGCATATGTAATACCGCCTTCCGCAATATACTGCTGCGCCAGACATACCTCATAAAACTCGTTGATGACTTCCTCTTTAACCTGAGGAGTCACACTTCTGGTATTGGCAATTTCTAACGTCAGCTCCTCTATTTCTTCTTCCTTCAAATGCTTAAATATTCCGGCTGATCGCTCAGGTCCTAATGAAATCAACAAAATAGCTGCCTTTTGCAATCCTGAAATTTCACCGTCTTTTAGTCTTGCCATAACTATTTACCTTTCCTTTATGCCCAATCCGCATTTAGCCAGTTGCGCAACAGCGCGGCAACAGCCTCCGGATTTTCATCTACAAACTTCTCAATCAGCTTGCGGGTCTCCGATTTTGCCTCCAAGTCAATATCTTCAAGCTCAGACTCGGGAGTAGATTGCAGCAGGTTCTCCACAGACAATTCTTCTTCCTCTGCAACCTCTCTCTGCGCACGCATGCTGCGCAGTACCACAAAAGCCAAAAGAGCCAGAATCACCACCAGCATCACTACACTGAGCACATTCGAGCTGCTGATGTCCATGCCCTCCTTGTCATAAAACACAGGACTTTCATAGGCTATAATTGTAATATTCTCTTCACTGATACTGGTAGCGTTTGCCACCATGCTGTAAAACTCAGGGTCTACCTCCAACTTCGTATCCGCACTGTTTTGAGCCTTGTATTCCTCCCACGTAATACCATCCAAAAGCCCCTGTTTTCTTACGGTCTCCTCATGAAGCTCTCGAAAGCGTATCATGGCAATAGAAATAGAAGCGGCGTTATAATCAATGCTTCCGGCCGGTGTGATCTTATGAGTACTGGACTCATTGGGCAGGTAATGTTTCTGGGATTCCTCCTGTGAAGAGGATGAATTACCGTAATCGGGATTCACCATAACCGTACCGTCATTAGACTCCGCTCCCGGAACAGCCGCCCCACTGTTTTCGTTGGAAGACTCAAACTTGCTCTCCTGAGCAAGCATCCCCTCTTCTCTGTCCTCATTGGCATAATATTCCTTCAAGGACTCCTCATAGGATGCATAATCCACGGTCAGATGGCTTGTAACCGAAATGGAATCATACTGGTTTGTACCCCAAAGCAGTCTTGTTACCTGATTGGCAAGCATAGTTTCCGCTTGATTTTGCAACTCCAGCATGGAATGAGCCACACCCGAAGTTCCGTAATCGTCACCACCCGCAAACAAGAGATTGGAATCAAAATCCATGATAGTGATATTTGCCGTAGACTCATTACCAAGAAAAGTCTGCACAGCCTTTGCCACTGCAGTTGCATTAGCCGAAGTGAATGTGCCGTCCAGTTCCAGCTGTACAGTCGCATAAGAATCCTGTTTCTGTGCCATCAGCGTGCCGTTCTGCGGCGTCATCCGTATGTTTACTTTAGCGCTCTTAACCGTTGACATAGCCGCCAGATCGCTCTCCAGCTTTCTCTCCAGATAAACGCCCCAAAGCTTCTCCTTATCTGCCGCCGTAGTAGAAAGTCCGCCTTTTAACGCATCTTCAGGCGAATAACTGTCAGGAACATAACCCGCTGCACCCAGTGCCACATTTGCCGAAGACAGCTGGCTGGTCTCAACTTCGATTTTCAGTCCGTCCGTGGACTCCCTGTGCTTTATACCCGCACTCTCCAAAATATTGATAACCTCTGCCGCCTGAGCAGTAGTATCACAGGTAGTAAGCTTTGTATACTGCGGCTGTGAAAATATGTATATAATAATCGCAAAGGTAAAGGCAACTACTGCCGCAATACCGACGATAATACTCCTCTGCTTGGCGGTAAATTTATTCCACCACTCTGTTACTTTCGCAAGTAACCCTTTCAACCTGTCAGCCATGACAATTCTCTCCTAAACTTAAATCTGCATCTGCATTAATTCCTTGTAGGCATCCATAATCTTATCCCTGATAGCCACAGTATACTGTAATGCAGTAGATGCCTTTTGCATTGCAATAGTCAAATCATGGGTATTCTCCGTTTCACCCAGAGCAAATTTAATTTTTTCATCCTCTGAATCCGACAGGTAATTGTTAGTTGTCTTGATATTGTCAATCGCTGTATTTAAAAAAGATTCAAAAAGCGTTCCCTCCGCCTTATCCGTTTTTTCCGTCAAAGTTCCCGTTAAAGAAGGTACCTGACTCACACCGTTCAAGCTGCCTAAGCCCATCTGCGCACTAATTGCCGATATATCCATTTATTACTCTCCTCCTTAATACTCCCCAAATTACTACTGCTGACTCAGCTCAAGCCCCTTTAAAGCTATAGATTTACTTGCATTGAAAGCCGTGGAATTTGCTTCATACGCACGACTGGCATCAATAAGATTCGTCATTTCCATAATGATATTAACATTAGGACCGGTGACATAGCCGTTCTCATCCGCATCCGGATGAGAGGGATCATAAACCATATTCATCTCGGTCTCCATGTCCTCAAACACACTTGCAACCTTCACACCCTGTCCGCTATAGCCTGATGAAATATTCCCCAGCACCCTGCTAAAAGAGGTCTGATTCCCGCCCTTTTGGGCAAAGGTTACTGCCTTGCGGCGGTAAGGGGTGCCGTCTTGAGTACGGGTCGTGTTGGCATTTGCCACATTTTCAGATATTACATCCATACGATACCGCTGAGCGGTCATACCCGACGCATTAATATTAAAAGCCGAAAACATACTCATAAAAAACTCCTTCCTGCGCTTTTCATCGCTGTACGCCTATCACTGTTGTCAAAATCTCCCGTCAATACGCTATTACTACTTCATCTCCGCCAGTAGGTTGCTGAATTCATTGTTGACACTGGCAATCAAACCCTGATATTTCAACTGGTTCTTCGCCAGAATTAGACCTTCGTGATGAACATCCACGTTATTGCCGTCAAGGCGATAAGAAAAATTAGCATAATCCGTATACAATCTAGGTTTCAAGTCAGATGTTTTCACATTTGCCACCTTGTCGTCCATAGACACAAAGCGATTGCTTCCAAGCGCCTTCCTCAACTCATCCTCAAAGGACACATCCTGCCTCTTATAGCCGGGGGTATCAACATTAGCCAGATTGTTGCCTATCACTTCATTTCTAAGCCAACTGGCATCTGCTGCCTTGTCTAATACATTTATGTAATCAAAGACATTTGTATTAATCATTTCTGACTCCTTTCTCAATATGTGCATAAAACAGTACGCAAACTGCCCACTCTATTCTATTATAATTATTTTCGACAAAAACACAATATCATTTTGATATTTTTCCATAAAATACATTATGTTGTGTGAAAAAACAAAAGGACCTATTGATAATTCAATACATCCTTTTACAAAATTACCTAACACTTCACAAAATCCATTTTTCCCTTATGTAGATGTAAAAAATCAGCTTTTCTCCGCCTCCTGCGGGATATGTACGATTTATGTTCCTCTCATGAGGTACTATCCGCGCCGATTCTGCCTTTTCAATTCCTCAATCTCATCAAACACCACATCATTAAGCACCTTGATATAGGTTCCCTTCATCCCTGAGGAACGTGATTCAATAACACCGGCACTTTCAAACTTGCGCAGCGCATTGACAATCACGGAACGGGTAATCCCTACCCTGTCTGCAATCTTGCTCGCAACTAAAATTCCCTCCATACCGTTGAGTTCATCAAATATATGAGTGATAGCCTCCATCTCGGAAAAAGATAATGTGCTGATAGCCGACTTTACCACTGCTATCTTACGGCTTTCCTCAGCGCTTTCCTCATTTACGGCACGCAGCATCTCAAGCCCTACCACTGTGGTCCCGTATTCGCATAAGATAATATCATCTATATCATATTGTTCATCACATTTATATATGAACAGTGTTCCAAGACGCTCACCCGCAATCTCTATAGGCGCAATGATCGCCTGAAATCTCTTGGTGTCAATACTCTCAAACCCCAAGGTCTCAAGATTCACGTTTTCCTTAGTGGACAACACACCTAAAAAGCGCTCGTTAAGCATGGTGTCAATAAAACCGCCCACATTCTCATCCAACAGCTCCGTAATAGGCTCAATCCCTTCCGACTTGCCAACGCCCAGCACTTTACCCTTACGGCTAATCACCAACACATTGGAGCTTAAAATCTCTCGCATTACCTTACAGATATCGCTAAACACCACCTTGCTGGAATTATTGTTGTGCAAAAGCTTGCCTATTTTCCTCGTCTTGTCCAATAGTTGTACACTGCTCATTTGCTTCCCTCCATTGCCAGTTTATCAACCCCGCTCTCCCGATTCTCAACATAGTTTTATTCTAGCACAAACAAAATCAGATTACAATGCACAAATTTTCAATTTATTTGTATTTTATGTGATTTATGAGACAATTCAGCAATTTAATCATCCTTCTCAACCACTTTTCTATTTTCAACATGACCGCACTGCTCATTCATACAAACTAATTTATTCCCCTTCTCAAGCAACATAGAACCACATTCCGGACAATTTACTCCCGAAGGCTTCTGCCACACCATAAAATCACATTCAGGATTATCAATACAGCCAAAGTATTTTCTTCCCTTTCTGGTCTTCTTGAGGACAATATCCTTTCCGCACTTAGGACAGGCAATACCTATCTTTTCAAAATAAGGCTTNGTATTCNTACAGTCAGGAAAACCGGGGCACGCCAGAAACCTTCCGTGAGGTCCGTACTTAATTACCATCTGCCTGCCGCACAAATCGCAGCTCTCATCGGACACCTCATCGGCAATGGTCACCTCTGCCAAATCCTTTTCGGCATTCTTCACCGCATCATCTAAATCGGGATAAAAATTCTCCACGATGATTTTCCATCTGACAGTTCCTTCCTCCACACCGTCAAGCAGCGCTTCCATATTAGCTGTAAAATTCACATCCACAATAGTGGGAAACGCCTCTTTCATCATATTGTTGACAATTTCCCCAAGCTCCGTCACATAGAGATTTTTATTTTCCTTTACAATATAATGCCTTGCAAGAATAGTAGTAATGGTAGGCGCGTAGGTACTGGGGCGTCCAATGCCCAGTTCTTCCAAAGCCCTTACCAGAGAAGCCTCCGTATAATGAGCCGGCGGCTGGGTAAAGTGCTGCTTGGGTTCGGAAGAAATATGCTCCAATACGCTTCCCACATTAAGCTCACCAGAGAGAAGATTTTCTTCCTCCTTCTCTTCCTCCTGTATATACACACTCATAAATCCGTCAAAAATCATCTTGGATGCCGCCATGGTAAACAACTGCTCCATAGCCTGAATCTTTACGGAGGTAGTTTCATATTTTGCCGATTGCATGCAGCTCGCCGTAAAACGCTTCCAAATAAGCTGATAAAGGCGAAACAAATCTCTTGGGAGCTGCTCCTTAAGCGCTGCAGGCAAGCGACTCAAATCAGTAGGTCGAATTGCCTCATGAGCATCCTGAATCTTCTGATTATTACTCTTGTTACCGCTGACAGAAGCCGTGTACTCCTCCCCATAACGGGAGGTAATAAATTCCCTCGCCATTCTCTGCGCTTCCTCGGACACTCTGGTGGAATCGGTACGCAGATAAGTAATCAGACCTACCGTTCCCTCCCCCTTAATGTCCACACCCTCGTAGAGCTGCTGCGCTAAACGCATAGTCTTCTGGGTAGAGAAATTCAGCACCTTGCTCGCCTCCTGCTGAAGGGTTGAAGTGGTAAAGGGTAACGGCGCTTTCTTTACACGCTCCCCCTTTTTCACATCCACGACCTGATAGCTTGCTCCCTCAATAGCCGCAAGCACTGTATTTACCTCAGCCTTGCAGGTAAGAGTCTTTTTCTCCGATGTAGTGCCGTAATACTTTGCCTTAATGGGCTTCTTCTCACCCTTTATTTTCANATTAACATNCAAAGACCAGTATTCCTNGGGANTAAAGGNATTGATTTCCNCTNCNNTGTCANATATGATCCTTNAAGNCACGGATTGCACCCGCCCCGCACTTAGCCCTCTCTTAATCTTCGCCCACAGAAGAGGTGAAATACGGTAACCCACCATACGGTCAAGCACTCTTCTCGCCTGTTGGGCATCCACCAGATTCATATTGATTTCTCTGGGGTTTTTCAGCGACTCCTTCACCGCATTTTTGGTAATCTCGTTAAATGTAATGCGGTAAACCTTTTTATTTTCAAGCT
>WFLX010113323.1_pt1 | contig 37537 bp, 34 predicted proteins | sample 4967041 | NCBI WGS metagenome assembly WFLX01 (sample SAMN12857096, study PRJNA449069) | gut metagenome | isolation source: stool from male and female vole | host: Microtus ochrogaster | place: USA:Florida | collected 2017
CACCAAGCCGATGACGGCACTCACCTGTGCCACGCGAATGTTCAGCTCATCCGCAATACGTTTCATAATCTCGACCTCGTTCACGGTGAGCGCGTCGATTGCCTCTTGTGAAAATTCCATAGTTCAGACAGTGTAACGGAAAACCGCGCTTTTGGCAATGCGCGTCGTGTGCGGCGGGCAATGTACGTTTTGTGCGATAATAACAGCACAAAGTCTGCTGTTGCAATATTCGTTGTTTGCTATAGCCAATAGCACACACTGTGCTATAAGCAATGTACGTCGTTTGCTATTGCCAATAGCACATACTGTGCTATAAGCAATGTACGTCGTTTGCTATTGCCAATAGCACACACTGTGCTATAAGCAATGTACGCCGTTTGCTATTGCCAATAGCACACACTGTGCTATAAGCAATGTACGCCGTTTGCTATTGCCAATAGCACACACTGTGCTATAAGCAATGTACGTCGTTTGCTATTGCCAATAGCACACACTGTGCTATAAGCAATGTACGTCGTTTGCTATTGCCAATAGCACATAGCGTGCTATTGGCAATGTACGTCGTTTGCTATTGCCAATAGCACACACTGTGCTATTGGCAATGTATGCGATGCGTCCACTTTCAGGCAGAAAAATTCCCTTGCACACGCGCGTCTTTGCCGATATACTGGTTTTGTGTCTACACTGTATATCGTCGGAACGCCGATTGGCAATCTGGGTGATATTACGTTCCGTGCGCTGGAGACATTCAAAAGCGCGGACGTGATTGCCGCCGAGGACACGCGGCACACCTTGCAGTTGCTCACGCATTTTGACATCCGCAAGCCGTTGGTTTCATGCCGGGCGCAGAACGAATCGGCGGCGGCGGAGAAAATCATCAAGATGCTGGACGACGGGCAGACCGTAGCATATGCGAGCGATGCCGGAACGCCGGGAATCAGCGATCCGGGGGCGATTCTGGCAGGACGGGCGCGGGCGGCAGGACACGCCGTCGTGCCGATTCCGGGCGCGAGCGCGTTCGCTTCGCTGGCAAGCGTGGCAGGCGCGGGCGGAAAAACGCTCATTTTTGAGGGATTCCTTTCGCCAAAGCCGGGACGAAGGCGGTCGCGGCTGCGGGAGCTTCTGGCAACGGGAGATGCGGTCATTCTGTACGAATCGCCGTTCAGAATCGCTAAACTCTTGGCGGACATCGCCGATATTGATAGTGAGCGTCGGGTAGTCGTCGGCCGTGAGCTGACCAAACTGCACGAAGAGATTATCGAAGGGACGGCGCGCGAAATGCACGACGAATTTGCCGCACGGGAAAAAATCCTCGGCGAATTTTCGGTGTTCATTTCCGGGAGCAAAAACGTTAAACTTTCAGACGAAAGTGCCGATAATTATACTGTAGAGGAAGGTTATTTATGATAAGCGTCAACAAACTGGGCGGCATACAGCCCCTGAACAACGTACAGAATACAAAGCGCACGAGTACCACGGCATCCTCCCCGATGGTCGCGGATTCTATCGGCGTGTCCGACGAGGCAAAAGAGGCGGCAAAAGCCTACTATATGAACCAAGTCGCTGCCGAAACGCCGGACATCCGCGCTGATTTAGTGGCTGCGCTCAAAGAGAAGATAAAAGATCCCAACTTTTTGAGTCCTGCGGTCATCAACGCGACGGCGGAGCGCATCATGGCGAGTTACGGGCTGTAACCGCCCCGAAAATTCGTGCGGCTTAAAGTCGATGGAAAAGGCGGAACGGTTGTTTCCGCCTTTTTTGTGCTTGCGTGAATTCACAAAACGCTTTATGCTATACACATGGCAGATTTTACGTTCCGAATTTCACCGAATATCGTTCTTGGCTCATATACGGTCAGCAGGCTCGGAGAATTTGCGGTGCAGTACGGCAAGCGGTGCATGCTCGTGCTCGACCCCGCGCTCAAGCAAACGCCGTCTGCTGAAACCATCATGCAGTCGCTCAAAGACCGCGGCATCGAATTCTTTGTGTTTGAGGGACTGTCGGACGGCGCGACGACAATGGCGATTCAAAAAGCCGTGGTGCTGGCGCGGCAGTCGCACGTGCAGTGCGTCGTGGGCGCCGGTGGCGGAAAGGCAATGAACGTCGCGCGCGCGGTGGCGGCGATTTTTTATGAGGCGGGCGGCATCTATGAATTTGCGGAGGGCAAAGCCGTGAGCGCGGAACCGCTGCCGCTTATCTGCCTGCCCACAACCACGCGCGACCCGTTCGTCTTTACGGACGTTATCCCGATTACCGATTCCCGCGCCGCAAAAATCAAGCTGATAAAGGCACGGAACGGGCTGTGCCGCCTTGTGCTGTTCGACCCGAACCTGACGACCACGCTGGACGACAAGCAGACGGCGGCAACCGCGCTGGAGACGCTCTGCCTGGCAAGCGAAGCCTATCTTTCGCAGAAAGCGAATTTTTTCAGCGACATGATTGCCGAAAAATCCGTATCGTTGCTGGGCACGGCAACCGACAAAAACCAACCGACGGCCGACACCACGCCAAAAGAAGAACTGCTGACGCAGGGCGGCTGCATGGCATCGCTCGCAGTGGCGGCAAGCGCACTGGGAACGGCCTCGCTCCTTGCGCTGTGCATTTCCGCACGTTTTAAGGCAGACCGTGCGCTCGTGACGGCAATCCTTTTTCCGTATGTCCTTGAAGACTGCGCGGCATTTAAAAGCGACCGTGTGGCGGCACTGGCACGTATACTGAATGCCACGCAAGATGACCCCGCCCCCGAAACCGCCGCAAACGACCTGATACAGAACATACGCGGGCGGCTTGCGGATGCGAATCTTCCCGCCAGCCTCAAAGAGCTGAGCCTTTCCATGGAACAGCTGGCACTGGCGGCGGAAGACGCGGGCAAACTGGAATACGTCAACTCGCTGCCGCGCAGCATGACGAGCGACGACTTGTTCTCGCTCATAAAAAAAGCGTATTAGACCGAAAAATGATNGCCATTCCCAAACTCAACCAGCTGGAACCGGGGCAGAAGCGGCGCAAACTCGCGCTGACCTTTGGNGCGTTGGAGCGNGACATCTGCGGCATTGCGGAAAAAGGCATGGAATACGCGTACCNGTCACTGCCACGTNCCGAATACGTGCGCCGACTGGCACAGATTGTCGTGCGCGACCCGCAGATGACGGACACCGCGCGCGCCGAACTGCAATCGCTGCTGCAAGCCGANCCCATGGACGAACGGCGCGTGTGCAACTGCGCGCGCAACAACCTGCTGGCGATTATCGGGACGTTCCCGGCAGAATGGGATTTAATCATCGCGCCGCACCATGCGCCGACGGACGAAAACGGTACGACCCGTGCGCGGCAGTTTTTTCCGGGCGTGTGCGTGTACGCGGAGGACATCCGCTCGCCGTTCAACCTCGGCTCAATCTTTCGGACGGCGGAGGCAATGGGCGCAGAAAAAGTGTATCTTTCGCCCCTGTGCACTGACCCCGAACATCCCAAGGCACGGCGCGGCGGTATGGGCTGCATTGAGACGCTCGGCTATGAGCGCGTCGCGCTGGATCAACTGCCCGACGATATGCCGGTATTCGTGCTCGAAACGGGCGGCACGCCGCTGGAATCGTTCGATTTTCCGCAAAAAGGCATCTGCATTGTCGGTTCGGAAGAACTGGGAGTCAGCCCGGCGGCATTAGCCCGCGCGACGCACGGACGCGTTTCCATTCCCCTGACGGGACTGAAAGCGTCGCTCAATGTGGGCGTGGCGTTCGGCATCCTCATGCAGAAATGGACGGAACGGCTGCGCGCGGAAACGCGTGATTTACCGGGCGGCGAATGCCTTTGACAGCCGCTCCACGATTTTTTTCATTTGCTCTTCGGCGGTAATGTGGAACTGCAAGAGTACGTCCGGGTCGAACTGATAAAAATCGACCTCGCCCGTCTCATAATGCGCCATCATGTCGGAAAGGTAGACAAGGCTCGTCAGCAAACGGATACTTTCGGGGGCGACGTCCGGCTCGTGGTGATGCCGGATAACCGCGCTGATTTGTCCGGGGAAGTTCCATTTTTCTGCAATGAGCGCACCCAGCTCGCTATGGTTTGCGCCCGTCGTCATTTTCTTGAAATAATCTTCGGAAATGCCTTTTTCGGCGCTGAGCTGTTTGATGTGCGCGCTCAAATTCGGGCGAGCCGCCTCAAACATCAGTTTTCCCATATCGTGCAGGAGTCCGCAGACATAGCAATCTTCGATGACTTCTTTTTCGCCCGCGCAGAAATTGCGGGCAAGGTTGTACGCATAGAACGCGACTTTGTACGCATGTGTCCACTGGTCTTTTTGGTCAGCCGAACTGATTTTTTTCAGCTCGTTGATAGAGCCGGCGGCATACACCAGATTTTTTATGCCGTGCAGGCCGACCATCTTTACCGCGTCGCCGATGCTGCTGCACGGAGAAGCCAGCGCGAACTGCGCGGAATTGACGAGCTTGAGCAAGTCCGTCGAAAGCGCGACATCGCTTGAAATACACGCCGCAATCTCGCTCATCTTCACGTCGGGATCGGCAATCAGCGCGGTAACTTTCCTGATTGTCTCCGGGAACTGCGGCAGCGAATCGATGATTTTGATGCATTCGCGCGACATGACGGAAATATCGTTCTGCATTTTTTCGTTGAGCGGCAGGATAATGCGGGTAATCGTCTCGCCGTTCTCGCAGAAAATCTGNAAATTCTCTTTGGTCAGGCCGATTTTTTCCAGCATCAGAATCATGATAATCAGCCCCAGCCCCGCGCCTTCGCTGTCGTCCAGCACTTGCTCGAACGCCTGCTCAATGGCGGTGTACTGCTGCGCGAGCCGCAGTTTTTCGTGCATCCGCTTGTACTCGGTGGGAAGCAGCTCGGCGTTGTTGCGCACCTCAATCTTAATCTTTCCGTTGCGCATCTGCAAAATCAGCTTGACGTACAGTCCCGCCTCTTTTTGCAGATGCAGGTAATAGTTGATGTTGGAGAGCGTGTCGTTCTTGAAATTGCTCATGCCTTCCGCGTATTCGGCGGGATTCAGCAGGTCAAGTTTTTTTTCTTTGAAGTAGATGCGCTTTGTGTTCGCCTTTTTTGCGTTGGTCGTCAGCTCGTTCAGGCTGTACGACAGGAACTCGGTCATGTGCGACTGTTCCAGTTCGGAGAGGAACACAAAAAGGGTATCGTTCATGAACGCTTCCATTTCTTTGGGGAGCGTATAGGTGGTGATAGAAATCGGAATGCCCACCCGTATCGCCATGCGCACTTTTTCTACATCTATGGTCATCTTCCCTTGCTCTGGCATAAACGTACCTGATATTCGTCCAAATGTTTTCCGTTATTATATCACATTATGGCATTTTTTTACAGTATAGTTGTGGCAACACCGCAAAAATTTTAGTATCATGGGGATATGTTCGATGTTTTTTTGGCGGAGATGCTGACTCTGCTGCTTATCCTCATAACGACGCTCCGCATTTTCTTTACCAAAAAAGCCCGCATCGATTCGCCGGCGGTGCTCGCGCCCATCGCGTTCGTGCTTTCGGCGTTGCTTTTTTTTATGTGGGGCGCGGACATCATCATCCTGCCGCTGTGCGCGCTGGCGTTCGTCACGTTCTTTATCAATATCCGCTCGCTGCTGCGGCTGTCTGCCCGCCTGTACACCGACCATTATAACCTGCGTTTTATCATTCCCGCACTGCTGATTGCGCTCGTTGCCGCCGGCATGGCGACGGTCATCGTGATTTTTCACCCCGTGCGCATCCTGCCGTCCAAGTTTGGCGTAACAAGGACGCGGANTCTGCTCACCGGCGACAGCGCGACGGGCTACCGGCCGTGGGATATGCGTGCCGACCGCCCGAACATTACGGGCGTACTGTACGAATACGCGAGTGCCGATACGCCGAACGAAGCCGACCCGGCGGACGCAACGCCGAACCCGGTTATCCTGTTCGTGCCGAAGTGCGCCGCGTCGGTCGTGCAGTACGAACCGTATTTCCTGCTGCTCGCGCAAAAAGGCTTCCGCGTGATTTCGGCAGATTTTAACGGCGCGGAACGACGCGTTTTTGACCATCCCGTTTTGAATTCGCGCTTTTTCCGCCGCCTTTACAGCCTGTACCTGCGGGCGTTTGACGAAGAAGCCTTGCAAGCCGCGCTGACTGCCGACACGACTTACGCCCTGCAAGGCTACGCGACGCTCGCCCGATTCGCGCTGAAAAACTATGGCGCGGACACGACGCTTTTTTTCGCGCTGGAAAACATCAGCATGGACGACGCGCAAACGCTGACCGACCAATTCGCCGAAAACGCGCTCGGCACGTTCTGGCTCAACCGCGTTGCCGAATACAAGACTTTGAATTTCGGCTTTATCGAACAGACCGACCCGCTCACCGCGCATTTTTTTGGCGTNGAGCGCGATCCGTCGTTCTTTATCCCGCGCTATGTCGCCGGAAAGACGATAACAGCGATTGCGCAAGCGCAGGCAGTCGCCGCGCCCGCGCAAATCATCAAGGCAGACGGCAACCAGCCGCAAGGAGACGCGCAATGACGCTGCACGAACTGGACGCATATTTCAACGCATTCCTCAAAAAAGAACTGTTCGCCGCCGACCCGTCGCGCAACGGCATTCAGATTGCGAACAGCGCGCCCGACCACAAGCCGATTACGAAAGTCGCCTTTGCCGTNGACGCGTGNGAATCNTCGGCAAAACGGGCGGCGCAGGCGGGCGCACAANTGCTGTTCGTGCATCACGGGCTGTTCTGGGGCGACTGCCAGACGATAACGGGCATTCATTACCGGCGGATCAAGGCATTTTTGGATGCTGATCTCGCGCTGTACGCGAGCCACATTCCGCTGGACGCAAACCCTGAAGTCGGCAACAATTTCGGGATTGCCGCGCGGATCGGCTTGCAGGACGTGCAGCCGTTCGGCAACTGGCGCGGCATGAGCATTGGCGCAATCGGTACGCTGCCAAAAACCGTNCCGATTGACGAGCTGGAGCGCAAATTGTTCCCGAACGGCGAGCGGGCAATCCATCTGTTCCCGTTCGGCAAAAAAGACATTCGCACGGTAGCAATCATCAGCGGCGGCGCGGGCGATGACTTTGAGCAGGCAGTCGCCGCGGGCGCGGANGCNTANATCACGGGCGAAGTGGGGCATGAGACGTTCCACCCGATTGCAGAAAGCGGCATCAACGTGATTGCGGGCGGTCATTATCAGACGGAAACGGTCGGTGTCAACCTTGTCCGGGCGAAGCTGGAAAAGGACTGCGGACTGGAGACAGTCTTTATCGACCTGCCAACTAGACTATAACGACAAATTACAGTAAAATGGCAGTCTATGATTCCGAATACCTATACGGTTGAGTTCAAACCGACCCAACCGAAACTGAAAAAATATATCCCGTTCGTCCTGACGGCACTGGTCATCATCATTGACCAGATTACCAAAGCACTTATCGTCGCGCATATCCAGCGATACCAAATCGGCGCGTCGTTTTTTGGGGATTTTTTGCGNATCATCCATGTGTCAAATCCCGGCATTGCGTTCAGCATTGGGCAAGGATGGTCGGTCGCGGTGCGCGGCATCCTGTTCCGTGCCGTGCCGCTGGTGGTCATCCTGCTGGTGATCGGCGTGTATATCCGAAACGACGATTTTACGGCGTTGCAACGCTGGGCAATCGCGGGCATTGTCGGCGGCGGTCTGGGCAACTTGATTGACCGCTTTGTCCGCAGCGAGGGCGTGGTTGACTTTATCGACGTGAAATTCTACGGNCTGTTCGGCTTTGAGCGGTGGCCGACGTTCAATGTGGCGGATTCCGCCGTGGTCGTGTGCGGCATCCTGCTGATAATCTCGTTTCTTATCACGCTCAAAAAAGAAAAGCAGTCGGGAGCGGCGGCATGACGAAAAAAGAACGTTCGTTGCTGTTCACCGTACTCACGTCCGTATGCAACATTGTCATCACGCTTGCCATAGAATTGNTGTTGCTTGCCGCGCTGTTCATGCTGTTTCACGGCGTTCCCGCGCTCGCGAACAGCCTGCCCGTGCAGATACTCATTCCGTTTGCGCTCATCGCGGGGCTGTTCATCAGCCTGATGCTATTCGCCAAATTTGCCGGCTGGGTTATCCGCGCTTTCAAACTTGAAGACAAAATCGACGAAAAAATCGTCAACCGTTACTGCCCCAAAGACAGCCTGTAATTATCCGCCCGCCCGGCATGACGAACGCACCGCGGGCAACAAAAAAGGAAACCGCCGTTCAGGACGATTTCCTTTTTTGCGTTCTGCGTTCCGCCGTTATGCCTGCAACGCCGTTACTGCAACGGTGTCAACGATTTCTTCCACGTTGCAACCGCGGCTCAAATCGTTGAGCGGCTTTGCGAAGCCCTGACAAATCGGGCCGATTGCCTTCCAGCCGCCCATGCGCGCGGCAATCTTGTAGCCGATGTTTCCCGCGTTGATATTGGGGAAAATGAACGTGTTCGCGTGACCGGCAACAGGATTTCCCGGCGCTTTGATTTCGCCGACTTCGGGAGCGATTGCCGCGTCAAACTGGAATTCGCCGTCCAAAATGAGATTCGGGGCTTTTTCCTTTGCCTTGATCGTCGCGTGCTGCACTTTTTCCACCGTATTTCCGTCCTTGGGGTCTGCGCCGGAGCCTTTGGTAGAGAACGAAAGCATCGCGATTTTCGGCTCAATGCCGCCGATTTTCTTTGCCGTGTCAGCAGAGGCAATCGCAATGTCCGCCAGCTGGTTTTCGTCGGGGTTGATGTTAATCGCGCAGTCGCCGAACACCGCGATTCCGTCGGGCAGATATTTGTTGCCGCCTTCGGGCGCGACCATGATAAAGCAGGAAGAGACCGTACTCACGCCGGGCGCAGTCTTAATCACCTGCAAGCCGGGGCGCAACGTGTTCGCGGTCGAATGGCACGCGCCGGAAACAAACCCGTCCGCGTCGCCCGCCTTGAGGATAAGCGCACCGTACATCGTGTAGTCTTTGAGCGCGGCGGCTTTTGCGGCGGCAACGTCGGCATATTCGGGAAGTCCCGTCTTCTTGTTCAGCTTGCCCTCGCGAGCCTTGTACAGAATTTCCGCGTATTTGTCCGCGTTCGCGTCGGCAGCAGGGTCAACGACGCGCACACCGCTCACGTCAAAGCCGAATTTTTCGATTTCGGCCTTGTTTCCGAGCAGGATGATGTTCGCAATGCCTTCTTTTACAATGCGTGAAGCCGCTTCCACAACGCGCTTGTCTTCACCCTCACAAAGAACGATTGTCTTGCCGGCGGCCTTTGCCTTGGCACGAAGTTCTTTTACAAAGTCCATAAAAATGCCTCTGAAAGTATAAATTTCTCTGTCGGGAAAAATCTCAACATCTTTAGGATACCACGAAAATCAAGACTTGTGAAGTAATACCTTTTGCCNGGCAGACAAGGCAACAGACGACCTATTTATTTAAACCTTGCCTTATTTTCAAAACGGTATTAAAATTAAGGTAATTTATTAAAGGAGACATTGCATGAAAAAAATTTCAGTTATGGTTTGCATTGCGCTGGGGCTGGTCGTCCTCGGCTCATGCAAAAAAAACATTGCCCAAAAAACCGACTTTCCTGAGCACGGAATTACGGTCATTTGCCCCTGGGGCGAAGGCGGCGGCACGGATGTTGTTCTGCGAGCCCTCTGCAANACGGCAGAAAAATACCTTGGCAAGCCAATCACGGTCGAAAATAAAACGGGCGGCGCGGGCGCAATCGGACACGCGGCGATTAAAGATGCGCGGCCGGACGGCTATACGCTCGGCATGATTACCTTTGAACTGAATTCCCTGCCGCCACAAAAACTCATCAATTTTACGTATGCCGATTACGATCCGATTATCCGCGTGAACGCAGACGCGGCAACGCTCACGGTCAATGCCAATTCGCCGTACAACACGGTGCAGGAATTCGTGGACTACTGCAAGGAACATCCCGGCGAAGTTTCTATCGGCAACAGCGCGCCGGGTTCGGTATGGCATATCGGCGCGGGTCTGCTTGCGGACGCGACGGGCATTGCCGTCAATCACATTCCGTTTGAGGGCGCGACGGGAGCGGTTTCTGCCGTCGCAAGCGGGCAAATCGAAGCCGTCACCGTGTCGCTTCCCGAAGTAAAATCGGAACTGGACGCGGGCAACGTGAAAGTACTCGGCATTATGGCAAGCGATCGTCCCGAATCCTACCCCGACATCAAGACGTTCAAGGAGCAAGGCTTCGACATTGAATACGCCACCTGGCGCGGACTCGCGTTGCCCAAGCACGTCAACCCCGCAATCAAGGCGATTTTGGTAAACGCATTCACCCAGGCGGCGACCGACCCCGAATTTTTGGAGGAATGCATCCGCCTCAACCTGTCGCCCGCATACCAGAATCCCGTCGATTTTACNGTGTTCCTCAAGCACAACTACAACGATGTCGCAAAGACGATGAAATCAATCGGATTGATTGAATAATTCTTGTGTTTGTCAAGCAAAAATACGCCGTATTTTAAAAATTTTACGGCGTGTTTTTAAAAAAGTACGGCGTATTTTTGGGAAAAATACGCCGTACTTTTTTTGCCCTGCGGCGCAAAATCGCCAGGAAAAGCGCGATTCGCAAAGAAACCTTTTGTGTGACGAGCCGTGCGCGTCGTGTACGGTTTTCTGAAAGACGAAACGATGGCACAGGGCAAAACAAAAAGCGCCGTATTGTCCGTGCTTTTGCCCCCGCCGTTATGCGTTTGACGCGGCAGGCGTCGTCGTGTCGTTCAGAATCGTTACGTCCATGCGGTTGAACGGAATGTTCACGCCGTTTTCGCGGCAGACTTTGGCGACATTCACGCACACATCGTTTTTGGTCTGGAAGAAATCGGTACGCTTGCACCATACAATCAGGTTCATTGTAATGCCGCTTTCACCGAGCGCGACGTACCACACCGCCGGCTCATGCCCTTCGTCGGTTACTACGGTCGGACAACGCGCCGGCACTTGCCTGATCGCCTCCAACGTCTTGTCCAAATCGCTGGAATAATCGACGGAAAACTCAAACACGTNGCGGCGATAATCATACGTCGCATAATTCTTGAGCTTGTTGTTGATAACCAGCGAATTCGGAATGCGCACCAGCTGATTGTCCGCCGTATGCACNCGCACCGAAAGAAAACTGATGGCATCAACCGTACCGCTCACGCCGTCAACTTCAATGAAATCGCCGATTTTCATCGCCTTGTCGGTCACCACGAACAAACCGCTGATCAGGTTGCTGACCGAAGTCTGCGCGGCAAAGCCGATTGCGACTCCCGCAATGCCCGCCGCGCCCCAAACCGCGCCCAAGTTGATGCCGAACAGACCAAGCACATACATGACCATCAGCACATAAAACACATAACTGATGGCTTTTGAAATGCCCTGCGCAAGNGCGGGTTTCATGCTTACCGTCAGTCGCTTTTTGACGATTCCTTTGACAACGCGATATATAATGTAGAAAATCAGGATCGTTATCAGCGAAAAAACCGCGTGTATCAGGTTTTCCCAGGTAGTAAACCGTCGCAAATCGTCAATATGCAGCAGATGCCAAGTCTCCTGTATCGCCTCGGCCCCTACGTCCTTAATCATATTCACTGCCGTCGCCGTTTCTTCCATTAAAATCGCCTCCTAAAAATGTGTGCCATTATAGCATTATTCGTATTTTTCGTCATTACCGCGTATGATTTCGGCAATGGATTTGTGATCGCGCCGGAGAAAAATCCCGACGATATACACGATTACTGCCACGCCGCCCGCACACATAAGCACGGTCATAACGATACCAAAAACAGACATACGCNCCTCCTTTTTTATTTTATCCGATACCGCAAAAAAATGCTATGCGTTGTGCTTGCACAGGTCTTGCAGAAAACAACGGTCGCACTGGGGATTTCGTGCCGTNCAAATATAGCGGCCGTGCAAAATAAGCCAATGATGCGCATGATTCAGGTACTGCGGCGGAATACGTGCAAGCAGGCTTTGCTCCACCTGCGCGGGCGTCGTGCCTTCCGCCAGACCGATTTTGGGACAAATGCGCAGAAGATGTGTGTCCACGGGCATGGTCGGCTCATTCCAGACGACGTTTAGCACGACGTTNGCCGTCTTGCGCCCCACGCCGGGCAAAGTCATGAGCGCGTCGCGGTCGTGCGGCACGTTACCGCCAAATTCGTCCAGCAGCTTGCGGCTCAACGCAATGACGTGTTCCGCCTTTGTGCGATACAATCCAATCGATTTTATGTACGGAATCAGCCCGTCAACGCCGAGCGCGAGTATTTTTTGCGGCGTGTCCGCAACGGCATACAACTTTTCCGTNGCAAGGTTGACGCTTTTATCGGTCGCCTGTGCGCTCAGCACGACGCTTACCAACAGCGTGTACGGGTCTTTCCAGGCAAGTTCCGATTTAGGATCGGGATTNCGCGCCTTAAAACGCTCCATCACATCCACGATTTGNTCTTCTGACAGCAACTGCATTTTCTATCTCCATAAAAAATCCCGCGCAGCATTCTGCACGGGATACTATGACAGCACGATTGATTTATTTGATTGCGTTTTTGAGCGCGTCCGTCTTGTCGGTTTTTTCCCAGCTGAATTCGCTCCTGCCGAAATGTCCGTATGCCGCGGTCGGGCAATATATCGGGCGTTTCAAATCCAGCGTCTTGACGATACCGGCGGGCGTACAGTCGAACACTTCCTTGACGGCTTCGGTGATGCTTGGTCGCGCCACTTTTTCCGTGCCGAACGTGTCCACCATGACTGAAACCGGGAACGGAACGCCGATTGCGTATGCCAGCTGCACTTCGCAACGGTCGGCAAGAGCGGCGGCGACCACGTTCTTTGCGATATACCGCGCCATATACGCGGCGGAACGGTCAACTTTGGACGGATCTTTTCCGCTGAACGCACCGCCGCCGTGCCGTCCCATGCCGCCATACGTGTCNACGATGATTTTTCGCCCGGTCAATCCCGCGTCGCCGAACGGCCCGCCAATCACAAAACGCCCCGTCGGATTGACGAAATACTTGGTCTGACCGTCAAGCAAGCCNGTCGGCTCAAGCTCCGGCTTGATGATTTCTTCGATGATGCGCTCTTTTATCGTCTCATANGTCACGTCGGGGTCGTGCTGATGGCTGATAACGACCGTATCAATCCTGACAGGTTTGTGTCCTTCGTACTCAATTGTCACCTGACTTTTTGCGTCGGGGCGAAGCCAATCAATCGTCTTGTCTTTCCGCAGNCGGGCGGCGCGGCGCAACAATTTGTGCGCGTACATAATCGGCGCGGGCATCAGTTCGGGGGTTTCGTTGCAGGCAAAGCCGAACATCATGCCCTGATCGCCTGCGCCCTGCAAGCCTTTGAATTCCGCAAGCCCGCGCCCTTCAACGCCCTGATCGATGTCGGGACTTTGCGCGTGAATCATATTCAGCACCGCCATAGTATTGCAGTCCAGCCCATAATCGGCATTCGTGTAGCCGATATTCCTCGCCACATCGCGGGCAACTTTCTGGAAATCCACGGAACTTTTTGTAATCAGCTCGCCGCCAATCAGCACNAGTCCCGTGGACGAAAACGTCTCNCACGCGACGTGGCTTTCAGAATCCTGCGCAAGACACGCGTCCAAAATGGCATCGGAAATCTGATCGCACAGTTTGTCGGGATGCCCTTCGCCCACTGATTCTGATGTAAAAAGATAATGATTGTTAGATAAGACAGCACTCATGCCAGAGCCTCCTATTTAGCAAAATTCGCCGCTCCTGAAAAACGGCTCCCGTCTGCAATTTGGATAAATCAACGGGGTTCTATTTAAACTAATATACCGCATTTCTTCAGAATCAACAACAAAAATCGTTCCAAAACAAGAAAAAAATCACCTATTTTGCCATAAAATTTCCTTAACTACTGTACTAAAAAAAATCTTTTCATTATACTGACGACATAGTGAGATGTTATCTCCGAATTATTGTCTTTCAAAATAAATTGAGGTAAAAGGTTATGTCGTTAAAAAAGACATTTTCTGCCGACGGGAAAAAATGCACAGTTGTTTTTACGGTAAAAAAAGAGGCTGCGCAAGGTGCAAAATCAATTTCAATCGCCGGAGATTTCAATAGTTGGAGCAGTACTGAAACGCCGTTGAAAAAAGCAAAAGACGGTTCTTTTTCAGTAGAACTTGAACTGGCAACCGGCAAGGAATACCAGTTCCGTTATTTGCTGGACGGCAGCCGCTGGGACAACGATTGGGAAGCAGACAAATACATTCCCGCTCCGTTCAGCAGCACTGACAACAGCGTGGTGGTGTGCATTGAGAACAAGAAAGTGCCGCCCGCAAAAAAAGCAACCGCCGAAAAACCGAAGAAAACGACGACGAAAAAATCAAAGTAATATTTGGCTTGCAATGAAAAATCCCTGCTACAATCAGCAGGGATTTTTTTTTCGCCGAACCGACCGGGCGTTTTACGGCACACAGATGACTTCGCGCGGCTTTGAGCCGTTTGCCGGGCCGACGATTCCGCGCTCTTCCATTTCTTCCACCAAGCGGGCGGCGCGGTTGTATCCGATTTTCAGCCGCCGCTGAATGTAACTCGCGCTCGCCTTGCCCGCCTGCATCACAATCTGCAAGGCTTCGTCATACAATGGATCATCGCCCTCGCCGAACAATCCCGGACCTGAGCTGTCATCGTCGTCATCGTCAACAAAAATCTCGTCGTCAATGTATTCTGGCTCGCCGTACTGCTTGACGAATTCGACGACGTGTTCCACTTCGTTGTCGTTGACGAGCGTACCCTGNATACGCACGGGGAACGGATCGGTCGCGCTCGCGAACAGCATGTCGCCCTTGCCAAGCAGTTTTTCCGCGCCCACCTGNTCGATGATGATGCGGCTGTCCATCTTTGACGCGACCATGAACGCAATNCGGCTCGGAATGTTCGCCTTAATCAGCCCCGTAATCACGTCGATTGACGGACGCTGCGTCGCAAGCACCAAATGAATGCCGACGGCACGGCTCATGGCGGCAAGCCGCGCAATCGTCGATTCCAGTTCCTTGCCCGTCGTCGCCATCAAGTCGGCGAATTCGTCGATAATCACCACGATATACGGCAATTTTTCCGCCGCNATGTTGCGCTCCACAATNCGTTTGTTGTAGCTGGCAATATCGCGCACGCCCATGCCGTCCAANCACGCGTAGCGNCGTTCCATTTCGCACAGACAATACTGGAGCGACTGGAACGCGCGTTTGCTTTCGGTAATGACCGGCGTGAGCAAGTGCGGAATGTCGTTGTACAGTTTGAGTTCCACGACTTTAGGGTCAATCATAATCAGCTTGACATCCTGCGGACTGCGTTTATACAAGATAGAAAGAATCATGCTGTTCACGCAGACTGATTTTCCCGCGCCCGTCGAGCCNGCAATGAGCAGGTGCGGCGTTTTCGCCAGGTCGAGCACGCGCGGTTCACCGGAAATGTCTTTGCCCAAAATGACCGGGATTGCCATTTTGCTGAACTGCGNCAAATCCAAATCCACGATTTCCTTAAAACTGACCACCGCGCGTTCTTTGTTCGGCACTTCGATTCCGACGGCGTGTTTGCCGGGAATAGGCGCGACGATGCGGACGCTGCTTGCCGCCAGGCGGAGCGCGATATTGTCCTGCAAGGCGACGATTTTGCTCAATTTGACACCCGGCGCAGGCAAAATCTCGAACATCGTGACGACCGGCCCTTTTCGGATGCCCGTCACTTCCGCTTCGATTTTGAATTCGCTGAGCGTATCCTTCAAATCGCTCGCGGCTTGTTTTGTCTCTTCGTCAATCAACCAATATTCGCCATTGGAATACGTGTCCAGCAAATCGGTCGGAANTTTGTACGGNCCGCGGATTCTTCGTTTTTCGATTTTCGGCTCTTCCACGAGCGGAGCGGGGCTTTCCAAACGAACGACGCGCTCATCTTCTGCGGAAAAATCGTCCTGCTCAGATTGCGGATCGGCAGGCTCATCGTCAAAAACAGGCGGCTCATGCTGCGCGAACAACTGCCCGTCCGCGTCAACGACGGGCGGCGCAAGCGGATCGACGGTTTCTGGGGCGGCCGCCACGGAGATAACAGTCTTTTCTTCGGCAAACACAGGATCGTCCGCCGCATCGGCATCCATTTCGGCAAAGATTTCTTCAAGGCTCGGTTTTTTCGNTTCGGGTTCATCAGGCTCTTCNATGGGNTCGTCGTCGATGAACGCTTCGTCAAAGCCAATCGATTCCACTTCTGGCAGTTCTTCGTCANGATCGTCCTCAAAATCAATCAGATTTGGCTCCAGCACCTCATCTTCAAAAATCTCGTCGTCTGCGTCCATAACCGGCTCGTAGTCGGCGGCAGTGTCATCGGCTGCCTCGTCATCGAATGCCGCCTGATCGGCGCGTTCGGCAAGCGCGGCTTCCTCTTCGGAAATCATGTCGTCATCAAAGGCATAGTCCGGCTCTNCNTCGGCAAGGCTCACTTCCGCCGGGGATTCGTCNTCCGTCAGCCAGTCTNGTTCATCGGCAATGTCTTCCACGATGGTAGCCGACTCTTCCATTTCCGTGTCCGCAAACGAATCGGTGTCGGGGTCAAAAGAATCCAGCTCGACCAATTCCTCTGGCTCTTCGTCGGCGGGCAGAAATTTGAGCGCGTCCTCGTTGTACTGCGGCGTAACAGGAACGACCATTTCCTCCGGCAAACTGGGATTGTCTTCGGCAGGCGTTTCGTCCAAAACCGGCTGTGTTTCCGCAGCAGTCTCAGCGGGCAGTTCGTTTTTTTCGTGTACTGCCGTATCAAACACGTGGAGAAACGGATTGTCCTCGCCGTTTGCCAGCGTCGCGGGCGTGTGCATTATTTCGTCTTCGTCCGCTTCGCCGTCAATTTCNCCTGCATCATCCTGNTCGGCAACAGCGTCATTTTCGGCAAGCAATGATTCGTCCGCGTCCGCATCGATGTCGGTCTCTGCAAGCAACGCTGCGATTTCCTCGTCGTCTTCGTCAGAAATATCCTCCGTGCGGTCATCATCCTGCGCCATAAAAATATGCTGCAACGTGTCGCCGAGCATGGCAAGCAGAAAATATTCCACGCCGAGTACGACGGCACCAATCAGCAATGCCGTCGTCAGCTTTATGCCCAATTCCGGACCGACGTTGCCGCCTGCGATAATCCTGCACACGTGTTCCAATGCGTCCGCCGTAAAAAACGGCACGACCGAACCAAGCAGAATCACGCCCCGCTTGATGTTCCAGCGCGGATTAAAGCATTGTATGCCCGCAACAATCAAAAACACGGGAATCAACGCCGAGCACCAGCCGTACACATCCGTGAACATTATGCCCATGAGATACAATCTATTTGCGTCAGTGAGCATAACGCCCGGCAACGCCAGCAAAAGCGATATGGAAAACACTGCGGCAAGCACGAACAGCCCGATGCCCGCGACAATTGAAATAATTTCAGATTTTTTCATTTTCTCCCACCTTCAAAAAACCGTACTGTTTTTATTATCGGATTGCGGAAAAAATAATTGAGCGGAGAAAGCGGCAGACAGAAGCACCGTTCGGCGCGAAACCGGGTCGCTTGCATTCTGCGCTTTTAATCTGCTATACTGAAAGCGTGGGAACGACTGATTTCAAATGCCATTTTTGNCCGGTCTGCGACGGCACGGGCTGCACAGGAGAAATACCCGGCATGGGCGGCGTGCGTCATAACGAAAATTTCCGCCTGAACTGCGNCGGNTGGGAAGCGTGCCGCAAGGCAGATCCGACGCTCATTTCGCGCTTTGCAGAAAAATCAGCGTTCGCGCCAAATATCCGCCTTGCCCCCGTCACCGGCGCAATGGAAAATATCGGCTTTGGGGACGAGCAGTCGTTTTATTACAGTATGTTGTTTTCCGCGCACAAGGCGGGCTTGGCACTGAGCATCGGCGACGGCACACCCGACATCAAGATTCAGTCGGGCATTGGCGCGGTCAAGTGGCTGCAAAAACAAGACGAAACCGTGCGCGCGGCGGTGTTCATCAAGCCTTACGACAACGACCGCATTTTTGCGCGCGTCGAATGGTCAGAATCCGTGGCAGAATGCGTCGGAATCGACATCGATTCGTACAANATCGTCACCATGCGCAACCTCGTGCAACTGGAAAAAAAGACTGCCGCACAGCTCAAGGCGATTAAACAGCGGCTGCGCGTTCCGTTNGTCATCAAAGGCGTGTTCTGCGAAGAAGACATCGCACTCGTCAAGGAAGTGCGTCCCGACATTGTGTATATCTCAAATCACGGCGGACGGGTGGACACGCGCACGGGCAGCACGGCAGCATTTCTTGCGCGGTACGCGACGGAACTGCAAAACTACTGCGACCACATCTGGGTTGACGGCGGCATTCGCACGGCGGCGGATGTAGCGACGGCACTCGCGTTAGGCGCACGGCAAGTGCTCATAGGGCGACCATGCATTACCGCATTGTGCAAAGGCGGCACGGAAAAAGTGTGCGCCGTCGCGGAATCATTGCGCATATTGTAAAAAATCGGTCGGCAAGAATGTTCCGCCGTTTCAACGGGAAAGCGTTAGGGATAGGAGCGGCGCGGAGCGTTCCGAAGCGCAGCGCAGGAATGGAGCGGAAGCGGAACCGCGGATAGCCCGGCGCACGCGGATGACGCGTGCGCAACGCCCGTTTTTTCTGCCCGCCAATCAACGACTAAAANATATGCTTCCAGCGGATTGCCGCGTAGTCCAAAATCCATTCGCGACCGGTGTACGTGAGTTTTGGCTCTTCGTCATAGGAATCATGCGNCTCGGCAAAACTGCGTCGCGCCCNNATATTCAGCNCCAAAAATATTTGGTCGCGCTTTCCGAACGAAAACTGGACGACGGGNCCCATGTCAATCAGCGTGTAGTCGCCGTTGTAGTTTTTCGTCCATGCGCCATAATCCGTGCCGTTCAAATGCCCCGACAGCGTTATCTGCCATGCGACCATGGAAACGACGATCGGCATCTGGTAACCGAAAACAAAATACTGCTTTGAAATCCATCCGTCGGCAAGTCCTTTTTTCGTCTCCCATTCCCAAATCGTCGCGTTTGCGCCAAGCAGGCATTCGTAGGCAAGCTCAAAATTAAGCAACATGACGATATGATGCCAGTCGCCTTCCCATACCGCCGCCGTGTCGAACATCCAGGTCATGCCCATCGACCCGTACATATACAACGCGGAAAACGGGTCGAGTTTTTCATAACTTCCTTTTCCGTCTTCGTTCCAACGGGCAAGCCCATGCACCGTGCCGAAATTCCAGCCGCTGCCCATTTTTAGCCCGGCGTACATATTCATAAAGGCAATCGGCGTAAAAACCGCCTTGACTTGCGGATAAACTGAACACGGCGTAATGCCCAGCCCCGTCTCAAATGCAATATTATTGCTCTTGAACAGCGGATTTTTTGTGTGCCANACGGGCAAATGCCAGTCCGCCTGAATGAACGATTGCGCGGCGATCGTCCGATAAATATTCGTTATGGGAGAAAAATGCGCCGCCCCTGCCTTGAACATACTTTTGGGATAATACGCAAAATCGGACGTAACCGAAAGAGAAAACGAACGCTCTTTCTCCGCCGCTTCCTCTGCACTCACGCCGAACGAAAACAGCATCAACACCATGAAAACGAGCGGTTTTCTCATAAACAACCTTGCCAAATAGATAACCTGATAATACCGACCTTATGCAAAACGCAGAAAAATATGGCAGCCCTGCTTCAGCAGACGACGACTAAAATTTCGCTTTGCGCAGGCGGACTTCTTCAATGTTCTCGCTGAAAAGCTCGCGCAAATCGTTCAGTCCCAATGCCATGAGCGCCATGCGGTCAATGCCGATTCCCCATGCGGCAACAGGAACGTCCACGCCCATCGCTTTAGTCACTTCCGGGCGGAAAAGTCCGCTGCCGCCCAACTCGAACCAGCCGAGGACGGGATGCTTGACATGCACTTCTACGCTTGGCTCGGTGAACGGAAAATAGCCCGGCACGTATTTGACTTCGGTCGCACCGGCAACTTCTTTTGCGAACATTTCCAAAAAGCCCAGCAACGTGCGCAAGTTGACGTCTTCGCCCAAAACAATGCCTTCCGTCTGATAGAAGTCGCTCAAATGGGTCGCATCCACTTTNTCGTAGCGGAAACACCGCGCAATACCAAAATATTTTCCGGGAATTTCTGCGTCGTGCAACTGGTGTGCCGACAAAACCGTTCCCTGCGAACGCAAAACCAAACGGCGCGTAAACTCAGTGTCGAACGCATAATGCCAACCCCGGCTGCCGGACGTGCCGCCATTTTCATGGGCGGCGCGGACATTACTCAAATATGGCTCTTCGATTTTTTTTGCGTGCGTAGGATTTTTAATGCGATACACGTCGTGAATATCGCGTGCGGCATGAAACTGCGGCATGAACAACGCGTCGCCGTTCCAAAATTCCGTTTCCACGAGCGGACCGTCGAATTCCTTAAAACCGAGCGAACACAACTTATCCTTGACGCTTTCCAAAAACTGCACGTAAGGATTGGTGCGACCGGGANTAATACGCGCCGGAGGAATGGCGATATTGTATCCGCGGAACGTCTGATTTTTCCATTCGCCGCTCGCAAGCAATTTTGGGGTCACTTCGCCCAGTTCTTTGCCCGTGATGCCCGCGTTTTTGAGCGCACTTGCCACATCGGCGGCGGCAGGAGTCAGTTTGTACACGACGGTTTCGCGCTCGATGATTTTAAAAGGACTGTCCGCTGCGCCGCGTTTTTTCGCAAANCCCGCAATGGCACGTTGCTCATCCGCAGTCAGAGAGGCATTATCCAGCTGACCATTTTCTGTGGTGGCGGCTTTCTNAAACAACGANTCCGCAACCGTAATGCGCGCCGGAATCGCGCCGCCGGAATATTCGGCTTTTTTCTCCGCGTTCATGGCAAGTACGCCGTCTTTNGCAAGCTGCCCGAACGCACTGCCGACATCTTTGTTCTCAAGCGCAAGCCCTGCTGCAATTTCGGGCAAAGTCTGCGCNCCGTTTTCTTTGACGAACGCAATAATGCGCGCTTCGGGAGTTCCCGTTTTTGCCATTTCGCGCCCGACTTCGGTAATCTCATAAAATATGNGCGGTGTGCGGCNGGCAACGACGACCAAATCTTTTCCGCTGAGCCAAGAAAATGCCTGATTCGCGTGACCTTCCTTATAATTCAGCTCTTTTTGCAGACGGTCAGCCGTCAGTTCGTCTTTTTGACTGTACGTCAGAAGCACCTTTGTTTCAAGCGGGTGCAAATTTTTTACGACGTTCTGTATATCCATCGGGAAACTCCGTAACACCGGCGGTCATTCCGTCAGCGTCAAATCAACATACCCCGACGCAGAGCGTCGAGGTATGTTGTTCTCATAAGGTATCGCAGTCGGGTTTTATGCCCTATTATCACGACGTAGAGCGTCGGGATATTAAACTCTCCGCGCGAATAAAGCCAATCTCACCGTTGANACGCNAAAGTGGCTCGGTCATCAGNGATTANTTGGCGTTCTGCTGTTTGCGATAGTCGGCGAAACTGCCGTCAAGGGTGCGCGGCTTGAATTCTACCCAAGAATGATANCGCGCCCATTTGAGCTTGCGNTCNTCNTTGTAATATTTCACACTGTCTTTGCGCAGATAGCGGTAACTTTCATACTGCCAATCATACTCTGACTTAAAATCGCGCAGACATTCCAAAATCGTGTTCATNGCCTTGCNCTGATNATANTCAACGGNAAGCACATCATAGTAGATATGCACTTCATGCGTACTGGGCGTATAATCAATCGTTACTTTCGCTGTCTTAACGCCATCAAGATGCTGATCCTTTGGAGTGATCGTAACAGTCTTGTTATTTTCAATCAATTCCTGCTGTTTCAGGTAATCTTCCGTTTCGTCTGCGAACATCGCTCCTGTCACACAGAAAAGGGCTGCCACAACAGCAATAATCTTCTTCATGTTGTCCTCCTGCATTCTGAACGTCCAAGCATTTAGAATGTTTCATATTTTACTATTCTATCAGTTTCCAAGAAAAAATCAAGGGTAACCATGTAACGACCGCTGTCAATGCCGATGAGCGGCGGCTCGGAAATCAGCACCGTGCCAAAAATCTCTTTGGGCTTGTTTTTTATCAGTTTGCGCTCGTATTCGCGTACGGCTTGTTTCACCGCCTCGCCGCACGCCGCCTGAATGCCCGCGAATCCGTCGGACAAACGCGCATAACCAATGCCTTTGACACGCGGATTGGTAATCCCCTGCCACGACAAAAAACGGTGCATCATCTGACTGGTGCGCTCAAAGGCAACCCAGNANCACAGGCGATCGTCCTGNGCCCNCGNTTTTTCATAACGNATATTCGCCNTNTCTGCCTCGGAAAACGACTGCACGGNTTCAAACGAAAAATATTCCTCCACGCGCCGCGCCCGATCGTAGGGAACATAATCGAACTTCCAGCCATAGACCATTCCTTCCAGCAAAAACGGCGCGACTTCTTTTATGCGCGCGACCGGCACATCGTACATCGTCTCCTGCTCTGAACGCTGATTCTGTTCCGCCTTCGCCTGGTCAAAATACCCCGGATACGCGTCGCCGCTTGCCCACAGCGCAAAGCGAATCTGCCGATCCTGATACACTTTCTGCGCAAAANACGGCAGAATCGCAGACANCAGNACGANCGNANNGANGANTTTTTTTGCGGCACANGCGNANGANGATTTTTTCAACGGTACGCATCCTTCCAGACTTGTGACGGACGGATTCCCATCCGCACACGAAAATACAGCCATGCGAACGCAAATCCTGCCAAATGCGTCAGATGCGCCACGGGAGAATACGTGAACAACTGGCTTGCCAGCTCAATCACCGCATAGAGAATCACCATGATTGGCGCGGGTACGGGAAGAATTCCCCAGATAAAAATGCGCGAGCGCGGAAAGATGACGGCATAGGCGAGCAACAAAGCATAAATCGCGCCGCTCGCACCCACAAGCATCACGCCGTATGCGCCCGTAAAAAAGTACACCGCCACCGAAGCAATNCCGCACAGCACACCGCAGACAAGGTACATCAGCACGAATTCTTTGGTGCCGAGTGCCTTTTCAACTGAAATACCGAAAAACAGCAGACCGAGCATATTAAAAAACAGATGCTGCACGTTCGCATGGACAAACATATACGTGAACGGCTGCCACACCATGTGATAGCCCAAAAAGCCCCGCACGCTCAGCGCAAAATAGCCGTCGTACCCGACAAGCGGCGTAAAGCGCGACAGAAAATAGGCGAGAACATTCAAAACGATAATACACAGCGTAGCGTTCGCAAACGTGTAACGAAACGGCTTACGCAAAACTGATAAAACGCTCATGCAGATACTTTACTTGTACAATCAATTTTGAGTCGGCAAAGGTTACACGGCTGCGCCCGTTTCGCTTTGAGACATACGACAAAACTACGATTTTTTCTCCGCCGAACTAATCGTAACGTAATTCTTCATCACGTCCAAAAATAATTTCCACGACGGAAACTGCGTGTCAAGCAATTCCGCCGTATCCCGGTTCCGCGAAGAATTCAGCAGCACTTTGATGTTCGTTATCACGACGCTCTGCGATTTTTTNCCCTCAATAATCAGCTCGTTCACCTGCGTAGAAAGTCGGCTGATTTTTTGCACCGAATCCAAAACCAAACGATGCGCCTGCGTGTTTATCGCATCGACGCTCACCGCCAGCCGCGCGAGAAAATCCGTGTTCCTGTGGCTGTCACGGATAAAGCCGAGCAAGACCGCCGTATCATTGGGCGCATTGCGCTCAAACGATTTCTCAAAGGCTTCGATTTCGCCCGCCAGCTCGCCGCACGAATAAATNAGCGAAGAGAAATCGGACTTGACNTCCGGCGTGGCAAAAAANCCTTCGATTACGATGTCGTTGAGCAGCGCCATAATAGACGGCGACAGAAAATTCGCGACGAACGTCTTGACCAACTGCAACGGCGTAATCCACAAAAATGCCGACGGCGAATTCTGCTGCAACTGTTCGTTGGTNTCATTGTTGTAGCCGTTCAGCGGCTCAAGCGGTCCCGCGCCAAAAACCTGTTTTATTTCCGCAGAAATCATAAGNTCTTTNATTTCGACTTTGAGGTTGCTTTCGTCGGCACTGCATTTTTCCTGCATATAATTGGCGAATTTCTGCCGTGCGTTCGTTTTATACGAGGCGACCTGCGGCGTAACGTTCGGGTCTTTTTTTGCAATGCAGATGATTTTCTTCAGAATTTCGGGCGAAAGGATTTTTTTGGTGATTGTATTGATTTTCCGCACGTTGGTCATCAGGGTGTCTTTTTCTTCGGCAGTNAGCGGCCGCCCCCGGCGCAGTTCGTCCAGAGCGACAAGCGCGCGCACGACTGACCCGGTGAGCGTCAGGTTTGCCGTCAGATAATACAAATCCTGCAACGAGCCTGCCATGGAATCGGGAACGACGGCGACGAATTTGGGCGTATAGCCNGGCTGTATTCCTTTGTAATCGGGATCAAACGTGTTGATGACGTTCATAAAATGAAAACGGCTCAAATCCGTCAGCTGCTGCAAACTCGAAATCACCTCNTCGATTTTCATAAAATCGGGTGTGCTCAGTTCTTTGCCCAAATCTTCCAAAACGCGGTGCTGCTTTTCAAGGACGCGTTCCATTGGCAACGCCGACTCCAGCACTTCCCGCTTGCGGTGTTCGTAGTCGAGTTTCTCCAGTTTTTCCTGGCTCGCGCTTGAAAATCCCGTGAGCAGCAACTGATGCTCATATCGCATATTGCGCTGCAAATCATCGCTATTGATTGTATTCAGCAAAATGTCGCCAATCGGCGTGATATTTTCGTACAGAATACGGAACAGTTCGCCGCAATTCGGCGTGAGCATATTGTTCTTATAAATGACCGGCTGATATGCTTTCAGCTCCGCTTCTATTTTGCGGATTTCCTGCCGCTTATGCACTTCAGGCGAATTACTCTTGAAAATCGATTCGAAAAATTCAAGTATTGACTGAACAAACCCCATATTTCTTTATTGTACGATTATTCATCGTTTTTTACAATAGCGTCGCATATCTCGCGGAACTGTGCCACGGTCTCCGCCTGCACAAATTGCCTGCGCAACGCGCCACCGCCGGGCAATCCTTTGCTATAGGCGCAGAACCGTTTGCGCATTTCAAGGCACGCGCTTTTTTCGCCCCGATCGGCAACAAGCAGTGCCAGCTCACGGAAGCCCGCTTCGATGCGGGTTTTTGTGTCGATGTCGTGCATTTCTCCCGTCGTCAAAAACGCTTTTGTCTGCGCGAACAAAAACGGATTTCCCATTGCGCCGCGCGCGAACATNACGGCATCGCACCCGGTCTGCTCAAGCATCCGCTTTGCGTCCTGCGGCGAAAACGCGTCGCCACTGCCGAATACAGGAATTTTCCCGCGCATCAGCCGCACGAGTTCAGCAAGTATGTTCCAGTCCGCCGTGCCTTCGTATCCCTGCGCCCGTGTCCGCGCATGAATCGTAATCGCGCTTGCCCCTGCGTCCACCGCCGCCTGTGCCGCTTCTCTCCAGGTAATATGTTCGCTGTCCCAGCCCGATCGGATTTTCACGGTAACCGGCACGTCCCCGTTCACGCTGTCCGCCACGGCTTTGACGACGGCATACAATTTTTCCGGCTCACGCGTGAGCGCGCTTCCTGCGCCAGTCTTGACGATTTTCGGTACGGGACAGCCAGCATTGATGTCGATGCATTCAGGATGCGCTTTTTCCAGAACGATACGCGCGGCGGCGGCCATCGTTTCGGGGCGACCGCCAAAAATCTGCACGGCGTACTGCGCCTCGTTCGGCGCACGCGCCATGAGCGATTCAGTTTTTTCTGAGCCGCGCGTCAATGCCTCCGCGCTCACCATTTCTGTATACGCGAAATTCGCCCCAAAATCACGGCAGACGGCACGGAACGCGCGGTCAGAATATCCTGCCACGGGCGCAAGGAACAAATTGCCGTCCAGCGCAAGCGAACCGATTTTTACGGGATGATACAGCGGTTTTGCCAAGCGAGCCACGCCGCCTATTCCGGCAGATTGAATACCGTGCAGCTGTTTTTCCACAACTGATCGGCAATTTCTTCCAGCGGCTTTTCCAGCATTTCAGAAAGAAACCGNGCCGTGCTCGGCAGGTATGCGGGCATCGTGCGCTTTTTCTCCCGGAATTCCGCCGGAATCATAAAAGGACTTTCCGTCTCAATCAGCACGCGGTCAAGCGGAATGTTCAGCACCGTCTCATGCAAGTTGCGCGCGTTACGGTACGTCAAATTTCCCGCGAACGAAAAATACACGTTCAATCCTGCGTCAAGACATTTCTGCGCATAAGCGGCATCTTCGCCATAACAATGGAAAATCGCGCCCCGCGCTGGAATGCGCTCGCTCAGCACGTCAAAAATATCTTTTCCCGCGTTGCGGTTATGAATAATGACAGGCAAGTCATGCTTTTGCGCCAGTTCCAGTTGCGTGATGAACATCTCAATCTGCGTGCGCTTGTCGCCGTACTGCTTGAAATAGTCCAGTCCCGTCTCGCCAATCGCCACCACGTTCGGCAGCGAAATGCTTTCCTCAATCGTCGCAATCCAGTCGCGTCCCGGACGCACGATTTCTGACGGCGCGACTCCCACGGCGTGATACACGCCCGGCACCGATTTAAGTGTGTTGTAAACGACTTTAAAATCGTGCAGACTGTTGTTGATGCTGATAATACGCGTTACGCCTGCCAGCTTTGCCTGCTGAACGACGCGCAACTGCTCAAGAGGATCATCATATATAAGCCCGATGTGGGCGTGAGTATCAAAAAACTGCATTGGCTTTGTCCTAAAAATCTGCGGCAATTTCTCTCCGAAAAAATGCCACAATACGCTCATTTCTTTTGTTGTCCTTTCCGATAATACCATAGGTCTTGTTATCTGTCAAACTTTCTGGGGCAAAATTCTGATTTTCGGCTTTTTCCGCAGATTTGACACGGAGCGGCATACATGATAAGATTGCATATATTTTATCGTGAGATGACAAGCGATTATTTTAAGGAAACTTTATGGCGCGGACTCGTCAGTATAAACGACTAGAAAAGAACGCTTTCTCATCTTTCTTGCAGACGATACGCCGGTTTTTTATTGCGATTGGCGGACTTTTTTCCCGCCTGTTCAAACTGTTCGACAGCAAACTCACTATTATGGTCGTTCCGCACGCAAAAGGCAAAGTCATCAATTTCCAGACGAACGTGTTCGCGCTCGCGCTCGCCGCCGTCTTGGTAATCGGCATCATTTCTTCGTTCGTGTATTTTAACCGACAGTCGGCAGGTTCGGGCGCAGAAATCAGCCGGCTGATGCACGAAAACCGGCAGACGCTGGCGAGTCTTGACGAACTTAGGGACGAAAACAACAATCTTTTGCAGACGGCAAAACGATTCCGCACGTCGCTGTCGCAGGCACTCTCGCTCATCGGCATTGCTCAGACTGGCGACATCGCGCGCGCGTCCATGAATGGCGGCGATCTTTCTGCGTTGTTCGACACACAGGAACAGGTATTCGGCGCGACCCAAGAGGCAAACGACATCCGCTTACTGAACGCCTACATCGAAAACGCCATTCAGCCTATCGAAGAAATTGGAAAAATGCTGAAAAACCAAGAGACGCTGTTCAGCGACATTCCGAACATCTGGCCGGTCAAAGGCGGCATCGGGCATATCTCCATGCAATTCGGGCAGAACGAGCATCCTATTACCGGACAATGGTATATTCACAAAGGATTGGACTTTTCCACCTACCGCAGCGGCGACCCGATTGTGGCGACGGCAAACGGACAAGTGGTTACCGTCGGTTACGATATGAGTTTTGGCAATAACGTGATTATCAAACACAAGCACGGTATCTACACGCGCTATTGCCACATGTCCCGTATCAGTGTGCAGAAAGGACAATTCGTTACGCAACGGCAGGTTATCGGTAATATCGGCAACACAGGCATTACGACCGGCCCGCATTTGCACTATGAAGTCCATATCGGCTCTGATGTCGTAGACCCCGCAAAATACGTGAACGTAAAGCTGGCGACCAAGTAATATGCCATTCATCACNGACAACATCACGATTAACACCGTCATCGGCACAGGATCTTCTATTTCGGGAGACATCCGCGTACAGGGACGNCTGCGCATAGACGGCGATGTTGACGGCAACATAGAGGCAACGGGCAACATTCACATAGGAGAAGCGTCCCGCATCCGTGGGAACGTCACCGCGCTCAGTGCCGTCGTCGAAGGCATCGTGATTGGCGACATCACCGCGCCCAAAGGTATCACCCTGCTTTCTACGTCCGCAATCATCGGCGACGTGACAACCGAGCGACTGCAAATTGAAGAAAACGTGATTGTGCATGGACACTGCATTTCGCTCAAAGAAGAACGCTGATGGCAACGGTTGATTCTGTCGGATCTCAGGCTTTGTATCTCGCGGCGGCACAGGCGGCAAGCCAGCAGGCAGCAAAAAACGCGCTGACACAGCAAAAGAATGAAAAAACCGAAAAAGCGGCGCGCCCCTCATTCGCCGCTTCGCTGACAAAATCACAGGAAGAAGCCGCGCTCGTGCAGGAAGGACTGCCGCTCGAACTTGTCGGAATGGACCTGGACGACGCGCTTGTCTTCCTGAAAGACGCGGTGGAAATCGCCGGGGACGAACTGAAAATGAAGCAGGACTTGGCATCTATGGAAACATACCGCCGCAAAGTAAAGCAATTCATTCATTTTGTGGTGAAACGCGCGTTTGAAATAGAAAAAACGCAGCGGCGGGGAATCAACCGCAAAACGGGCAAACGCCCCGATCCCCGTGTGCAGGTAAAAATAATCGATGAAAAACTGCACCAGCTTGCTTCCGAAATGCTGTATATGCAGAAATCAAATCTACGACTTTTGGCAAAGGTCGAAGAAATCAACGGGCTGATTATAGACGTAGTGGCGGCTTAACGGTAGAATAGTAAGCGGGCGGAGCAATACAGTGAGCGACATTTTTGAACAAGACATAGACACCGAGGACGAAAACCTCGCAGATTTGGAGGACGGCGACTTCTCCTACGAAGAAGACGTATCATTTTCGTATCCGCAGCCACTGTACCGTACCCGCCTTGAGTATTCGTCCGAGGGCGTATACGTGAGCGTTCCCAAAAATACGCCGCCCCTCAAGACCGGCGATTACGTGATTATCCCCACCCGCTACGGCAAAGATCTNGCGCTCGTCATGGGCAAAGCCGATCATCCCGTCGGCATAAAAAAAGACGACATCGTGAAAATTGACCGCACGGCCACTGAGGACGACCTGGAAAAATACCGCGAACTGGCGGCAAAAGAAGCCGACGCGTACCGGACGTTCAAAGAAAAAGCCGACGCGCACCACTTGGACATGAAGCTGGTCGCCGTGCATTTTCTGCCGGAAGAATCAAAGGTTCTGTTTTTTTTCTCCAGCGACAACCGCGTTGATTTCCGCGAACTGGTCAAAGACTTGGTGGGCATATTCAAAATGCGCATTGAACTGCGCCAGATTGGCGTGCGCGATGAGAGTCGCATCATTGGCGGGCTGGGCGTATGCGGTAGACCGTTCTGTTGCCACACCGTCAATGACAAGCCGCCGCCTGTCTCAATAAAAATGGCAAAAGAGCAGAACCTCTCGCTCAACTCCATGAAAATCAGCGGGCAGTGCGGACGGCTTCTGTGCTGCCTGAGTTACGAGTACAAATGGTATGCCGAGGCGCGCAAAAAACTGCCGAACGAAGGGCTGCGGCTTTTGTATGACGGCACGAATTTCCGNATTACCGACGTAAACCCACTGACGCAGATGATAAAAATGCTGGGAGAAGACGGCCGCCTGCTTGAAGTGCCGGCAAGCCGCTTTAAGCGCACCGGCGGACGCTGGAACATCGTCTGACAATCGCACTGCCCTATTTGCTTTCCCTTACAGCGCGATACCGCAGGAGACTTCCGTTTCCGCAGATAATAGGTGCGCCCGCGCAAAATTCTCACTGAGTTTTTAAAAATTCTCAGTGAGTTTTTTTAAAAAGTCAGTGAGAATTTTTAAAAACTCACTGAGAATTTGGGGAAACCTCAGTGAGAATTTTGGGGTCAGCACCGCAAACCGGCGGAGACGGCATTTTTATCCTTTCTTTTTTTTCGGAAATCNGATATAATGAGCGTACATTTATGCTGAACTTAAACAATCGTATGACCGCAATGAAAAAGGCGGTCCTTGTCCGTGTCGTGCAGTTGCAGCTGGACGGCACGCTTGCAGAAAAAATTNACGCTGTTCCCGCCGAGCTTGTGCCTGATGATGCCGTTCCCGTGCGCGGAGATATTGCCGCAGACCGTGCCGTTATCCGTGCGCGCATCGTGGCGGATCTGGGCATTTCGGCAGAGAATATGGACGAAACAAAGCCGCTTTCTGCCTACGTGCAGGAGGCATTTGCCCGCGAAAAGCCGGATTTTCCCTTTATGACCATGCTTGCCGATTCGTGCCACCGTTGCAAGTCGGCGCATTTCTATGTGACCAGCCTGTGCCAGACCTGCGAGGCGCGTCCGTGCGTCGTGAACTGTCCCAAAAAAGCGATTGAGATTGCCAACAACCGGGCGCACATTGACCTTGAAAAATGCATTGGATGCGGACTTTGCCACCANAATTGTCCGTTTCATGCCATTGTCGGCTTTGCGCCGCCGTGCGAGAACGCGTGTCCCGTCAATGCCATTACCAAAGACGAACAGGGCATTGAGCATATCGACTATGAGAAATGCGTGTTCTGCGGTGCGTGTATGCGCGAATGTCCGTTCGGCGCGATGCAGGCAAAAAGCCAGCTGACCGATGTCATTCGCCGCATTCAGGAAGGGAAAAAGGTTCACGCGCTGTATGCCCCTGCCGTTGCGGCGCAGTTCAGGGCATCGGCGGGGCAACTGGACAGCGCGTTGCTCAAAGCCGGCTTTACAAAGGCGTGGGAAGTCGCTATCGGCGCGGACATTACCGCTGACCATGAGGCAAAAGAGTTTGAGGAGCGCATGGAAGAAGGCGCAAAAATGATGACGACCAGTTGCTGTCCTGCCTGGGTTCGGCTCGCGCAGCTCCATGTGCAGGACATTGTTCCCGCAATCAGTTCGACCAGAAGCCCCATGCATTATACGGGTGCGCTGGCAAAAAAAGCCGATCCCGAATGTGTCACTGTGTTTATCGGTCCGTGCCTGGCAAAACGCAACGAAGGCTTTAACGATGATACCATTGACTACGTGCTTACGGTGGACGAAATCGACGCGCTTTTTACGGCAATGACTATTGACCTCACGAAAATGGAAACAGAACCGAGGACATACCTGCCGACTATGAGCGGNCGCAACTTTGCCAAGACCGGCGGCGTCGCAGAAAGTGTCCGCCTGCGCATTACAGAAAAAAGCATCCTCAAGCCGTATGTCATCAACGGCATGACAAAACCCGCCGTCAGGCAGTTGCAAACCTGGGGAAAAATGGTTGCGGGCGCAGTTCCGTTCGCGGCAGACGCTCCCAACTTGGTGGAAGTCATGTGCTGTGAAGGCGGATGTATCGCAGGTCCAGGCGTTATTTTGAATCCGAAACTGGGAAACGGGCTGCTCACCAAGTATGTTGACAACGGTTCTGCGCCGGACGAGGACGGAAAGCCCGTTCCCTGCGACGCAGACAGTGTGATACAAGGCAAAATCAATGCGTAACGCGGCGGAAAAGGACGCTATCGCTCCTTGTTCTTGGACGAATGGCTGTCCTGCACGCATTTGATTTCTGAGATGACCTCATAATCTGCCCATTCGCTGTTGATAATCGTGATGGCTCGCTCGACAATCGCGCTGAACGCGGCGAGTCCCCGCAACGTAATCGTCTTGTCATGGACGATTACGTACAGTTCATCGATACGCAAGTTCTGCTCAAAAATCAGTTTGTTCGCGACTTTTTGGGCAAAAATCAGTTCCTCCACGCGCCGTTCGCCCTGATCTTCTACAGCTGGGGGGGTGTTCTTTATGCCCGTCACAATCATGTCTGCCATGACATCAGGGTTGAGCAACGCCGTGTTAACCGTCGCGTGAATGCGCGAATGGTCTTTTAAATCATAATGGAACGAGCTTTTGTAGAATTCGCGCTGACGTTTGTCCGAATCCTTGAGCATTTTGAGCGCAAAATCATCGTTTGTGATGTNCGTCANNTCTTTTATGTGACGCAGACGCGCTTCAATCGTAGAGACAAAGCGGATTGTCAGGTGATTAGGCACGTCGGCAAGGTACAGGAACGCACCGCGCCCCATGATGACGCAGTTGTTTTCCTGCGCCATTTCCAGAACGACCATNCTCAGATAATTCAAGTATCGCTCACGCGCCTTTGCCCAGCGGTCAAAGATATTTGGCTTGCGCTCGTCGTATTTTGCCAAATCTTCGGGAGAAAAACCTTTTGCGACGATTCGCCGTTCGATTTCCTTGCGATCATAGAACGTATAGCCGAGCCGNCGCGCAATAAGCATACCAATTTCATCACCCAGCGAGCCGGACTGACGGGTGAACGTGATGATTGCCATGGCTACACCTCTTCTGCCGCACTCACAAAGCAGGCAATGCCTTCGGTGCGGTACTGATCGCGCAGTTTCCACACGATTTCTTTGATGACTTCGCAGTCGTCCGCGCTGCAATAAACGATGAACATCACGTTGAGCTGCGGCCAAATAGCATCGCCCAGGCACGGATTTGAATAGCCCGCGCCCATAACGCCTGCCAGTTTGGTGTACCGCGCGGCGACGTTGTGCTCGTCAAATTCCTGCCGAAAGTCTTCTTCCAACGCCTGCGTACAGATAATCTCCATGCGCACGACGTTGCCGGCAGGCGCATACCGCTCATCGCCTTTTTTGCTTTTGAGCGGCTGCGCGGTAAAATCGACCCGTTCCTTTGTCTTTTTCGTTGCCATTATTGCTCTCCCATAGCGTTTTCTGCGTCACGTTGCCGTTCTGCCGCTTCCGCCGCCGCCTTTGCGGCTGCCTCTGCCTCTGCTTTTGCGGCAGCTTCCGCGGCTTTCTTTGCGTTTTCTTCTGCTTCAGCCTGTGCCTGCGCCGTCTGATTGGCAAGTTCCTGTGCGGCGGCAAGTTGCGCGGCAAGTTTTCCTGCCTTCATGCGCTGCCGCTCTGCCTTTGCCGCCAGTTTTTCCGCACGGCGGCGTTCTTTTGCGCTCGCGGTGTTGTCCACAATCAGTCCGTCCTGCGCCAGCCGCGCCGATTTTCTTGCCAGCCGCCGCAGACGACGCGCGTTAAAGATATAGTACACCGTCGGCATAAGGAACAGCGTCATCAATGAACCGAACGTCATGCCGCCAAAAACCGTGAGCGAAATCGGCTGCATCGACTGCGAACCTTCGCCGGGGAAGAACGCCATAGGCGCAAGCGAGATGACCGTGGTCAATGTTGACATCAAAATCGGGCGCAGACGGTTGCGCGCCGCCTCAATACACGCTTCTTCCAGGCCAAGCCCACGTTTGCGCAGCAGATTGGTATAGTCAACCAACACGATACCATTGTTGACAATCGTGCCGACCAAGACAAGCATACCCATAATCGTAATCAAGTTGAGCTGATTGCCTGAGATTCCGTAAATCATCATAACGCCGATGAACGACAGCGGAATGGTAAAGATGACGATGAACGGGTCGAACAGCGATTCAAACTGGCTCGCCATGACGACGAACACCAAAATCGCCGCAATCAGAATGACCAGACCAAAATTCGCCGCCGCTTCCATAAAATCCTCAAAGTCGCCGCTGAAAGTGATCGTCACGTTCTCATCTTTTGGAATGTTGTCGTCAATCAGCCGCTTGATGTCCGCCTGCACTTTGTCAAGCGAAAGCCCCGCAACCGGTTTTCCCGTCACGTGGATAATACGTGCCTGATTTTCGCGGTAAATCGTGACCGGTGCCGTTGACTCCACGTAATGCGCAAAACTTGAAAGCGGAATGCGCTGCCCCGACGTATTGATGACCGAAATTTCGTCCAAGTCGTTCAGCCGGGACTTGTCCTTTTCCGGCAGACGCACGACGATATCGATGTCGTCGCCGTTCTGCGTGAGGCGGCTCGCCGTCGTTCCGTCAATCGCGCCTTTGATGTCCGCCTCAACGCTGTAGATATTCAGCCCGAATTGGTACATNCGGTCGCGGTCAAAAATAATTTCTGCCTGCGGAAGACCGTCTTCCTGGTCGCTCGTCACTTCGGTCACCAAATTGCCGCCTTTTTCTTTGAGCAGTTCAGTCACCTGCGCCGCCGTTGCGCGCACCAAATCCAAGTCGTCGCTCCTGATGTCTATGCTCATGCCGCTGGAGCTTGAGGCGCTGTTCATGTTCGAGCCGAACGACAGCTCCGCGCCGGGGAACAAATTGAAATAACGGCGCAGTTTTTCTTTTGCCGAATGCTCGTTGTCCCAGCCTTTTTCGCGTTCTTTCTGCTCGTACAGCATGAACGTGATAGAGCCGGTGTTCGTTTCGGAGCTTGAAGCCATCATCGACGTGCCGCCNACCGTGACGGACGTATATTTGACGCCTTTCAAATCCTGCAACGCCATGTTCTCAAACTCACGCACGGTGTCTTCGGTCACTTCAAGGCGCGTGCCTTTTGCCAGTTCAAAATCGACCACAACAGAGTTTGCCGCGCTTTCGGGCATAAAGATAAAGCCAACCAGCTTGATTGCCGCTATCGAAAGCACGAACAANATGCCCAGCACGCCAATGCTCAGCCGCCGGTGATGCAGCACCCAGCTGACCCCNCGCGCATACGAATTTTCCATATTGTAGAAAAACCGGTTGAACGCACGGTTGATACGGTCGCCCATGCTGTCGCCGCTGTCATCGATTTTGTCGATCCGCAGATATTTTGACGTAAGCACGGGCACCAGGCAGATTGCCACGAGCAGCGAACACAGCAACGAAAAGATAATCGTATAAGCAAGGTCGTGGAACATCTGCCCCATCATGCCCAGCTTCGACTGGAACATCAGCATCGGCAAGAAAATACACACCGACGTAAGCGTACTCGACGTGATGGACATTGCCATTTCCTGCGAGCCGAGAATCGCCGCCACTTTCGGCTTTGCGTCTTTCTGGCGATAGGCGTAAATGTTCTCCAAAACGACGATGGAGTTGTCCACCAGCATACCAATGCCGAGCAACAGGCCGACCATAGAAATCGAGTTGATCGTGATGCCTTTGAAATACATCAAGAAAAGCGTAATCAATACAGAAATCGGGATCGCAAGACCGACGATAATCGTACTTTTAAGCGAGCGCAAGAAGATGAACAGCACCGCAATGGCGAGCAACGCGCCCTGCACGACCGAAGAAACGACTTCATTAATCGTCTGTTCGATAATGTCCGTTGTGTTGTACGTTTCGGTCAGGCTGACATCTGCGGGCAGTTCCTTTTTCAGCTCAACCAATGCCTTGCGCACCTTTTTTGCCGCGCTCACGGAATTCTTGCCGCTCTGCTTCTGAATCATCAGCATNACCGACGGCTCNCCGTCAAGATATGCCANCGTGCTTTCGTCCTTGTAGCCTTCGTACACGTCGGCAATGTCGCGCAGGCGGACGGTGCGCACTTCGGGCGCATTGAATCCGTCGCTCGCGCTCGCCTTGTACGAAATGACCGTGTTCTTCAAATCTTCCAGGTTCTGATACTTNCCGTTCGCCTTAATCGTATAGTTGACATCGCCGCTCGTAATCACGCCGCCCGACGACTGAATNTTCTGTGCGCCAATCATCTGCACCACGGAGCTGATTGAAAGCCCGTAAGCCTCCAAGCGGTCGCGCGGAATCTCCACGTTGATTGACTTTTCGCGTCCGCCGATAACGTTCGCCGACGCAACGCCGTCCAACTGCTCCAAGCGCGGCTGAATAACGTCCTCCGCAAACTGGCGCAGTTCCTCCGGCGTGCGGTTTCCCTGCACCGCGACCATCATAATCGGCATCATGGACGGATCCATGCGGATTGTTATCGGGCTGTCCGCATCATCCGGCAGATACGTGCGCACCATATCTATTTTGTCGCGTATGTCGCCCGCCGCCGCGTCAAGGTTCGTGCCGTATTCAAATTGTAATATGACAATCGACACGCCCGACTGCGACCGCGACGTCAATTCTTTCAGTCCGCTCAAGCCGGAAAGCGTACTTTCCAAAATGCGCGTCAGACTTTGCTCGACCTCTTCCGGACCGGCGTTACCATAACTCGTGTAGACAATCATGTATGGCAAATCCATGTCCGGGTACATATCGACGGGAAGACTCGCCGTACAGTAAAGACCCAAGCCAATCAACACAAGAAAGACGAGCAGGGTCGTAGTGGGTTTGTTAACACATCGCTCTGAAAGAGTCATAACTTCTCCCAAATAAAAAGCCAAGAACGATTTTTCAAAATTGCGGTTGGCTTTTTAGCNTGCGTTTGCAATAAAATGAAAACGCACAGTCTCTATTGAAGTTTGCAACGCAAACTTTGCAGATAAAAAGTTGGCGACAGTTCAGACAACTTTTTATCTTGTTTTCCTTAAAAATTTTGCGCGGTCGCCGCAGTTACATACCCGCTTCTGTCGTAGAAACGATATTTACCTGTGCGCCGTCATTCAGCAATGACTGACCTTTCACGATGATTTCGTCGCCCGCTTCCAGTCCTTTGGAAATTTCCGTGCGGTTGTCCACCGAAATGCCAATGGTAACCGGCTGCTGGCGGACAGTTGCCGCCTTTCGCCCGTCTTTTTGCGATGCCACCACGAACACGAATGTCTTGCCGTCGCGGGTAACAATCGCGCTGTTGGGAATGACGATTGCGTCCTGCACGGTGTCGGTCACCAAACGAACGCGCGCGTACATCCCCACTTTGATACGGCTGTCGCGCGGGTCAATGCGCAGCTTGATTGCCATGGTGCGCGTTGACGTGTCCAACACCGGGCTGACCTCAAACACGCGCGCATTGAATTCCACGCCGGGGTACGCGTCAAACGTGATGACGGCGGACTGCCCCTGCTTGATACGGCTGATAAACCGTTCCGCGACGTTCACTTTGATTTCCAGATCATCGGTGCGGGCAATACGCGCCACCGTAACCGACTGGTTGACCGTCGCGCCAATCGTCGGCGGAATTGTCGTAATGCGTCCTGCAATCGGGGCGCGCACGGGGCTTTCGCTGTAATTCATGCCGGGAAGGCTCGCGTCCACGTAAGCAATCACCTGATCCTTGCGCACCATGTCACCCACGCTCACCAGAATGCGCGAGATTTTTCCCGCCTGATCGGGCATGACGTTCACCGCAGAAACAGAATCCACGTCACCGCCGAATTCAAGGTATTCATCCAAATTGCCGGGTGCAGTCTTGTACGAGCTGACCGCATAGATGATTTCTGCCTCATCCAAAGTCTTTGCCGACACGTTTTTCTTGCACCCCGCCGCAAGCGCGACCAC
>WFLX010100369.1_pt1 | contig 37495 bp, 38 predicted proteins | sample 4967041 | NCBI WGS metagenome assembly WFLX01 (sample SAMN12857096, study PRJNA449069) | gut metagenome | isolation source: stool from male and female vole | host: Microtus ochrogaster | place: USA:Florida | collected 2017
ATCATCACAATGTTCATCTGGAGGTAAATCATGATGAAGAAAATTTCAAAACTCGCCCTGCTCGCAGCGGCGACGGCGTTCCTGCTCGCGGCGTTCCCCGCCTGCTCGGACGATGACGACGGCAACGAGACCGAACTCGATGAAAAGGACAAAGATACGGGGGACGAGGGCGGCAAAACGGACGGAGACACTCCTACCGCCACCGCAAAGATGTATGACTTTGCAACATGGTCGGAGGCAGACCTTGCTTTGTTCACCGTCAATAAGGAACAATACACCGATTCAAAAGGATCTGCAAAGAACACGTTGAAGTCACCTAAGGATGCGACAACACTTTCCACTGGCGCAACAATTTACAACAAAAACGAGAACGCAATAATGATTAGAACTCAGTCAACATCTGACACCACACCAACAGGGTTGAACTACAACGGCGGTATCGCAGCGAGCATTGCAGATGGTGTAACAATCGGCAGTCTTGACCGTTATGTCAAAATCCCCGTCGATGGCGCGGGAACGATCATTGCATCAATCAAGGTTGTAGGATCAAGCGGCAAGACGGGAACATTGCAGGTTGCCCTCGCCGACAAAGACGGCAAGCTTATCGGTAAGCTTGTGACCGCATCAGCCGGTGACGGAATAATCACTGATACGACCAAAAATACAGGAGAGGTAACCGGCACAGTGGACGCAGCAACGGACGTGTACCTTGTCTTCAGCCGCAACGGCGCAGGTGGCGGCGGACTGGATGTCTACAGTATCACTGTAGCACCGAAGAACTAACCCGTTCTCCCCCGCCGCGCGGGAGTCACGGCGCGGCAACATGACAAAAGCAAACAAAGCCCGCAGTTTTTGAAAGTTTCTGCGGGCTTCCCGCCCGTGCCGCAGGGTGCGGGCGGTTTTCTTTTCCAAACCGAACAAGGAGCAAACCCATGGCAAACACCATCAACTACGCATTGCGCGAGAACCTCTTGACCGCCGACCCGGACGACTGCATGGCGCAGGTCGTGGACGCGCGGGTGTTCACGCAGGACGACATCAACCGCGAGATCATCAAGCGCGGCTCGTCGCTCACCGAGGCAGACATCGTTGCCTACCAGAAACTGGAGCAGGAAGTCTACAAGGACATCGTTGCCAGCGGCGGGCATCTCAGCACCCCGCTCATCAGCACCAGCTTCAGCATCACCGGCGTGTTCGCCAGCCAGGCGGACACGTTCGACAAGAACCGCCACGCCGTCAGGCTCAACGCGGGCGCGGGCACACTCCTGCGCGAGGCGGCGCGGCAGGCACGGACGCAGAAAGTGGAGGCCGCCTCCACCGACCCGTACATCACGCGCGTGACGGACAAAGTGTCGGGCGACAGCGGCTCGGTCCGCGCGGGGTCAGTCATGGAGATTACCGGCAACCGCCTCAAGTTCGACGCGCTCGACGCGGAGCAAGGCGTGTTCGCGCTCACGGCGGACGGCGAGGTGCGGTGCGAGCCGGTCATAGAGAACAAGCCCGCCCGCCTCATGGTCATGCTGCCCGCAAGCCTTGCGGCGGGCGACTTCACCGTAGAAGTGCGGACGCGGATTCTCGGATCAAGCGGAAAGGCGCTCAAAACACTCAAGCGCGGCAGCTTCAACAAAACCCTCACCGCAGTCAGGGACTAGCCGCCGCCACCCCTCCGCGGGTGCGCCATGNTGCCCTTACAGGGGCAAGGCATCCCACCCTTATAGGGGTGCGGNATGCCACCCCTACAGGGGTGAGCCCCTTCACCCCTACAANCACCGCGCGCCAAAAGCCCAAAGCCCTGTCGCAAGGACTTTTATTTTGCCAAGAAGTATGGTATCTTGTTCTACGCAGGAGGCGCAGCATGCCGANCATAAGCAGATTTTTCGGAATCACCATCTATATGTATCCCGATGACCATAACCCGCCGCATTTCCATGCGGTTTGCGACGACCGNTCCTGCATCGTTGACATAAGCAGGGCAAAGACCAAAGGAAACCTGACGAAGCGGGAGAAAAAACTCGTCGAGGCATGGGCGGAAATCCACCGGAACGAACGCTCGGACAACTGGGATTTGATGATGCGGGAAAACCGGGTCAATGACATCGCGCCACTGCATTGAGGTATCGTTATGTTCAAATGGATTGTGACCGACGTTGAGCCGAGGGAAGATTTTACGCTCATGCTGACGTTCGCGGGCAAGAAAAAGCGGCTCTTTGACTGCAAGCGTTTCCTGTTCGGCAAGCCCTACGCGCAGCGGCTGAAAGACCTCGGCTTCTTTATGCAGGCAAAGNCCGACCACCAGACCGTCGCCTGGGCAGACGACCTGGACATCGCNCCNGANTACCTGTACGAACACAGCNNAAAANTCCGCCGGACTCCCAAAGCGGGTTCTTAGGGCGGCATGCCCTCTTGCACAAACCCGCGTTATCCCGTAGAATTCACCCATGTTCAGCTGGAAAAAATGCGCCTGCGCCGGGTGCACGAAGAGCGCGGTCTCCGACTTTGACGNCGACGGGCATATCATCGACGGCGAGTACTGCCTGATGCACGCGAGCGACCCCGACGGCATCACGCGCAAGATGCACCATTTCATCAACCATACGGACAAAATCATCGCCCTGAACGCGAGCGGGGTCGTGTTCAGCAACATCCAGGACTTCAGGCTGACCGGCAAGCGGTTCTACGGCTGCAATTTCTCCCAGTGCGTGTTCCGCGGGCTGCACGCGCGGGGATTCCGCAGCAGGATATCGGCGTTCGACTTTGCGGTGTTCATCGACTGCGACCTGCTGGAGAGCAACATGCAGTTCACGTCGTTCGCGGGCGCGAAATTCAGCCACGTGCTGTTCACGGGGAGCGACATGATCCAGGACAACTTTACGGGGCTGGAGTCCTTCCAGTCGTCGTTCGACGACTCCGACCTGTACAACTCGCGCTTCATCAAGGCGCGGCTCATCGACACGTCAATCCGCAACTGCAACATCAAGAACACCGTCTTCCGCGAGATCGAGCAGCAGAACCTGTCGTTCAAGCTGTCCAACACGAACGAGGCGATTTTTGACGAGCGCGGCAGCGCGCTGTTCACGGGCATGAAGGAGCTGGACAACCCCGTGGGGGCGCGCGTATGAAAATCTACTTCCACCTGGACATCGACACGTTCTCCAACACCTACATCGTGGTGGACGAGGCGAGCAAATGCGCGCTCATCATCGACCCCGGCAAGCCGACCAACGAGATGCTCAAGCAGATCGAGACGGACGGCTACTGGCTCTGCGCCGCGCTCATCACGCACAACCACAAGGAGAACACGCGCGGGCTTGCCACGCTCATGCGGATCTATGACCTGCGCATCTACGCGGCGGACCTTGACGTGTCCGGCTCGGCGGAGACGACGATAAAGGGCGACGGCACGCTCCAGTTCGGCGGCATGACCGTGGAGTACATCTCCGTGCCCGGCCACACGGCGGACTCGATCGTCTACAAAATCGGCTCGGTGCTGTTCACGGGCGACGTGATCAGCGCGGGGGAAATCGGCGAGACGACCAACTCCTACGCGAAGGACCTGCTGTGCCGCGGCATCCGCACCAAGATTTTCAGCCACCCCGACGACACCGTAATCATGGCAGGGCACGGCCCCATGACCTCCGTCGGCGCGGAGAAAAAGTACAACCTTGACGCGCACCAGCCGCTGCCGCGCGAGAGCCTGTTCAGCGGCTTATAAGCCACACCCTGCCCGCCGCAAGGTTCCAGCGGTCGCCCACGTACTCGTCCAGCAGCGTCGAGGCGGACACAAAGCCCTCCGCGCCCGTCGCGATGATGTAGTCGGCGAGCGACTTTACCTGCGTCTGCGAATGGTACGCCTTTGCCTTGCCCAGGTAATACTCCGCGATCGCGCCGACCGGACGCTCAAGCATGTACGCCATGAATTCGTTCTTCATCAGGTAGTCGTCCTGCACGTCGTAGCCGAGCGTGGGCGTGACCTGAAAATACCGCTTGAGGTATGCGAGCGCCTGCGGGTCGATCGTGTAGTAGATGGACGCGACGGCATTCCTGAACGCGTCGTCCACGAAGAAAATGCCGTGCCACCCCTCATGCGCCACGAACTGGCGGCGCAGGGCGGGCGACGACTCCTGCGACACCGAGATGACCGCGCCGCTGCCCGCGCCCACCGAGCCGTCGGGGTTCTGCACGAGCACGCCGTTGCGCACCAGGATTTCGTACAGCAGCCGCTCCTTTTTGTTGAGCGGAAACCGCGCGGCACGGGCCGCCTCAAAAAAAGCGGCGAGGGATTCCGCGCGGTAATCGTGGGCATTGTAGCCGTGCTTTCCCGCCAGGAAGTCGTCGCCCATCAGGCGGCCGCGGTAGCCCGCCTTCTCCACAAAGTAGGCAAGCCGGCGGAAAAAGTCGTCCTGCACCGCGTAGCTTGCCGTGTCAAAGAAAAGCACGCCGGGAAAGCGGTCCCACTCGAACAGCTCATAGTCGTTCCCGCGCCAGCGGTCCCGGCTCCAGTCCATAATCAGGCCGGGATCAATGCGGAGCGGCGCGACGACAAAACGAGTCCCCTCGCTGAACGCAAGCAGCTCCGGGTCGCTCGACTGCACGAACAGCGCGGCGACCTTCACCTCGTTCTCATCGACCGTCACCGGCGAGAACGGCGACTTGAGCGCGGCGCACGGAATGACCACGCCATCGCCGTCAGGACGGACGGTCAGCCGCTCGCCGCCGACCGTCAGCACGACCGGCGCGCGGTCATGCTCCGCGTCGGTACGGCGGAAATGCACCTCAAGCCGGGGCGGGATTGACTGCGCGGTCGCCGTCGTGTTGAGCGCGAGCGGAACGCCCGTAAAATCAGTCCTGAAATACGGCTTCTCAATCGTGCCGCCGTTCGGTGCGAACGCGAACAGCGGCACTGCGTCCCGGAAGTCGAACCCGACCCGCGCGGGCACGACCTTTGCCGAAAGCACCGTGCAGCGCGCGTCGGTCCTGACATAAAACCCGGCGGGCAGCGGCGACGACTTGCCCAGGCAGAACGCGACCGAAAACGAAAGCCGCGCGAACTGCGAGAAATCCGCCGAGACCTGCGGGTGCGACGCGCGGTCGGCGGCAAGCCCGAACGGCGAGAAATCTTCCGCGTACAAAAAGCCGATGCCGCTCTGCCCCGCCTGCTTCTGGCTTCTGACCGCAATCGTAACCTGCACGGCGGCATCTCCCTGCGCGGCAACGTAATCCCGCAATGCCTGCCGCTGCGCCGCCGAAAACGAAAAGCACCGCATGCCGCCCGAAACGAACGACGACACCGGCTCGACCGGCGCACCAGGAATCTCCAGCGCAAAAGACGCGCTCCGGGAGCAGGACATGAGCAGCGCACCGATCAGCACTGAAAGAAACACGTTTTTCATCATCATCACAATCCTCGCACCGCGTACCGTTCCGGGCGATGCCATACGCTCATACTACACTTTTTCTTGCCGTTACGCTATAGTCTTTGTGATGGACGAGCAGACAGAAACGGTGATTATTCCCCACCCCAACGAGCAGAAAAAAATCGCGGAACTGCAACAGCAGATACTGCGCGCCTTGCAGGCTCATGCGGCGGACGGCGAAGTGTGGCTGCCGCTGTTTCCGCCTTACGTGCGCGGGCTTGCCGAAACCGCCACGGCGAGCGCATGCACGATTACCCAGGCGCGCCGCGCCGACGACCGCATCGTGCTTGACGCAGAAGCCGCCACACAAACTGGGACGGCTCACCTCACGCTGCCGATAGCACAACGGCTTGCCGCATCCCCCGCCACAGACGACGCGCCGCAGCTGCCCGCAGACGACGCGCTCCCCCTCAGGCTGCCCGTGTTCCGCATGGCCCGCGTAGCATTCACGCAGACAGAAACGCGCACGGACTGGACCGTACTCGAAAGCAAATGGGTAAAGACGAAGAAAAGAAACTGATACAAATGCGATTCGTTATATACGGCAGAAAGCGAAACGACCACGGCAGCGGCACGCAAGAAACTACCGCCGTGACCGACACCATCCGCCGGGAATTCATGGGCTGAATCCACCCCGCAACAAACTTGGCTACACTTTTCGCCCCGTTCTTCCGAAAAATATGATATGGAGAAAAAAACAAACCGGCATCGTATCCTGTTTTTCCTCGTGGTTTTCTGCATGGCGTTGCAGACCGCCCCGGCGGCAAAACTTTCTGAGCCGCGGCACAAACTCATCACGTTTGCGTTGCGACTCCAGGGAACGCCCTATGTTTTTGGCGGGCAGACACCGGAGCAGGGCTTTGACTGCTCCGGCTACATACGGTATGTCGCAAGCAATGTCGTCGGCATACAGCTTCCGCGCACGGCGAATGAAATCTACAACTCCAAGAAAGTGAAAAAAATTCCGCGTGAAGAGCGGGAGCCGGGCGACCTGATGTTCTTTAAAAGCGACATGGAGTCCGACAGGATTACGCACATCGGCATTTATTGCGGCGTATACCGCGGGCAGGAAAAGGCATTCTACGGAAAGCGCGTCTTTATCTCGGCAGTCAGCGACGGTCCAAGGACAGGCATTCAGCTCACCCTGATCAGCGAGCGGTACTGGAAAAAGCATTTCTTCGCCTACGGAAGAATCCTTCCCCCCAGCGTCAAAAAGTAAGCCGCCGCACGGCATCATGCGTCGCGCCCGCTTCCCCTTTTCCGTATGGCGCACTATACTGTCCGCAAGGAGAACATCATGTCACTGGAAAAAGTACGCGACCGATTCGCCGGCACCGAAATGGAGGGCAAAATTCTGGAACTCGCGCAGTCATCCGCTACCGTGGAACTTGCCGCCGCCGCGCTTTCCTGCGCGCCTGACCGCATCGCAAAGTCGCTCTCGTTCCTGATCGGAGAATCCTGTATCGTCGTGGTCGTATCGGGGTTGTCAAAGATTGACAACGCAAAATACAAGGCGCGTTTCGGCACGAAGGCGAAGATGATTCCCGCAGATGACGTGGAGCGGCTCACCGGCCATGCCGTCGGCGGTGTCTGCCCGTTCGCCCTCAACGACGGCTGCACCGTCTACCTCGACGAAAGCCTGCGCGCCTACGATTACGTCTACCCCGCCGCCGGCAGCACGAATTCCGCCGTCAAGATGACCATCGCGCAACTGGAAACGTTCTCCGGCTGCGCCGCATGGGTAGACGTGACGAAAAAGGCATAGGATGCGCGGCGAGACCAGCCATGAAGNCACTTNAAGGAAAGCTCACGCCGATGTCGTACCTGCCGCGACCCCAAGCAAGCTTTTGATTTTGCCCTGGCATACCGCTTTTCCACTATCGGTAAGATAATCACGCGGAACAAATTTGTTCAGTGAAACATAGCCCGTTCCATTTTCGCTTGCAACACTGACCGTCACGCCCGCCCCGTCAGTCCCCTGCAATCCATTTTTCACATCAGCACATTTCATCTGGCAAACGATTCCGACTTATCGCGTTCGCCAAAATTCGCCCGGCGGGCGACACTGCCGCCCGCGAATCTGCTATTGCAGCACGCCGCTGCCGCGCTGCATGGCGGTCAGGCCAGTCTTGACCAGCTCGATGATGCCGTAAGGTTCAAGCAGGCGGATCAGGCTGTCGAGTTTCTCCTCGCTGCCGGTCGCCTCGACGATGACGGACTCGTGGTCAACGTCAACGATGTGGGCGCGGAAGATGTCGCAGGTCTCAATGATGACGGCGCGGTCAGTGCCTTTTGCCCGCACCTTTATCAGCGCCATCTCGCGGCGGCAGGATTCGGCCTTGTGGAAATGGGCGATAGAGATGACCTCCACCAGCTTTGCCAGCTGCTTGCGGATCTGGTCGAGCGTGTATTCGTCGCCGTCCACCACAATCGTCATGCGCGACTGCCCGGGATTGTGGGTCTCGCAGACCGTCAGGCTGTCGATATTGAAGCCGCGGCGGCTGAACAGCCCCGAAACGCGGCTCAGAACGCCCGCATGGTTTTCCACCAGAACAGAAAGTACATATTTCGACATAAAAACTCCTTATCTTGCCATTACGGCGATGCTAGCTTCCGTTGTATACGCCGAGCAGACGCACGTCCTCGGTCTTTGCCCTGAGCGCGTCCAGCACGGTGCGCACATACGATTCCTTGTCGCCGATTGACTCGTCAAGCACGGCATCGGCATAGAACCAGTACCGCCACGGCTTTCCCGCAATCGGGCGGCTCTCCAGGCGGCTCAGGTTCAGGTGCGCCTGCTGGAAGATACCGAGGCACTCATACAGCGCGCCCGGCTCGTTGGGCGTGCTGAACACGAACGACGCCATGTTCGGCGCGGTGCCCTCGCCCAGCCGCTGGCGGAACGCCTGCCCCGCCGCTTCGCCCGTCAGATGATTGGGGGCGATGATCACGAAGCGCGTGTAGTTGCGCGGATCGTCCTCAATGCCGTCCTTGAGCACTGTCAGCCCGTACAGCCGCGCGTTCACGCTGCTGGCAATCGCGGCGTTTTCGGGCGACTGCCTTTCGCCCACCAGTTTTGCCGCCGTCGCCGTGGAGACTGCCTCAACCTGCGCCCAGTCCTTGTGGGCGAACAGGAAGTCATGGCACTGGCTCAACGCCTGCGGATGCGAGTAGACTGTCTTGATCGAATCGAGCGACGCCCCGTTGCAGGCAAGCAGCGCGTGCTGAATCCGCAGCGTGACCGACCCGACGATCGAAACGTCCTCAAACTGGCTCAAATGGTCATAATTCTGATAGACTGACCCGGCAAGGCTGTTCTCAATCGGCACCATGCCATAGTCTGCCCGGCCGTCCACCACAGCCTGGAACAGGTCGCGGAACGAATCCACCGCCTCCGCCGTGACGCTGCCGTCAAAATAACGGTCAATCGCCTGCTCCGCATACGCGCCTTTCTTGCCGCTGAACGCGCAGGTAATCCGCTCTTTTTTCGTCCCTGCCGGTTTTTCCGCCACCGGTCCCTGCGCCGTGCGGATATGCGCCACCGACTTTCCCACCACGGGCGCGAGCGCCTCAATGTCGCGCATGAGTTTTTCGAATTGTGCGGGATACAGCGCCTGCGCCGCGTCGCTCAGCGCCTTTTCGGGATGGCAGTGTACCTCCACGATAATGCCGTCCGCGCCCGACGCAATCGCCGCCAGCCCCATCGGGGGAATCTTGTCGCGGATGCCCACCGCATGGCTGGGATCGACGATAATCGGCAGGTGCGTCATGCTCCGCATGATCGGAATCGCACTCAAATCAAGCGTGTTGCGCGTCGCCTTCTCGTAGGTGCGGATGCCGCGCTCGCACAGAATCACCTTGTCCGTCCCCGCAGAAAGCAGGTATTCCGCCGCCATCAGCAGCTCCTCGATCGTGGCAGAAAGCCCGCGCTTGAGGATGACCGGCTTGCCGAGCGCGCCGAGCTTCTTGAGCAGCTCGAAGTTCTGCATGTTGCGCGCGCCCACCTGATACACGTCCACGTAATCTGCCATCACGGGGATATTCTCCGCCGCCACGATTTCCGTCACCACGGGCAGACCGTACTTCTCGCCCGCCTCTTTCAGATATTGCAAGCCTTCTTCGCCCAAGCCCTGGAACGCATAGGGCGACGTGCGCGGCTTGTACGCACCGCCGCGCAACATGACCGCCCCCGCATGGGCAACCGCAGCCGCCGCGTCCAGCATCTGCTGGCGGCTCTCCACCGCGCACGGACCGGCAATGGCAACCACCCGGCTTCCGCCCACGCGGACAATCTGCCCGCGCCCGTTCGGAATCTCCACGACCGTGTTCTCCGGGCGGAACTCGCGGGAAGCCAATTTGTACGGCTTTGAAATGGGAATGACGTTCGCCACGCCCGGCAGCACCGCCACCTCGCGGATGTCCATCGCCAGTTTCCCCACCGCCGCCAGAATCGTGCTTTCCTCGCCCTTCACTTCGTTCACCTTGAAGTTGCGCCCGGCAAGCACGTTTTTTATGGCAGCTTTTTCGGCATCGCTCGCATCATGTTTGAGTACGATAATCATAGCAGAAGTATAACAGATTTGCCGGCAGAATGCTATCGGTTTTGCGGATAATTCGCCACGCCGTCACCGCTCCGGGTTGAAGCTGACGGTGCGCAGAATGTCGCCGAAAACACCCGCCGCCGTAACGCCCGCGCCCGCGCCGTAGCCGCGCACCGTGAGCGGGATAGGGCTGTAACGGGCAGTCTCGAACACGAAGGCATTCTCGCCGCCGCGCACGCCGTAAAGCGGGTCGTCCGCGCCCACCTCAAGCAAGCCCACGCTCACGCTGCCGCCACGGATGGACGCGCCCATGCGGAGCACTTTGCCCTGCTTCCTGACCTCCGCCATTTTCTGGTCAAAATAAGCGTCCAGCTGCGGAAGCCGTCGCAGGAATTCCTCGGTCGTGCCTTCGACGACAAAATCCTGGGGAAAAATCGAGTTCATCTTGATGTCGGAAAGTTCGATGCTCATGCCGGCCTCACGGGCGATAATGAGTGCCTTGCGGGCAACGTCCGTGCCTTTCAGGTCGTCGCGCGGGTCAGGCTCGGTGTAGCGCAGTGCCTTTGCCTCAAGCACCGCCTCGCTGAATTTCTTGCCCTCGTCCAGCTTGCCGAAAATATAGGAAAGCGAGCCNGACATGATGCCGTTGAATCCCGTGAGCGTGTCGCCGCTCTTGAACAGATTTTGCAGCGTGTCGATAATCGGAAGCCCCGCNCCNACATTCGTCTCATACAGGAAGCGGCGGTGCGCCTCGTTCGCGACCGAACGCAGCCTGTGATAAAAATCCATGCTCATCGAGTTGGCGCGTTTGTTCGGCGTGGCGATATGCATGCCCGCCGCAAGAATGTCCAGGTAGCGTTCGGGCAGGTCGTAGCTTGCCGTGCAGTCCACGAAAATCGGGTTGAGCGGCTTCGTTTCCCTGACGAACGCGAGGATCTCGTCCACATTCGGCTTTTTCGTCGCCTTTTTGATGTCGTCGCGCCAAGTGGTCAGGTCAAGCCCGTTGCCGTCGAGCAACATACCGTCAAGCGTAGAAATTGCCGCCACTTTGATGTCAATATTCTGCGCGCGCAACGCATCCTGCTGATCGCGGATCTGGTCGAGCAACGCGCCGCCAATCGTTCCCGCGCCGAACGCGAACACTTCGATCGGCTGCGCGGTGTTGAAGAAAAAGAGGTGCGCCGCCTTTACCGCCAAGTCGCCGTCGTCGCCGTTCACCACGGCAGAAATGGAACGCTCGCTCGACCCCTGCGCAATCGCCAGGATGTTAATGCCCCGGCTCGAAAGCGCATCGAAGAATTTTCCCGCCACGCCCCGGTTCTGCTTCATGCCGTCGCCGACAATCGAAACGATCGCACAGTTCTCGCGCACTTCAATCGGATTGATAACGCCGTCACGGATTTCAAGGTCGAATTCGCCTGACAGCACGTCCTTCACGGTCACCGCTTGGCTCTGCCGAACGCAGAACGTAATCGTATACTCGGAAGACGACTGCGTGATAAGCAGCAGCGAAACGCCCGCGCGGCTGACGGCGGCAAAAATGCGGCTCGCCGTTCCCGTGCGTCCCTTCATGCCGCTGCCGCTCACGCTGACCATCGCAATGCCTTTCAGGCTGGAGATGCCCCGCACGCTGTCCGCAGCACCGTCGCCCCCGAACGGTCCCTTGCCGATTCTCGTGCCGCGCGCCGCAGGATTATGGCTGTTCAGGCTCNACGCCTCAATGCCCTTTGCGGCAAGTGNCGCGAGCGTCTTGNGATGCAGGACTTTGCTGCCGAANANCGANAGCNCCANCGCTTCCTCATACGTCATGTCCCCCACCAGAATCGCGTCGGGAACGATGCGCGGNTCGGCCGTATAAATGCCGTCCACGTCCGTCCAGAATTCCACTTTCTTTGCGCCCAGTCCCGCCCCGATAATCGCCGCGCTGAAGTCAGAGCCGTTGCGTCCGAGCAGCCCCATCGCGTCCTTGTCCTCGGCATGCCTGCGCCATGAGCAGACGAATCCGGGGAACAGCAGAATCTGCGGCTGTTCTTTTTCCGCGCCGTCACGATACTTTCCCAGCGCGTCAGCCGTGCGCGCGTAATCCGGCTCGCCCTCTTTCTGGTCGCCCGCCGTAAAAATAAACGCGCGGCTGTCAAGCAGGAGCACGCGCTGCTTTCTTGCCAGCAACACCGCGTTCACGATCGGCACGCAGCACAACTCACCCATGCCCATAATGCGGCAGTGAATCGATGTGGGACACTCGCCGAACGTCGCCACGCCGTTCAGCAGTTTTTCCAGCTCGGCAAAATGCGGCTCTATCTTCTTGAGCACGTCGGCGGCGACAAAGCCCTGCACGTTCGCATGGATCTCATCGCAAATCGTCTCGTGCGTCCGGCGGATTGCTTCCACAAAAGCGGCCGGCGTTCCCGTTCCCGCGACACAGCCGTCAATCGCCGCCTGCAAATGGTTCGACACGCCTGCGACTGCCGAAACGATGACGCTCACGCGGTCGTCCTTGGCGCGTCCAATCATAATATCCACGGAATCAAGAATCCTGCGGGCATTTCCCATGGAAGTGCCGCCAAATTTAAGTGTAAGCATAGTTCCTCACAAACCGCCGCGCCGGCCGCCCGACCTTGCGGTACATTTTTTCCCATTGTAATGAAATATGCGGGAAATGACAATGAGGCAACAATGGGAACGATCGGCAGAATCAGAAGTAATACGGGCTGTCGAGCGGAGCCGGCATGCCCACGCTCCTGTCCAGATAGCCTTTCTTGCTGTTCTTGACGTAGGCCTGCAAAAAGATGACGGAATTGTCATCGTTGAATTCGATTCCCTGCACGTCCACCGGGTCGTTCTCCGAAAAGCCGCTTTCGTCCGCNANCGANCCACGGATGACCGACTGCACCGCGTANTTGCGGCTGCTCGNCGTGGAGACACGCACCAGTTTCATGCCGAAAATCGGCACGAACGAATGGGCAAGGATGTCNCTGCGATACACCTGGTAGCCGGGATTTTTCGGACGGTCGGCAAGATAGGCGAGCACCGATTTTTCTTCGCCGTCCGCGCCCNTCGCCTGTATCCTCACNATCATTTTTGCGCTGCACTGGAACAAAAGACGCTGCATTGCCTCAAGCGAATCGACTGGCTGCCCGTTCATCGCCGTAATCACGTCGCCTTCCTGCAAGCCCGCCCGGCTCAGGCTGCCGCCCGGCATCACGTACTGCACCTCAAGCCCCGCGTCCTTGCCCAACTCCCGCTTGGTATGCCCATACGCACCCAGCCACGGATGCTCGTACTTGCCGCCGCTGTACAGCGCGGGCAACACCGCTTTCAGGTATTCCACCGGAATGGCAAAATTCAGCCCCTCGTACTGGAGCATCCCCGCGAACGCAATCGCCTGCACCGCGCCNTGCTCGTCAATGCACGGTCCGCCGCTGTTGCCGGAATTGATCGCCGCGTCAATCTGAATGACGTTTCCCACCGTGAGCAGCTTGCGATCAACGGAACTGACAATGCCGCTCGTGAGCGTACTCTCCAAGCCGACCGGCGATCCGATCGCATAGATGCGGTCGCCCACGTGCAAATCCTCGCTCGAACCGAGCGAAAACACGTAGGGCGCGTCGATTTCTGCCTTTATCAATGCCAGATCGACGACAGGATCCCAGCCGACCACCTTTGCGGGCAGCCGCGTGTCGCTGTCGCCCGAAAGCTTGATATACAGNCGCGCGTATCCCTTGTACTTCGTGTTGACCAAATCTTCTATGACATGATGATTCGTGACGATATAGCCGTCCTTTGAGATGAAAAACCCCGACCCGATCACGCGGTCGGCAAAACCGACGCCGTTCTGCACTTTCAGCCCACGGTCAACCCAAATCGTCACCGTTCCGCTGATGTAAGTCGCCCGCCGTTCCGCCTTTGCGGCAGCGTTCGCGAGACCGGGAACGTCGGCGACGGTGAGCGCGTCCAGCTCGGCAGCCTGTTTTGCAAGCGAAGCGATGTCCTTATACTGCGCGNCGGCAAGCGACTGGTACAGGCGACGCGCCTCATACCACTTTTCCGCTTCCAAATCTTTCTGGTACTCGGCGACGACGGCTTCTTCACAGGCAGCAACCGTATCCGCATCGTCCAGGAGTTTCGCGCGCCACAATGCCTCCACGGTATCCTGAGCGCGCAGTTCGTCAATCCGCTTGATTTCTTCCTTGCGCACGTCTTCGGCGGTATAATCAGGGCGGGAATACACGTGAGTCGGCTGCTGAATTGACGTACAAGAGAAAAATCCCGCGCACAGCGCGAAAAGCAATCTATTCTTTTTCATCATCGCTTACCAGTGATTCCGGCAGCCGCTCACCAAAAATCATCGTTCCGATGCGGACACCNAGAAAACGCGCCTTTGTCTCCGCATTTTCTATTATACAAGAAACACCCTGCGCCCCCGTCTGGTTAACCGCCTGCACGATTTTTTCCGCATCTTCCGGCGAATGCTCCGCACCNAGCCAATAGAATCCGTCCCGTTCGGCACGGATCACGGCAATCGAACGCGTACCGTCCTGTACGCCCACGGGGTTGCCGTCCGCAAACGAGACCGTCACCACCGAATCCGTAAACGGCTGATGAAACAGCGAGTCCTCACGCACGATGCCGTCGTCAGAAACGGCGTGCCTGACATAGCGCATATCCCATTCGCCGTCGTTGTCCGTGTCCCATGAGGCGATTTTTCCTCCGCCGTCCACATATTCTTCGGTAAAATCGGNAACCGTNTCGCCATTCGTGTCAATCTGAATCATGCGCACGTAGAATCCCGTGCCTGCTGACGGCGCGCCGAACAAATTCGTCACGACCTGCATTTCGTCCGCNGCGCACAGCACCGTCTGGTTGCGGTCGGGGCTGAATCCGTAGCACTCGGTCGTCTCAAACAGCCCGTCGCCGTCGGCATCCACCGTGCGCACCACGGGAATGCCGTTCTCAAACTGCGCCTGCGCGTAGAGCCGGTCTCCTACCGTATACTGCGCGGTCTGCGCAACGCCGTCAAGCAGTCGTACCGTAATAAGCGCATCCTCGCGCTCCTGTGACGGCAACGTGTAACTTGATGAGGCATGCAACAGTTCCGGCGCGGACACGGGCGGNANGTCATCGCGCACCTGCGGGAAATACATATCCACGTGCAGATACTCCTGCACGGGAGCGACCGTTTCCAGCATAAACGGCGACCAGCGCAGCGTGTCGGCGAGCAACGTAAACAGCAATGCCGTATCGTTTTTCATCGTATACCGCGCGACCTGCATATACGGCCAGTTTCCNTACTGAATCTCCATCGCTTCCGTATGCAGCNGAATCGAAACAGGCGTACCGAAATCGCAGGTCGTCGTCCAATCGTCCACATCGTCCTGATTCTCATCGTACCTGATACGCTCCGGCCGGCCACGGCTGTAGGTCACCAGCAGATTGTCAATGCCGTCTCCGTCGGGGTCGGCGGCAATCGTCCCGTGGTATTCGGTCAGATATTCGCCTATATCGCGCCGCGGCTGTTCCTCCGTAAGCACCGAGACAAACTGCTCCAGCACCGGCAGGGATATCCGGCTGTCGGCAAAATGAAAGAACGCGTCAAGCGCNGCATCCTGCGCAAGCAATCCCGTGCGCACCGCATATTCCGCGTACAACGGCGCGTTGCGCCCACGCGCCTTGAATGACTTGAACAGACGCGACTGCTTATCCCCCTCGGCAAAAATCGCCGCGTACAGTTCCAGCTCCGCAGACGGATTCTTGTACGAAGGCATGGCAAGGATAAACGCGTCGGCAAGCTTGCGCACGGCAGACGGCAAACGTTCCGCCTGCCTGCCGCTTGCCGCTTCCTGNAAAAGCGTCCGGTGCAACGGATACTCAAAGCGGAAAAACAGCTCCGCAAAACGACTGTCGGCAGGATAGATTCTCCGCGCCGCGTCGATTTTCTCCCGCGCCCGCTGCACATACGCGCCGCGCAAATTGTAATAACATTTCGCGCGGATATACTCGGCATCGGCAGAATACAGGAACGGCTCGCTGTTGAGCGCGGCAAGAGCCGCGTCAAACTGAAGCATATCGCCCAGCAAATCCGCATAAAAAATACGCGCACTGTCGCGGTTGTAATCGACCCATTCCGCCTCGGTCAGCGCCGTGACGACCAGCGGAAGAATGGCAGCCTTCGGCTCCGCCCCGGCATGAAATCGGCTGACCGCCCGGATATACCACAAATCCGCGATTGAATCGTCATAGGCAAGACCGAGCCGCGCCTGCGCGTCCGCCTCGTCCCATTGTTTTCGGGCAGCGTACTGCTTTGCCAACTGCACATACCGAACCGCCGTGCGCCGGTTCGCGCTCATGGCAGAATTCGTCTCCGCCTGGGCAAACGCCGCCACGCACAGAAAACAGCACAACCATACGGAACACCATTTTTTCACTTTCATGTTACTATCCAATCCGAATACCCCAGCTCCGCGCCCAAAAGAGCGACAATCGGCTGCCCCGGCAACGACACGTCCTGCACGAGCGGAATCCGCGCCCGGTCTTCCCGACGCACGTGCCAGTCGCAGAAGACATCCCGCACGGATTTCATGATGCCGTCCTTCATGCGGATACGGTCGCCGCTCTGCACGCTCCGCATCACACGGACAACCCCGCCGCCTCCGTTCAGTATAGCAAGAAATCCGCTTTCAGTCGCCTTGTTTTCGCGTTTTTTTACCATAATTCTTCCCGAAAGCACCGAAATTTCCCTGTCCCCGGCGCAAACCGCATGATTTTCATCGGCAGACCAGTCGAGTACCGTCCGCACCACACGATAGGGAAACCGCTCCGCACCGCCGCATTGATTGAACGCATTAAAAAGAATCCGCCGCCGCACCGCACGCGGCTCCGCAAAAAACGCCGCCGCGCTCATCCACAGCGCATCGCCGTCGCGCGCCCACGAACATACGTCCGCGCGCGCCTGCAAGGCAGCCTGATCGTCAAAGGCTTTTTCCGCGCCGCGCACGACCGCCGTCTTCCAGCCCGCAAACGATTCGTCCAGCAACGGCAGCAGTTTTTTCCTGATTTGATTGCGCAGATAGCGCGTGTCGTCGTTGGTCGCATCCGTGCGCCAATCCTGCCCAAGACTGCGCAAGTACGATTCGATGTCGGCACGGCTCAAGGCAAGCAACGGACGCACGATTGCCCCCCGCCGACGTGCGATGCCGAATCCGCCCTCCACGCCACTCCCCTGCAAAAAGCGCATGAGCAACGTCTCAAGCATATCGTTCTGATTATGCGCAAGACAAAGCGCAGTGAGTTTTTCCCGCGTGACAAAATCATCAAACGCACGATACCGCAAAAACCGCGCCGCCTCTTCCACGCCGCGCCCGCGCTGCGCCACTGTCCGCAACACATCACCACGGGCAAACACGACCGTCGTGCACGGAACGCCCGCGCGCGCGCACAACGTCGCCACAAACTGTGCGTCTCCCGCCGACGCTTCTTTTTCCCGCAGGTTATGATCCACCGTAATCACGCGCAACCGTTCCGCACCGAACACCGTCAGCAACGCGCGCAACAACGAAACCGAATCCGCACCGCCGCTCACCGCAATGCCGAGCGGACGATCCGCACAAACGGCATCCGCCGCAACGCCGCAACGCGCCAAACCGCCGAGCACCTGCTTCTCGAAATCCGTCATATCACGCGCACGCAAGCCGATCGCTCCCCAACAAAAAAAGCCCCCTTCCGGGAGCTTCTCCGATTACGCTGTCCGCTTAGCGGGCCGGCGCAATGCTGATAATTTTCTCTTCGCCGTCAGTCAGCACGGTGACATTTTTTCCCAAATCAAGATCTTTCACCAACAACGCCTCACCGATGTTCACGCCGGAAACATCAACGGACACACGAACCGGCATATCTTTGGGCAGGCTTTTCACCTTGATTTCGGGAATATGCCGCACCATAAAACCGCCTTTCAGCACACCCGCAGGCGTACCGTCATAATGCAAGCGGAACGTGCGGACGACCGGCTTTTTGTTGCTTACCACAAAAAAATCAGCATGCAATACGGAATCGGTCTTGATATCATACTCCGTGTCGCGAATAAACGCATCGTATGACTTTCCGTCAGCCTGCAAGGTNACGAGCGTGGTAGCAGTGATGTTGCGCCACACCTTGTTGAACTGCACGGTATCAACATCCAACGACGTTGCTTTTCCCGCCTCATCATACATAACAGCGGGAATACGACCGCTTGCACGCAACTGCCGCGCAAATTTCTTGCCCGTTTCTTTGCGTATGTTTGCATCAATAACTAACTGATCCATCTCAGGTACTCCTTACGTTAATCTATTTTTTCCTTTGCTGGGACGACAGGATTCGAACCTGTGGAATACCGGCACCAAAAGCCGGGGGCTTACCGCTTGCCGACGTCCCAAAAATATACTCACCACGTGCGTCGCCGCATCAGTCCTCGCCGTCAGAACCGCCCTCTTCAACGTGTCCCGCGTTATATTCGGCAAGGATTTTGTCTTGCAGTGCCGTCCTGAACGCAAGGCTGATAGGATGCGCAACATCCTTGTAGTCACCATCCGTCGTCTTGCGGCTCGGCATAGCAATAAACAAGCCCGTCTTGCCTTCAATAATCTTGACGTTATGCACAACAAAACAGTTGTCAAACGTCACGGTCACATAGGCGCGCAACTTGCTTTCCGCAGTAACTTTGCGGATACGCAGCTCGGTCACTTCCATGACTCACCTCCACTTCATATTTATAGACTCAAAACAGACTTTGAACCTGTAAACAAAACATTATACCAAAAAGCAGGACTTCCACGTCCCATTCAGTTTGGCAAACGCTTCTTCTGAAGCTTCGGCAGCCTCATATACTCCAAACACTACTGCGCCACTGCCCGTCATGTCAGACCACACGGCACCACTTTTTCTAATATCCGCAAGGGCTTGCGCGATTACGGGGTATTTTTTTTCCAGCGGAGCGGTAAAACTGTTCGCAAANGTCCAGCGCGAAACTGAACCGCGGTATATCGCTTCGTATGCTGAAAAATCAGGACAAGAAACTACGTTCCCCGCCCCTATGTCCTCGTCAACCAAACGGTACGCTTCTTTTGTAGAAGAATGCACGCCCGGAAAGACCAAAACAAAATGCATATCAGTACGCGGCACAATCGGCTGCACCACGTCACCACGCCCGGATACAAGTGCCGCACCCGTGCCGTCCTTTCCGCAATGCAGAAAAAAAAACACGTCGCTTCCTACCTGCCCGGCGACCGCATCTGCCAGGTCATCAGTCAGCGGNACGTCATGTATCTTTGCGAGCGCACGTAAAAACGCCGCCGCATCGGAAGAACCGCCGCCAAGACCGCCACCCATCGGAATCTGCTTGCGCAGGCACACGTGTACGCCCGCCTCGCACCCCGTCAGCTGGCAGAATGCCGCATACGTCGCCGTCAAAGTATTGCAGGCGGACAGAACGGCATTGCCGCATTCCACCACACACCTGTTCTTTTCCGCAAGCGGCGAAACGGTCAGCTCATCGCACACGTCCACCGTCTGGAAAATACTCTCGATACCATGAAATCCGTCCCCGCGCTCAGGCAGAACCCGCAAACCGATGTTCACCTTTGCNGGCGCACGAATCACAAAATCGGGCGACATAGCAATTCAATTATACCCAGTTTTCTTAGAAAGTCAATAGATTTCACCATTCCGTCATCTCGTGTAAAAATTCCTCAAAAATCGCGCGAAATCCATTGACTAAAGCCGCTGTCTCATCTACATTTTTTGTATCCACATAAAATGCACCGCTGTTTTGCAGGAAGGGAATATGGGTCATAATTTTTTCGACGACACGTCTATTCTGCTGTCCGCAGGAATGGGGTTCTCGTATGACGACGAATACGACGACGACTTTTCGGAGGCAGACGGGGATGACGATTTTTTTGCCGACGATGACGACTACGACGACTTTGACGACGAAATGCTGTACGACGACGAATTTGAAGACGACTTCAATGAGCCGCTGGACGATTTTGACGACGACGAAGCACGTTTTGCCGACGAAAGCGATTCCGACGACTTTTAGGCGGCCGGCTTATTTCAGCACGATGCCTGCGTGCCAGAGTTTTTCCAGCTCGTAAAAATCGCGCGCGTCCTGCGACATCAGATGAATGACCACCGGACCGATGTCGATGAGGTTCCACTCGTCGCCGTCTGGCTGCTTGCGGTTGGTCACGTGGATCTGCATATCGTTCGCCTTCACGTAATCTTTCACCTGTCGCTGCAAGCCCTGAATCTGCGCGGAACTGCGCACCGTCGCAATCACGAAAAAATCCGTCCAGCTGTTCAGCTCGGACACGTCAATGACGGTAACGTCCTCCGCCTTGCCGTTCTCCAGCTCCTGTGCCAGCTCCAATGCCTGTTCCCGTATCGTCTTTGCCATGTGTGTCTCCTTTGCCGTGCTAGCGCACGTAACGTCCATCAAAATCTTTGCCCAAGATAATCGTGAAGTCAACGTTCGCGCCGACCTCCAGCCCAGCCGCCTCAGACTGCACGCTTTCTTCCAGAATGTTCCCGCAGTGGATAAAATCCCCCAGGCTTTTCGCGACCTCCGCGTTGCCGATATGATTGATGATCACGGTCTTCTCGTAATCGTTCTTGTCCGCGTTCACCGTGCTCAGCACATCGTAGCCCGCGCTCTGCAACAAAGCCGACGTGTTGCGCGCAAGCCCCTGCACGGTCGTCCCGTTCTGAATCTCAAGCACGTAAATCCGGTTGCCCCCGTTGTCCTCAAGCGAAATAAGGGAATTGGTCACCTGCCGCACCACGTCCTTTATCAGCTGCCCGTCATAAAAAGGAAAGAGCAGGGTCTTTCCGTCAACCACGCGCTTCGACCCGGTAATCACCTGCGGCACCAAGTGATCGGCATCCACCTGCGCGATTTCGCTCATCAGGCGATGCAAGTCCTTGCCGTCAATATTCGCGTCAAGCCGCTTCGCGAACTGCGGGAAATTCGCCTTGGCAAGCATGACGGACGCATTGCGGGAAAACGCGCTCAGCAACGCGATCATCACGTTCTGGCGGCGTTCCTCAAGGTCGGCATCCGTCTCGTCCGCCTTGCGGTACGTCAGGTACGTGTTGATTTTGTCGCCGTCGAGCGTGACCGCGCCGCTCGGAAGCAGCATCCGTCCGAGCTCGCCCTGCTCGTCCACGGGTGACGGCACGAACACTTTCATGCCGCCAAGCATATCGGTCAGCTCGCCGAAATCGTCCAGGTGCAGCACCACGGAGATAGGAATGGTCATGCCGATCAGCTTCTCGATTTCCGCCTTGTANGTCTCGATGCCTTTTTCGGTGTAAATCGCGTCGATTCGGTCAACCCGCCCGATCGACTGAAAAATCGCGCCCGTATTGCCCGTTATGTCGATGAGCGCACCGCGTTTTGAGACGGGATAATAAATCAGCACGTCGGTGAACAGCACCTGATTGCGATCCTCCATGACGAACAGCGTCTTTATCACGCGGTCGCCCTTGAGGTTCTCGTCGATGACGTTGGTACGGAGCGACAGCGCCAAAAACACCATCACGCCGACAAGAATCAGCACGATCAAAAGCAGGAAAAAACCGCCTTTGTTCCCCGTCGTCTTTCGCAGCCTCATAATGCACCTGCCTCGCGCCGCAGCTCGTCGCGGAAACGCAACGAAACGTCAGCGACCACCCTGCCCTTCTTTTCCAGATAGGCGATATTCTCTTCCACCACCGCGAGCACCATTTCGTCAAGCGGCAGGGAGAGCAGCCTGCTGCGGTATTCGTCCGTAGACTGCGGACGCTCCGGCTCGATTTTATCCGCCGCAAAGACGATTTTTGCCAGCGCGCACAGCCGCTCGCCGCCGAACGTATGGTTCGCCACCGCCTGCAACACGTCCTCGTCCGTCACGCCGAAATCCTGCCGCAACTTGACCGCAGCCGCGCGTCCGTGCAGGAGCGAAAGTTTCCCGCGCTCCAGGTCGGTGACCGGCTTCCCGTCCCGCGCGGCGAGCGCGAGCATCGCCTCCCCCGGCATCTCCTTGCAGATGTCATGCGCGATGCCCGCAAACCTGCCCTTGAACGGATCCTCGCCATAGCGAACGCACATTTTTTCCGCCGTCTCCCCCACGCGCACCGAATGCTCGTAGCGCGCCGCACTCAGCTGCGTTTTTGCGAATGCCTGCACGCGCTCCAAAAGCCCATAGCCATACAGCGCGTTGTCCCGGATATAATCGCGCACGCCACGGCTCACCAGATACTGCCATGCGTCGCCATGTACCACGCGCGCGCGGATGTCCGTGGAAGAAATCGCCACTTCGGGGTTTGCCAGCACCACGTGCGGATAATGCGCAATGCCGAATTCGCGCTCGTGGTGCGCATACGCGTCCTTCGGCTGATTCTCAAACGCCTTGTTACGGATTTCCGTGGGGCGCAGCGCAAGGATCAGCTGCGCGATGTCAGCAAGCTCGGCAGCATGCTCCCACTTGCCAAAATCCTGCGCCAAGTCCTGCCCCATAATCACGCCGATTTTGTCAGTAAGCACGTCCTTGTATTTTTCTTCCAAAAAACGCACCGTGTCATACGTGAACGAAACGCCCGCACGGTCAATCTCGCACGGTTCGGCGGCAAAACGGCCGTCCTCCGCCGCCAGCGCGCGTACCATTGCCAGCCGGTGCGCCGGGCTTGCCGCGTGCTTCATCTCCTTGTGCGGCGGATTGAACACGGGCACGAACAGCACTTTGTCATAGCCCAGCTGAACGCACACGCTGTCTGCCAAAATGAGATGCCCTATATGCGGCGGATTGAAGCTCCCGCCCAAAATCGCGATTCTCACTGTTCCTGCCCCGGAAACTGCACTTCCATCGTCTCATCAACTGACCGGGACTGCAAGAAACTGCCTTTCCCCGTCTTTCCCGTCGCCGCGACCTCCGTGCCGCGCTGCTCAAGCGCCCGCATGATGCCCAGAATCGCAATGCGCACGTCGTTCAGACCCTCATGCAAAATGACCGACACCTTGAGCACCGGCGTATCGGGTTCAAGCGACCGCACTTCCTCGGCGACTTTCTCCGCGCGTCCTGCCGCACCGTCCTCGTCGATTTTATTGCACAGGACAATATGCGGCTTTTCGAGCAAGGCAGGAGAAAAACCTTCCAGCTCGCCGCGCAGGGTGCCGAACGCCCCGAAACACGCGTCCTCGCTACAATCAATCATAAAAATCAGCCCCGCCGTGCGCGAAATATGCTTGAGGAACTGCGTCCCCAGCCCCGCGCCCTTGCTCGCGCCTTCGATGATGCCCGGAATGTCGGCGATAATCACGTCGGTCTTGTCATCGGCACGGAGTACGCCGAGGTTCGGAATTTTCGTGGTGAACGGATACGGCGCGATTTTGGGGCGGGCATTGGTAAAGGCATCCAGCAGCGATGACTTGCCCGCGTTGGGCAAGCCAACCAGCCCGATATCCGCCATAATGCTCAGCTCAAGGCGTAACTTGCGGTATTCGCCTTCCTGCCCCGCATTCGCCCGGCGCGGCGCCTGATTGGTGGACGACTTGAAATGCACGTTTCCCCAGCCGCCCTTGCCGCCGACCAGGAACGTGAACGACTCGTCCTCGCTGTCAGTCGCAAAATCATGGATAAGCTCGTTCGTCTCCGCGTCGCGGATCGTCGTTCCTGGCGGCACGGCAATCGTCACGTCGTCGCCGTCGCGGCCGTATTTGTTCCATCCCTGCCCGTCGCCGCCGTTCTTCGCGCGGAAAAACCGCTTGTACCGAATATTCGCGAGCGTCTTGACATTGCGGCGCACGCAGAAAACGACATCACCGCCCTTGCCGCCGTCGCCGCCGTTCGGTCCGCCCATGGGAACGTACTTCTCGCGCCGGAACGCAACGCAACCGTTTCCGCCCTTGCCCGACTGCACTTCGATTATCGCCTCATCCGCAAACACATTCATCGCCGTTTCCTAAAAAAATACCCGAATTCAGCGCGTGAATTCGGGCACATACGAGCATCAAAGCCGAAAGTCAAGCCTTTACGACAGAAACGATTTTTCGGTTCTTGCGTTCGCCAAAAACGACCGTCCCGTCCGCAACGGCAAACAGGCTGTCGTCCCCCGCTCTCCTCACGTTGTCGCCGGGATGGATTTTTGTACCGCGCTGCTTCACGATAATTGAGCCTGCCGTAACTTTTTCACCACCGTATTTCTTGACACCCAAATGCTTCGGGTTTGAGTCGCGACCGTTTTTTGCGCCGCTGCCGCCTTTACTGCGTCCCATATCATTCCTCCGCTCAGCCGCACCAGCGGCTACTCCTGTACTATTTTTTGCAGTCTGACAAACTGCGGGTATTCGGATTGCAAGGAACGCAAACCGCGCTCCAAAAAATCCGCCGTGCAGACAAGGCGTCCTGTCTTTTCCGCAGCCGCCCGCACGACCGCGAACGCCATCTTACCGCGCCCGGTCGTATCTGCCCGTATCGTAACGCCATCCGTCCCCGAAAGCACGTCCGCCGCCGTCCGAAGCAATATCGTAACGGCAGCGCACACGATATCGAAGCCTTTTGCCGCAAAGCCCGCATGCCCAGCCGCCTCACACGAACGGAACGCGCCGTCTTTGCCACAGACCAGCGTCACGGTCGTCATCGCTTATGCGACGACNATATTCTTCACGCGCACATTGGTATATTCCTGCCGGTGACCAATGAGGCGATGGTAGTCTTTCTTGCTCTTGTACTTGAACACAAGCACTTTCTTGTCGCGGAACGAATCCTCGACCTCGACCTCGACTTTCGCGCCCTGCACGTATGGCGCACCGACACTCACTTTGTCGCCGTCGCTCACCAAAAGCACGGAATCAATGGCAATTTTCGCGCCTTTCTCCGCGTCAATCTTATCGACTTGAATCAAAGCGTCTTTTTCCGCCTTATACTGTTTGCCCTTATACTCAAAAAGTGCGTACATCTCAAACCTCTACAACGCCGCGAAAGATAACGGGTTCTCCGCAGACTAAAATACGAATATGCTATGTTATCAGAAAACAGACGATTGGTCAAGCGATAGCGCGGCGAATATCGACAACAACCGAAAAAGAAATCAGGATACTTTTCCGCTTGAAAGCAGCGGGCTTCTTTTTTATATTGGCAGTTTTTTTAATCATTCCGCGAACAAGGATTTATCCTTTGGATAAATAAAATTATCCTTACCATAAATTGATTTATCCAAAGGATAAATCCAACGGGGGGGGCAGCGTTTGCATTGACGAAACAGTGCCTTTTGCCCCGCCACCATGCGGATCACTCCGTCGGACGCTTCTTCAGATCCTTGCTCGCGGCGACCGCCCTGCCCTCGCCGACTTTCTGTTCCATCATCGCGCGCACTTTGAGCGGCAGACCGAACAGCGTGATGAAGCCCTGCGCGTCCTTGTGGTCGTACAGTTCGCCCGTGGTGAACGAAGCGATGTCTTCATTATAAAGGCTGTATTTCGACTGCGATCCGGCGGCACGGATCTGCCCTTTGACCAGCTTGACTTTCGTCTGGCCGGTGACCGTTTCCTGCGTCTTGTCCACGAACGCCATCAGCGCGTCGTACAGCGGCGTGAACACTTTTCCGTCATAGATGAGTTCCGCAAGTCGGAGCGAAACTTGCTGCTTGTAATGGTATGTGTCGCGGTCAAGGCAGATATGATCCATCATGCGGTGCGCGAAATACAGGATCGCGCCGCCCGGCGTTTCGTACACGCCACGGCTTTTCATGCCGACACAGCGGTTTTCGCAGATGTCAACCAAGCCCACGCCGTTGCGTCCGCCGATTTTGTTCAGCTCAAGCATGAGGTCAAGGCCGTTCATCTTCTTGCCGTTCACGCCCACGGGAATGCCTTTCTCCCAGTCGATGGTGACATACTCGCCCGCGCCCGCGTCTTCGGGAACGACCGTATTCTTGAGCATGTGCGCGTACTGCGGTTCGTTCTCCGTCTTTTCGAGCTCCAAGCCCTCATGCGAGATGTGCCAGATGTTTTCGTCGCGGGAATAGGACTGATCTTTTTTCATGGGAACTTCAAGCCCGCGGTCTTCCAGGAACTTGATTTCCGCCTCGCGGCTGTCCATGTCCCATTTGTCGTCACGCCACGCCGCAATCACGCGCAAATCGGGCGCGAACGCCTTGATCGCCAGCTCGAAGCGGACCTGATCGTTGCCTTTGCCCGTCGCACCGTGACAGATTGCCACCGCGCCTTCCTGCCGCGCGTATTCGACGAGGATTTTTCCGATGAGCGGACGCGCCGTTGACGTACCCAAAAGATATTCGTCCTCATAGACGGCGTTCGCCTTGAGCGCCGGCCAGATATATTCCTCAATGTATTCCTGCCGCGCATCAACCACATAGCAGGCCGCCGCGCCCGTCCTGAGCGCACGACCTTTTATCGCCTCCCAGTCGTCGCCCTGCCCCACGTCAATGCATACGGCGATGACGTCGTAATCGTAATGCTCCTTGAGCCACGGAATGATGACGGTCGTATCCAGTCCGCCNGAATAGGCGAGAACTACTTTTTCCTTTGCCATAAAACGCCTCCTGTGCTGAAAAATGAATATTTATGCAGAAATGATACCGTTTATTCACCTATTATGCAAGAGGAAATCGCCCGCGTGGCGCGTACTAGCCGAAGCAGACTGCTTCCGCTATACTTTTCCCGTGGAGCAGGACGGACAACAGNCCGNAGGCNAAAANAGNACACGAATCATCACGCCCATAACGGTCGCGCAGACAATCTATCTGGTAGGACGCAATTTCCTGCGCAACTCGCTCGTCTCCCACGCGCGGGCGTGCGCGTTCGCGTTCCTGTTTGCGTTCATCCCGATTTTTATGATGAGCGCGACCGTGCTGACCCGGATTCTGCACGCCTCCCCCGAAACGATCCCGGCGATTTTCGCGCTCCTGCCCGAACTCGCGCCGTACATCGACCTTGCGGCAGTCATCGATTTTACGCAGACGAACCACGGCATCGGCTGGTTTGAGATCGTCATCGGCACGTTCGTGTTCTGGTCGGCGCGCAGCCTGTTCGCGACGATATTCCAGGGGCTGCACGATATTTTCCACCGCGAGCAGCGGCCGCGCCCCGTGCCCAGAATCGTCATCATGCTGATTATCGAGGCGGCGACGGTCATGCTGATTGCCGCGATCGTGTTTTTCCTCGTCGTCCTGCGGACAATCATCACGCTGCCCGTCTTTCACGCGCTCAAGGAAAAACTGCTGCCCGTCACGACCATCCTGTTCCGCTACCACGTGAACCGGCTGCCGAACGTGCTGCTGTTCCTGGTCGTCGCCACGCTGTACAAAACCGGGTCTGGCACAAAACCGCCGCTCAAAGCCTGCCTGCTGTGCGCGTTGCTGTGCGACCTGTCGTTCTGGGGATTTTACTCGCTTGTCCGGCTTGTCGTGGACGTGAGCCGGTACGCGCTCGTCTACGGCGTGCTCGCGAACCTCATCGTCACCATGCTCGACGTGTTCATCTTCTTTATCCTGTTTTTCGTCTTTGCGCAGCTGCTGTTCGTCTGGCAGTTTTTTGACGACCTGCTGCTCGGCGAGCTGTACCTGCTTCCCCGCCAGGACGCGCAGAACATGCGCGCCGTCAGGCGAATCCTGTTCATCCGCCCCGACTACCTGCTGGCAAAAGACGTGAACGTCATCCGCCTGAAAAAAGGCGACACGATTTTTACGCCCGATGACCGGGGAACGGATGCCTATTATATTGCCCGCGGGACAGTGCAGGAACGGCGGCAGAACGGATTTTCGTTCTACGCGCGCGGCGATTTCCTCGGCGAAGCGTCGTGCCTGTACCCAAAGCGGCGGGAGACGACCGCGACCTGCGAAACGGACGTTGATTTGGTGCGCATTGACGCGCCGACGTTCAGGGCAATGGTCGCCAAAAACGGCGAGGTCGCCCGCAAGCTGCTCGGACACATCAGCACCGCGGCGGCTCCGCTTTATGGACTAACGGACAGTTTTTCACTATAATTTCCCGTATTGTTTTTGGAGTGCATGATGACCAAGTACATTTTTATCACGGGGGGCGTCGTTTCCGGGCTGGGAAAAGGAATCGCGGCCGCTTCTATCGGGCTGATCCTCAAAAGCCGCGGGCTGACGGTCGTAAACCAGAAATTCGACCCCTACCTGAACATCGATCCCGGCACGATGAATCCGTTCCAGCACGGCGAAGTGTTCGTGACCGACGACGGCGCGGAGACCGACTTGGACTTGGGTCATTACGAGCGGTTCACCGACGCGACGCTCTCGCAAAGCTCAAACACCACGAGCGGGCGTGTCTACATGACCGTCTTGCAGCGCGAGCGCGAGGGCGGCTACAACGGCGGCACCGTGCAGGTCATCCCCAACATCACCGAAGAAATCCTGCGCCGCATGCTGCTCTCCACCAAAGAGACGAACGCCGATGTCATCATCACCGAAATCGGCGGCACTGTGGGCGACATCGAATCGCTCCCCTTTATTGAGGCCATCCGGCAGATAAAATATCAGGTGGGAGAAGAGAACTGCTGCTACATCCACCTGACGCTCCTGCCCTACCTGAAAAAAGCCGATGAAATCAAGACGAAGCCGACGCAGCACAGCGTGAAAGAATTGCAGGAGCTCGGCATACAGCCGAACATCCTCATGCTCCGCAGCGACGTGCCGATTGACCGCGCGACACGCGAAAAGCTCGCGCGCTTCTGCAACGTGGACAGCGACTGCGTTATCCAGAACACCACGGCGCGATCCATTTACGAAGTTCCCCTGCAACTGGAAGGCGAACATATCGGCGACGCGGTGTGCAAAGTGCTCGGTTTCCGCACGCCGCCCACCGAGCTGACCGAATGGACAAAAATGGTGAACGTGTTCCGCAACCCCAAGACCCGCGTCAGAATCGCGCTCGTGGGAAAATACGTGGACCTGCACGACGCCTACCTTTCCGTGGTGGAAAGCCTCGTGCACGGCGGCATCGCCAACGAAGCGGGAATCGACATAGACTGGGTGGAATCTGAGGAGCTGAAAGACGACGCCACGACCGCGCGGCGGCTCAAGGACGCGGACGGCATCATCGTTCCGGGCGGATTCGGCGTGCGCGGCGTGGAAGGCATGGTGANCACGGCGAAATACGCGCGGACACATCGTGTNCCCTACTTCGGCATCTGCCTCGGCATGCAGATTATGGTGATCGAATANGCGCGCAACGTGCTCGGCTATGCCGACGCGCATTCGACCGAAATGAACAAAGACACGACGCACCCCGTCATCGACCTGATGCCCGACCAGAACGGNAAAATCCTGGGNGGTACGCTGCGCCTGGGGAAATTCGCGTGNACCGTCACTCCGGGAACGCTGACCGAAAAAGCCTACGGCGCGGCGACCATCTGGGAACGCCACCGCCACCGCTACGAATTCAACAACGCCTACCGCGCGGCACTGCAAGGCGCGGGACTGATTATCGCGGGCGTGAACACGGAGCGCGACCTGGTGGAGATCGTCGAAGCCCCGGATCATCCCTGGATGCTCGGCGGACAGTTCCACCCCGAATTCAAAAGCCGCCCCAACAAGGCAGGGCCGCTGTTCAGGGATTTCATCAAGGCAAGCATACAGCACAAAGCATAAAAAACGGACGGCGCATTGCCGTCCGTTTTCCGTTACTGACCGATCTTGTAGTGCCCTGTCGTAATCGTGTGTCCGTCGTTGTACACGTCGAACCAGATTTCCTTGACGTTGGTCAGGTCGAGCGCGGCGTAGAACTCGCTCACGTCCGTCACTTTCTTGTCATTCACCGCCGTGATGATGTCGCCGTTCTGCAAGCGCAGCGCGGCGGCGGGTGATTTTTCCATCACGCCCGACACGACGACGCCGGAAATCTTCTTGTCCCCGACTTTCAGCTCCTCGCGCATCTTGTCGGTGAGCGGCGCGGCGATGAATCCCGGCCACAGCTTGGCGTTGTCAAGCGAGACTTCCTTCGTGCGCTCCTCGATCTTCACGGTGAGCGACTTTTCCTTGCCGCCACGGATGACCTTGAACGTCACGTTTTCGTTCGCGGGCAGATAGCCGACCTCGCGCACCAGCTCGTTCTGGCTCTTGATTGCCTTGCCGTTCAGCTCGATGATGAAGTCGCCCGCCTGCATACCGCCCTTGTACGCCGGAGAACCGATGAACACCTGCGAGGCAAACGCACCGTTCTGTTTTTTCAGCCCGAGCGCTTCCTTGTATTCGTCCTTTACGTCAATGAGCGAAACGCCCAGCCAGCCGTAGGTAATCTTGCCCTTGCTGATGAAATCGTCGATCGCGCGCTTGACGCTGTTGATCGGCAAGGCGAATCCCAGCCCCTGGCTGCCGCCCGACTGCGACGCGATCCAGGTGTTGATGCCGATGACCTCGCCGTAGATGTTCACGAGCGCGCCGCCGGAATTTCCCTGGTTGATCGCCGCGTCGGTCTGGATAAAGTCGTTCATGTTGCCGATCTGGTTTCCGCTGCGTCCCGTCGCGCTGATAATGCCCTGCGTCACGGACTGGCTGTAGCCGAGCGGCGCGCCCATCGCAAGGCAGATGTCGCCCGTCTGCACCTTGTCGCTGTCACCGAGCGTCGCCACCACGATGTTGGAATCTTTTTTCGCCTCGAACGACACGAGCGCGATGTCCTGCCGCTCGTCCGCGCCGACCAGCTTGCCCTCGAACGTCTGCCCGTCGTTCAGCCTGACCGAAATCTGCGTGGCGCTTCCCGCGACGTGATTGTTGGTCAGCACGTACACCGTGTCGCCCGTCCTGCGCACGATAACACCGCTTCCCAGACCTTTCTGCTCATACTCGCGCGTCCGCCCGCGACCGCGACCGCCCTCCGAATCGTTGGGCATCCCGAAGAAAAAGAACGGGAAATTGTCGAACGGCGATGATGTTATCTCTTTCTTTTCCGTCACGTCGATCTCTACGACTGCGGGAAGCACGCCCGCACTGATCGAGCGGAACGAATTCTGCAACGCCTCAATGACGCGCAGGCTGTCCGCAGGAATGGATACGGCGGGATTCGTGTCGGCAAATGCCGTGTCCGCGCTGCCGTGCACCCGGACTTTTGAGCAGGACAGAGAAACTGCGGCAAACGCAAACGCAGCGGCCGCAACCACGCCCAACAGTTTTTTCCATGATTTCATGCTGAAACCTCCAGTTTTTATAGTCAGTGGATGGTCCACCTCACTTTTATAAAGATAAAATCAAAACCGGCATTTCGGTTACAAAAAGTGCGCGGACAAAAAAATCCCGCACCAAAACGATGCGGGAATCGAACCGGCTGGCGGTGTCAGCGTTTGGTGACTGTCGCCGAGCCCTTGCTGACCTTGACTTTCAGCTCAGGACCTTTGTTGCTTGACGGGAATTCAGAGTCGAACTGACCTTTGTTGACCGAAGCCGTGGTGTAGAACACGCTATCCGCAGGCAGCGACAGCGAAAGTTTCCCCGATCCGACGAGCAGCGAGGAAGCGCGGGAAAAGACCTTGGCGAGTTCTATCGTCGCCTTGCCGCTGTCAACCGCGACCGCCACGGAGTCCGCCTCCATGTCCGCTGCGGTGAGCAGGCCTTTTTTCACCGCGCCAGAAAACGACCGTGTTTTGGCATGCGCGATCGCAAGGCTGCCCGCGTTCGCCGCGACGGCAAGCTTCTTGCCCGCACGAACAGCGTCAACCGTAACCGTGCCGTTGCCCGCCGCAATCTCCGCGTCGTCCGTGACGACATTCGTCAGCGTCGCCTTGCCGGTATTGGCCGAAAGCTCGAATTCCTTGTTCGCCTGGATGTCCTTTGCCGTCAGCGTACCGTTCCCCACGGCAATCTCCACCGAGTCGGCGACAAGCGGATCGAGCGTCGCCACGCCGTTCAGCATCGAAAGCTCGAATTCCGCCGGCGGAATATTCTGCGGCAGCGTCAGCACGACCGTGCAGATCCTGCCGTCGGTCTTTGCTTTCTTGTTTTTCTGCACCACTTTGAGCGACTTTTCGTCCTGCATGACGAGCGGCATAGCCTCTTTCTTGTTCGACTTGATTTCAAGCGTCGCCTTGTCGGACGGGGTGACAATCAGCACGAAATCCTCCGAACCCAAGTCAACGTCGATTTCCTTGAATGTCGGGTCAACGAACACCTGACTGAACATCGTCTGTACGCCGGGAACAGCTTCCAGCTTCGCGACCGTCTCCTGCGTCGCCGCGACCGGCTCTGCGACGGCCGGCACTTCCGCNACAGGCTGNGTGTCAGCGGCGGGCTGCGCCTCCGCAACAGGCTGCGTGACGGCAATCTCCGCCTCCTGCGCGAACGCCNCAGAAAGGGACAACGCCGCGCCCATCGTCAGCGCGGCAATCTTTACCAATCGTTCCATAAAATACGCTCCTGAACGTAATTTCGTATCGTCTTATCCTATCGTTTCTGCACCGTCTTTGCAACTGCTTTTTACGCCCAGGCGGGCAGNCCCGGACAGTCCGTCAGGATTTCCGTGTGGTCGCTGAAAACGGCGACGGTGTGCTCCTCGTGGCAGCTCCAGGAGCCGTCCGCCGTCAAAACCGTCCAGCCGGTATCCTCGTCGAGCACCACGTCCGCCGTGCCGAAGTTGATCATCGGCTCGATTGCCAGCACCATGCCCGCCTGAATGCGCGGATTCGCGCCGCCTTTCCACACGTTCGGCACGGACGGATCCTCATGCACGTCCAAGCCCACGCCATGCCCGCAATAGTCGTAGACCACGCCGAATCCGTAGGTGTCGTGCGCCACGCCGTTCACCGCGACGGCAATGTCCTTGATACGGTTGCCCGCACGGCACGCCGCAATGCCCGCCGCCAGGCTTTCGCGCGTCGCCTGCACCAGCCGCCGGTATTCGGGGCGAACCTTCCCCACCATGACCGTGTGCGTGGAGTCGCTGATATAGCCGTCAAGGTCGATGCCGATGTCGAGCGAGACCAAGTCGCCGTCGCGCACGACCGTGCGCTTTGAGGGNACGCCGTGAATCACCTCNTCGTTCACGCTGATACACGCCGCGCCCGGAAAATCCTCGCGGTACCACGCCGGTTTTCCGCCGATTTTCTTGATATANCNGACCACCAGATCGTCAATCGCCTTGGTCGTCATGCCCGGATGTATCTGCGGAATCACCGCGCGGAACAAATCTGCCAGCGCGTGGCATGACCTGCGGATACCGTCGATTTCTTTCTCATTCTTCAGGCGAATCATCGTGTTATGCTCCTTCACTTTCTTTTTGTTTTCCGATTTTTATCCCGCCAGCCGGACTGCCGCTTCCTCGCACAGGCGCGCGGTGCGCTCGTCGCCGAGCCTGCGGTACGCGCCGCCCATCTTGCGCAGGAAGAACGCGTCGTCCTTGCTGCCGAAGCCCAGCTCAAGCGCGCGCTCCCAGCTGTCGAGCGCAAGCTCNTCGCTCATGTTGCCCTCAATGCGCTGCCGCANCACGGTACGCGCCAAATCCATCACTTCGGGGAAGAACAGGCGGAAATACTCGCAGCTGCGCTCCATGCGGATAATCTGCTCAAGCAGCACGAACGCGTCATAATACTCGCCGTGCAGGACCAGCTCCTCGGCAAGGATAAAGCCATAATCCATAAAATCCTCGCGCGTGAACCATTTTGCCAGCCGGAATCCCGCGCGCTGCATGCTCATGCGCTTGAATTCTGCCACGGCATCGTCCTCGCGCTCATGCATCAGGTCGAAAAAAATCAGCTTGGCGCGGCTCTCCTCGTCCTGCCGCGCCAGAAGCCAGGTGCGGTAGTCGAACGAACTGCCCGGCTGCCGCGAGCGGCCGTGCTGGCGCATGAAAAACGCCTCGTCGAACAGCGAGCGCTGCTTGGAATCAGAAAGCGTCTCATACGCCCTGACCAGCCGCTGGAACTGCCGCGTCGTCTCCTCGCGGCGGGACGCGTCGGGATGCAGCTGCTTTGCTTTCTTGCGGTACGCGCGCCTGATCTCCGCCGCCGTCGCGCCGGGACGAACGCCCAAAATGCCGTAACAGTCTTCCAAAGTAGGTCATTGTAGAATTTTTCCGCCGTTTGGGCAATCAGAAAGCGGACATATTGCACATATCCGCAGAAAATCGTATCATTGGGGAACAAACAACCGCATACGCAGTCTATGCGCAAAGCCGAGGTATCCGTGACACAGACCGAAAACGAACAGCTGAAAAAACTTGCCGACATCGCGTTGGACAACGACCCCATCCCGACCGAACTGTACTCAACATACGACGTCAAGCGCGGACTGCGCAACGCGAACGGTACGGGCGTACTCGTGGGACTGACGCGCATCGGCGATGTCGTCGGCTATACCATTGCGGACGGCACAAAAGTCGCCGTTCCCGGAAAGCTCCTGTACCGCGGCTACGACGTGGCGGATTTGATCAACGATGCCGAATCGCACGGGCAGTTCGGCTACGAGCAGTGCGTGTACCTCCTGCTGTTCGGGAAGCTCCCCACGCAGGCAGAACTGGACGAATTCAAGTTCCTGCTCGGCTCCATGCGCAACCTGCCGCAGAATTTCACCGAAGACATGATCATGAAAGCGCCGAGCCGCGACATCATGAACAAACTCGCGCGCGGCGTGCTCGCCTCCTATTCGTATGATGCCGACCCGGAAGACCGCAGCATCCAGACAATCCTGCGCCAGTGCCTGGAGCTGATCGCCCGATTCGGCACGCTGGTCGCCTACGCATACCAGGCAAAGCGGCGTTTCTACGACGGCAAGTCGATGTACATCCACAATCCCGCGCCCGACCGCTCCACGGCGGAGAACCTACTCCGCCTTATCCGCAGCGACAAGGCATACACGCCGCTTGAGGCAAAAATCCTTGACCTCGCGCTCATCCTGCACGCGGAACACGGCGGCGGCAACAACTCGTCGCTCACGATCCATGTCGTCTCGTCGGCGGACACGGACACCTATTCCGCCGTGGGCGCGGCGGTCGGCTCGCTCAAAGGACGGCGGCACGGCGGCGCGAACATCCGCGTGAGGGAAATGATGGACGACATCAAGGCGAACGTCCGGGACTGGTCGAGCGAGGGCGAAATCCGCGCCTACCTGCAAAAAATCGCGCGGAAAGAAGCCTTTGACCGCACGGGACTGATTTACGGGCTAGGACACGCCGTCTACACCGTCAACGACCCGCGCGCCACCATCCTGCGCGAGCGCGCGGAAATCCTCGCCAAAGAAAAAGGGCTGCTCGAAGAATTCAACCTGCACCGCATCATCGAGCGCGTCGCGCCCGAAGTGGTCTACGAGCTGCACGGCGACGGCAAGCGCATCTGCGCGAACGTGGACTTCTATTCCGGCTTCGTCTACGAAATGCTCAATATCCCGCGCGAACTGTTCACGCCCGTGTTCGCCGTGTCGCGCATCGCCGGCTGGAGCGCGCACCGCATCGAAGAAATCGTCGCCGGAAGCCGCATTTACCGCCCCGCGTACAAGAACGTGGGCGAACCGCGCGCGTACATCCCGATTGCCGAACGGTAGCCCGCCATGGAACGAATCGACAAAATCCTGGCGCACCACGGCTACGGCACACGCAAGGACGTGAAAAAACTGCTGCGCACCGCCTGCGTGACATGCAACGGCACGCAGGTCTTTGACCCCGCGACGCACATCGACCCGGCGGCGGACACGATCGCCATTGACGGCACGATCCTCACGCTGCGGCGCGACCTTTACCTGATGATGCACAAGTGCCGGGATGTCGTGTGCGCGAACCGCGACGGCGATCACCAAACCGTGTTCGACCTGCTCGCGGACGAACTGCGCCGCATGTCTTTCAGCGGCGAGCTGCACCACGTCGGCAGGCTCGACATCGACACGGAGGGGCTGCTCATCCTGACGACCGACGGCGCGCTCACGCACCGGCTCATCTCGCCTAAGTCGCGCATTCCCAAGACCTACGCCGTCCGCCTGCGCGACACGCCGGACGCACAGGCGCGCGCCGCATATACCGAACGGTTCGCGCAGGGACTGCGCATCGACAGCGAGGGCAACGCGCCCGCATTCGACGCGCAAAGCGCGGCGCTCGTGTGGCCGTGCGACGGCGCGGAACTTGACGAAACAACCGCACGGAATGCCGCCGGATGCGACTGCCTGCTCACGGTGCATGAGGGCAAATTCCATCAGGTGAAGCGGATGTTCGCGGCGGTCGGGAACGAAGTGACGTACCTGAAACGCGTGGCAGTCGGCGCGCTCAACCTGGACGCGGATCTCGCGGCGGGCGCATACCGTGAGCTGACCGACGACGAAATCGCGCGGCTGCAAACGGGGTCTTAGGGGTGTCCCCTAGGAGAAGGGGCAGCGGACAAGGCGGCAAAGCGAAGCGGCGCGCCTTGGGAGCGAGGGGAAGCCTTTCCCCTCCCAGAATTTTGGCAAAAGAGGAGATTTTACGATGTACATTACCTGTCTAGACCTTGAGGGCGTGCTGGTGCCGGAGATTTGGGTGGCGTTCAGCGAGGCGAGCGGCATCCCGGAACTGAAGCGGACGACGCGCGACGAGCCTGACTACGACAAACTGATGCGCTGGCGGCTTGACCTGCTGCGCGGGCATGGGCTGGGACTGCGCGAAATCCAGGCGGTGATCGAAAAGATTGACCCGCTTCCCGGCGCCAAGGCATTCCTCGACACGCTGCGCGGCGAATGCCAGACGGTCATCATCAGCGACACGTTCACGCAGTTCGCCGCGCCGCTCATGCGCAAGCTGGGCATGCCCACGATTTTCTGCAACGAGCTGACCGTCGCGCCTGACGGGACAATCACGGGCTACCGGATGCGCACCCAGAACAGCAAGCTGACCACNGTCCGCGCGTTGCAGTCGATGGGCTACGACACGATCGCGAGCGGNGACAGCTACAACGACCTCGCGATGNTCGAGGCNAGCNCGGCGGGATTCCTGTTCCGCACGACCGACCAGATCAAGGCNGACCACCCTGCCCTGAGCGCGTTCACGGAATACGACGACCTGCTCGCGGCGATCCGCGCACAGCTGCGGAAATAACAGCGCGGGNTTTATGAGGGGGANNTNTCCCCCTCGCTCCNGCCCCCTGCGGGGCTTTCGCTACCCCCTCTGCGGGGAACATCGCTTCCGTAAAGGTTTGTTGCCCCTGCCCCCGCAACGCCCCGGTCACTCTCTTTCCGCATTGCCCGAACCGCTACGCCAGCTGCTCCACCTGCGCAAGCGGCAGTCCCGTACACCGTGCGACGGTTTCCAGGGGAATGGCTTCGTCCAGCATCTTCCGTGCCGTCTCAACGGCATTCTCTTTGCGGGCTTCTTCTGCCCGTTCCTGTGCGATTTCCTCCGCAATCTTCTGCGCCCGTTCCTGTGCCAGTTCTTCCGCAATCTCCTGCGCACGTTCCTGTGCCAGTTCTTCCGCAATCTCCTGCGCACGTTCCTGTGCCAGTTCTTCCGCCCGCTCCTGCGCGAGTTCTTCTGCCAGGTCTTTCGCCTGCTCCTTCATCTCCTGCTCCCAGGTCATAAACTGCTGCCTCCACTGCCCGTTG